>ERZ1740065.657-NODE-657-length-19045-cov-9.238283_pt1 | contig 19045 bp, 23 predicted proteins | sample MGYA00581738_ERZ1740065 | MGnify/ENA primary metagenome ERZ1740065 (study PRJEB43018, sample SAMN04849749) | marine metagenome | isolation source: floating plastic debris | place: Pacific Ocean | collected 2008-09-01 | study: EMG produced TPA metagenomics assembly...
TTGGCGTAGAGCACCAGAAGGACCAGAAGCGGCCCATAGATCAGCCGCCATTCATGGATGATCTGGCTCAGAACCTCTTCGGCGATGACGATGAAAAACGCGCCCAGAATGGCCCCGTTGCGGCTGGCCAGCCCGCCAAGCACCACCACGACGATCAAATCGCCTGACCGCTGCCACATGGCCAGCGCAGGGCTGACAAATTCGGCGTGTTGCATCGTGAGAAGACCCGAGACACTGGCGATGAGTGCTGCGATCACATAGGCCACCAGCTGGTAGCGTTTGACGTTGTATCCCATGATTGCCGTGCGCTGCGGATTGTCCCGCGCGGCGCGCAGCACCCGACCAAAGCGCGACTGGCTCATGCGATAAACGCCCCACCAGGCCGCAAACATCGTGGCCAGGACAACGAAATAGAGCCCGCCGCTGTTCTGCACGATGTCGCTGCCAAAGAGCGTGGCAAGCGACCAGAGTGTGAGGCCGTCATCGCCCCCATAGGCGGCCAGGGACGAGAGGGTGAAAAAGATCATCTGCCCAAAGGCCAGCGTGATCATCAGGAAGTAGACCCCTGTCGTCCGCAGCGCGAGCGCGCCCGTGATCGTCGCAACGACCGCCGTCACAGCAAGCGTGATCGCAAGGAGAACCAGAATGTTATCAATGCCAGACTCAAGGGCAATGGCCGCGGCATAGGCACCCACGGCCACAAAGGCCGCGTGTCCAAGGCTGACCATGCCGCCGTGGCCAATGAGCAGATCAAGCGAGATCGCCGCGATCGCCAGCAGCATCGCCTTGATCAACAGCCCAGTAAGGTATCCCGCCCCCAAGAGGTCGAGAACCGGAGGCGCCACCAGCAGCACCGCAAAGATCGCCAAACCAAAAACCAAAGCGCGGTCCATCACGCCACTCCGCGCGCAGGCAAAAGGCCTTTCGGCCGGAAAATCAAAATGGCCGCCATCAGCACGTAGATCAGCATGGACGCCAGAGCGGGGCCGATCTGGTTGGCCACCGAGGGCGAAAATACGATGGACAAAAGCTCGACCGAGAGGCTGCGCCCCAGGGTGTCGACAAGGCCCACAAGAAGGGCCGCAATAAAGGCGCCACCGATGGAACCGATGCCGCCGATGATGATCACGACGAAGGCCACAATCAGAATGTTGTCGCCCATGCCCGGCTCGATGGCGAAGATCGGCGCGGCGATGACGCCTGCAAACCCGGCCAGCATCGCGCCCACACCAAAGACGATCATGAAAAGCCGCTGAATGTTTACGCCCAGGGCCGACACGATATCCGGAGAGGTGGCGCCTGCGCGGATCAGCATGCCGACCCGCGTGTAGCTGACGATGATAAACAGCGCGACAGCGACCAAGAGCCCGGCCACGATGGTGGCAAAACGGTAGATCGGATACCTTAGCTGCTCGGTCAGCGTGATCGAGCCCGAGAGCAGGTCAGGCGGATCAATCGACAGGGTCGCCGGCCCGAAGATCACTTTCGCCAGTTCGTTGAGGAAAATGATGATGCCAAAGGTCGCCAGCACCTGATCGAGATGGGTTCGGTCATAGAGATGGCGAAAGATGAAAAACTCGAAAATGAGGCCAATCGCCAGAGCGGCGATCAGGGACAGGACAAGCGCCAGTCCAAAACTACCTGTGACACCGTAAAAGGCGTAAACCAGATAGGCACCCACCATGAACTGCACACCGTGGGCCAGGTTGATAAAGCCCATGACCCCGAACACCAACGTCAGGCCTGCTGCGATTAAAAACAGCAGCATGCCGTACTGAAACCCGTTCAGCACCAGGATCATGAACAGTGTGAAAGACATGTGTTTTGGCTCTCAAGACCAAGGGTGGAGCCAAGCCCGAAGGCGTGGCTCCGGGGCAAACTACATCTGGCACTCTTCGTGGAAGCTGTCTTCGTAATCTTCAACGATGGTGTTCACGAAAGAGGTGTGGAACTTCCCGTCGTCACGCTTGGCGACCTTCAGCATGTGGAAGTCCTGGATCGGGTAGTGATTGTTGTTGAACGCAAAATCACCCCGGACAGATGAGAAATCCGCCGCTTTGATGGCCGCGCGTACGGCATCCTTGTCGGACATATCACCGCCGAGCTTGGCCACCGCACTGTCGATCAGGTTGGCCGTGTCATAGGCTTGCATCGCGTAAGAGCCAGGGATGTAGCCATACTTCTCTTCAAAGGCAGACGTAAACGCGTTGTTGGCCTCGGTGTCCATGTCAGGCGCCCATGTGCCCGCGGCGAGGAAGCCAACAGCGGCGTCTTTCTGGCCCGGTAGAGTGGTTTCATCGGTCGTGAAGACGGACATGAACTTCAGGCTGTCCGACAGACCAGCTGCATCGAATTGCTTGACCAGGCGCACGCCCATGCCGCCCGGCATGAAAGTGAAGAGCGCTTCTGCATCCGATGTGGAAAGACGCGCTAACTCTGCCGAGAAGTCCTGATGCCCGAGCGGCGTGAACACCTCATCGGTTACGGTGCCCTCAAAGGTCTGCTTGAATCCCACCATGTTGTCACGACCGGCCTGATAGTTGGGTGCCATGGCGAAGACGTTGGTAAAGCCTTGATCGTTGGCGATCATGCCGCTGACTTCGGCGTTCTGGTTGTTCTGATAGGAGGTGGCAAAGAAGAACGGGTTGCAATTCTTGCCTGCGAATGTCGAAGGGCCTGCATTTGGGCTGATCAGGAAGGTCTCGGAGGCCACGACAGGCTTGAAGATTGCCTGCAGCATATTCGAGAACACCGTGCCCACCACGATATCGACCTCTTCACGCTCAATGAGTGATGTGGCTTTCAACAGCGCAACGTCGGGCTTCAGCTCGTCATCTTCAACGACCAGCTCGGTTTTCTGGCCGCCCAGCATGCCGTCTTTCTGATCGAGCGCGAGCTGAAAGCCATCCACAATCTGTTGTCCAAGTGCGGCGGGCGGGCCCGACAGGGTCACGACCATCCCGATCTTGAGGTCCTCCGCCATCGCGGCCGTCCCTGTTGCCGCGCAAAGCGCAAACGCGCTGAGTGACGTTCTTAGATTTTTCATTGTTGTTTACTCCCAAGTTGGTCCGCGCCAGCTAAGCGCGTTTTATCATTCATGTTTTATTGCCATACCCGGCTTTTTTTGCATAGCCTCGTACGATGGCTTTGCGATCCTCATAGCTGAGGACATCATTGACGTCTGAAAATCCGGCGGGGCTCAGTTTTTCGACCTCGTCGATCACACGTTCCGGCCCGCCCGCACGGTTCATGCGCACCACTTCAGCGGTTTTCGGCAGGCGTTCAAGCTCATAGCGATAAAGCGCCTCACGCGGATGCGCGCATCCGGCCAGCATATCGGCCAGACACCGCGCGTCGAGAATGGCCTGCGCCGATCCGTTTGAGCCCACCGGATACATCGGATGAGCCGCATCGCCCAGCAGCGTCACGCGCCCATGCGTCCAACGGGGCAGGGGATCACGATCGGCCATCGGATACTCAAAGATGTCACGGCTGGCCCGAACCAGCGCGCCAAGATCCATGCCCGGAATGGTGAACCGCTCGGCATAGGGCAGCACTTTGGAGAGCTGCGCGCGCTTCGACCAGCTTTCTCTCTGCGGCGAGGTCTTGTCGCCATCCGCAACCCGGATGTTGACGACCCAGTTCATCAGCTGCTTGCCGTCTTGAGCTTTGGAGATCGGGTAGAGCACGAATTTTCCACCCAACCCGCCGGCGATGGCCATCGTCTCACCGTCCTCCCAGACGGGCCAATCGACCGCGCCGCGCCACATGACGACGCCCTGCCATTTGGCGGGGCCTTCATTTGGGTAAAACACCCGCCGTCCCACCGAATGAATGCCATCCGCGCAGATCAGCACCTCACCCCGCAGCGTCTGAGAGGCTGTGCCGTCGCGCGTGTCTCTGAAATGCGCGCTAACCCCGCCTTCGTCCTGAATGAAACCTGCAAGGCTCAGACCTTTTCGAACCGCCTCCGGCCCCATCCGTTCGATCACCGCGTCATAAAGCAGCTTTTGCAGGCGCCCACGATGAATTGAAAACTGTGGGTGATCATGGCCCGCATGCAAGCCGCGCAGCTCTTGCCAAACTTCCTGACCGCGCATCGTCAGATAGCGCAGCTCTCGGGTTCTGAGCCCCGCTTCATCGAGCTGGTCCAGCAGGTCAAGGTCGGCCAGTTCCGCGATGGAGTGGGGCAGGGTATTGATCCCGACACCGACCTCGCGCACCTCTGCCGCTTGTTCGACAACGGTGCACCCGATGCCGCGCGCATGCAGCATTAAGGCGGTTGTCAGGCCTCCAATACCGGCGCCAGCAATCAGAACCTTCATGCGGTGTCAGCCTCTGGCGGAGGCAGGAAATCAACCGCGTGCGCCGCCGACAGAGCCACCACTTCCGCCGGATCCGGATTTGGCCCCAGATTGTGAATGGCCCAGAAAAGATCATAGAGTTTGTGGGTCGGCGTGACCCAGAAGAGCGTCTTGATCGTCTGATCCGACTTGTTGAAAATCCCATGCGGGATGCCGCGCGGCAAGGTGATCAGATCGCCCGGCTCCCCAAAGGCCTCTTCACCGTTCAGTATGAAGTCAAAACGGCCCTCAAGAATGTAGAGAAACTCGTCTTGGTCCGGGTGAATATGAGGCGGAACAAACGTGCCGGGAGGAAAGGTCGCGTGCCATGAAAAGCAGTTTTCCGTCATTTGTTTGGGCACATAGGTCTGGCCCAAGATGTTCCACGTGATGTTCTCAAACCCTGCGGTTGATTTGACCACTCCGGCGTCCATGTCACCCTCCCCGTTGTTGCATTAACTTTTAAATACAATGCCGTTCCAATGACCAGTGCTAATCCAAGATGCGCAACGCAGCAGGCGTCTCGGGGCTCGATCCTGCCGTTATGCGACCTGTTCGCGAAGACCAATATCTCCGATGGAGAGATCCTTTCTGAGGTCTCCTATCTTGCCGGGCGCTTTGGTGACGCCATCGCCGCGATTGCGGACTTTCCTGACAAGATCCCCGAAATCACCGCCGAGGTGGCCGCCGCCTATGCACAGGCCGGTCGGATGGAGGAGGCGCAGACCCTGCGAAAGCAGTGCGAAGAGACCTGGCCCACGTGTGACACCTTTCAAGATCACCTTCCGTCGATCCTGCGCCTTTGCGCATACGAACCTGAACGTGAGCGATGGCTGGAAAGTATCGCAAAGCCGGGTCTGTCTAGTCCCTGCAAGGGATCCGAATGTGGCTACTTTGGTTCAGCCATTAGCATGTGCGCTGTTTCGAGCGGCAGCTTGGTCAGATCGTTCCAAGTAAGTCACGGTTACAGGTGGCGCCCACTGGCTTGAAATGCACCAAGAGGCATCGCACCAATCGGTCACTTCGCCTTAAGGCAATACCCATCGCCACCGACCATCACTGAAACACACCGCTTTTTCTTCACAACACGCACGACTTTCACGACCTCGCCGTTGCCCCGCCCCAACTTGGCGTCGGCGCATGAATTTATCACTTTGGCGGTTTGTGCGTCGACAGAGCCACTGGGCAGCAACTTGACCGTGGATGGCCCGCCAAACGGTGAATCAACGTATGTTACCTGCAATTTGGGCCGACTGCGTATGCCCATGTCATACTGGCACTCCACGATCGCCGATCTTTGCGCGCTCACGGAAAGGTAGCGCCCTTGCGCTGAGGCATCGGTTGTCAGACCGAAAGAAAATACTGAGAGAACGAAAGCCGACGTGAGTGAATATTTGTGCATATCCAATACCCTTTTTTCCATTCACTTTGCGGTTGCTTGGCGTGGATTGTCAAAGCGAAAACGCACCGGCGATGTGATCGATGTCGCGACGCGCATCAGATCTGGTTTCGGTGCCTAATGTCACATCGACGGAGTGCATTGCCTCTCGGAGGGGCCAGACACAGCGTGGCGGACATAGGAATTTACTTTGGGAACTCACAAGGGCCTTTCGCCAGTATGCCATGGGCTTAGAGGTCTACGCCCGCGTCAGCTCAAGTCGATAACCCTTCGAGCGTATGTGCCGTCCTACGCCTCAGCGTGCGTTTTCACAGCGTGATCTCCATGCCATCCGCTGCGATCTCCCATCCTCGGGCCAGCACCTCGGCCCGCTCTGGCGCCTCGGGCTGCAATATCGGATTGGTGTTGTTGATGTGAATGTAGATTTTTCGCGCCTCAAATTGCGCGAAACGCGCCAGGCTGCCATGCTCTCCATTCATGCTGATATGGCCCATGCGCGCCCCGGTTTTTTGCCCGGTGCCGGTTTGAGCCATCTCGTCATTGTTCCAAACCGTGCCGTCAAAAAGCAAAAGGTCAACGCCGTCCAGATGATCCAAAAGCCAATCCGGCACGGTGGCGCATCCTGGAATATAGGCGGCACGATGACCTGCGCCCTCCAGCATCAGGCCGACAGTTTGATCACCCAGTTCTTCGACATTGACAGTCTCGCCTTCCAGGAAAAGCGCCACTTTGCCAGGAACGGCAAACGGGGTGATCGTTAAGCCCGGTAGCGGCTCAAATGGGGTGTCGAGATCAATCTGGCGACGCTGCACAAGCGCTGTATCCAATACGCGAAAGACCGAATTGCTCTCGACGATCTCCAAACCGGGTTGCGTGGCGTAAAGATCAAAGGCGGTCTTTTCCCGGATCGTCAAAAGGCCCGCAATGTGGTCGATATCGCCATTGGTCAGCACGACCGCCGAAATCGGTGTGCCGCGCAAAGCGGGCGGGTGCATCTGCGGGTTGGCCGCCAGTTGCATCCTGATATCCGGGGACGCGTTCAAGACGACCCAAGATGACCCATCCAAGCTGACCGCCACAGAGGATTGCGTCATCGACGGGATCTTGCCAGTGCGCGCGTCATTGCAATTGGGACAGCCGCAATTCCATTGGGGCAGCCCCCCACCGGCAGCTGCCCCAAGAACAAGTATCTGCATTTAAAATTTATGCGTCAGAACTGGTCAGGTCCGGCGTCGCGCTCATCGTCTTCGCCGGGGCCGTACATGTTGATTTCCATGCCACACTCGATTTCGGTGATCTTTGGTTTGGTCCATGCCATTGGCTTTACTCCTCCAATTTTGCTGCGTCTTGATCCTGTCGGCAGCGTGATACAAGCTATGTCACTTTGGGTGGTGTGCGTAGCTCTTGGTTTCAGTTTCCCATCAAAACGCGGTGATCGCCAAGGACAATCGCCGCTGATTTACCCAATATGGGCCTTCTACATCGCTGCCTATTCCGGTGGCGAAATCTCTAGACTTACGTTGGCGTACCAATTGGCCAACTCGCGTATGTCTTCGTCCGTCAACTCGCTGGCGATCTCTGACATGATCACATGGCTGCGTTTGCCAATGCGATAGGCCTTCAACTGCGTATCAATGTAGATATTGACCTCACCCGCAAGATTGGGCGCATCAAGCAAAAGCGAAATCCCGTCCGCTCCGTGACACCCCGCACAGGTTGCTGGCGCATCTTCTGCGCTAACGCCCTCGGGCAGGGAGGCTGTTGCAGTATGCGCGGCATACCACGCGGCCACGTTTGAGATTTGTTGATCAGAAAGACCGGCTGTGACGACGCTCATCATTTCATGCACCCGCGTACCGGTTTTGTACGCCATGAGCTGCGCCTCAAGATACTCTTGCGGCTCTCCGCCGATATGCGGAGCAATAGGGATCTGGGCATAGCCGTCAATTCCATGACACGTCCTGCACATTCTTGCGATCTTCTGGCCTTCAGCGAGATCTCCGGCAAACACCGGGTAGGGCCCGGCGAGCATCAGCCCGCCGAGCGCGATCACCCTCGCAAGCCGTATCACTCGGCGGGTTGCGGATTATAGGCGATACGCCAGATAGCACCGGCAAAGTCATCGGAGACGAGCATGGAACCATCTTTGAGGAAGGCGATGTCCATGGGGCGACCGCTATATTCACCGGTCTCTTCGTCAAGCCAGCCATCAGCAAAGACCTGTGCGCCCATGGCGTCACCCGTCTCTGGGTCAAGCGCGGTGTACATCACGCGCGCACCCACGGGATCGATCCGGTTCCACGACCCGTGCTGCGCCCAAAAGATACCGCTCTGGTATTGCTCTGGGAAGCTTGACCCTGCGTAGAAACTCATCCCGAGGTCCGCCGCATGCGCCGTCAGCTCCAGCTGTGGCTCGGTGAAGGATACGTTTTCTGGACGCGGGAACTCGCTCTCCGTGCCGATCTCGACGCGCGAGTTTGTCCACGGGAAGCCGAAATGCTCTCCTGCAGAGGTCTGACGGTTCAGCTCGCCCGGCGGGATATCATCGCCCATGCCGTCAACCTGATTGTCCGTCCACCACAGCTCTCCGGTTTCGGGATGAAAATCCTGACCAACTGAATTGCGTACGCCGCGGGTGAAGACCTCCCGACCGCTGCCATCGGTGTTGATGCGGATAATGCCGCCAATGCCGATTTCGTCATAGAGCTCAATCTTGTCGTTCGGCTGCACATTGAAGGGCTGACCGAGCGAGATGTAGATCTTGCCGTCAGGCCCCACGTCGCAGACGCGCGCGGTATGGTTAAAGCTCTCCTCCTCCGCGGGGATCAATTCACCTTGCGGCACAACGACAGCCACGGCCGGATCGGGCCCTTCGAAAAAGAACTCAGCAGCAGGGAAATTCAGAACGCGGTTGCGCTCAGCGATAAACAGAAATCCGTCGCGGGAGAAACAAGGCCCGTTGGGGATGTCAAAAGTGACAGATGGTGCAAAGTCTTTTACTTCGTCGGCAACGCGGTTGCGGTCACGATCCACGATCGACCACACCTTGTCTTTCCGGGTGCCTGCGAACACCACCGTGCCTTGCGGTGCAACCGCCATGGAGCGAGCATCGGGGACAACGGCGTAAAGGCTAATCTCAAAACCGTCGGGTACGTTGATGCTGGGCAAAATGGCCTTGAGAGCCTCGGAACGCTCCCCATTCTGATCAATGAATGTAAAAGCCGCGTCCGTCTTTTGCATATTGGTGAGTTTGTCCATGTTGTCCTCAGCGACCACGGGTGCCGCTAGAACGGTGCCGGCCAGTAATGCCGCGCACAGTTTTTGATACTTCATGATTTTCCTCCCTAGTCAGGTTCCAAAAGCGCGATTTCCAAGCCCTAAGTAACCTAACGTAAGCTTTGAGGCGCAACCGCAGATTGTCAAGAATTTTAGTCTGCGGACACGGTCGTTTAAGCCCAGCGCCAATGTGGCCCCGCTTGCGTCAACTGTGCCAAGCTCCTTGTCGGCTTGCGCGAGAGCTACTTTTGTAAGGCAAACTGCGCTCGTCAGAAAATGCCGGTCAAATTGACCAGGATTTCTGCGGAAAACCCTGCCAGTATCGGCAAAACGAGGCAGGACATCCCCCGCAGTGCTACAAAACGCCACCCCATGATCGGTGCCTCGAAGGACAGTGTGCGGTTCAACGCGTAAACGGACCAGCCTGCGAGCAGAGCCACCAATTGGGGCACACCGGCACCGGCTTGTTGGAAGAACACGACGATGGGAAAGGACACCATTGGCCCGCCGGGCAGAAACCCGCCTGCCGCCGCTGCAATCAGAATACCAAGCGCGCCGGAGTTCGGCCCGATGACATTTGCGACCCATGCCACTGGAGTGATCTGTACCAGGAACATCGCCGTCAGCAACGTGCAGGGCAGGCGGATCGCCAATGATCGCAACGTGTCCAGCGCCGTGTTGCCAGCCGCGCGAAGGCCTTTTCTGCTCTCTCGTTGATAGACAAGCCCTGCAAACAAAATCGCGATGAGCCAGATGAGAGCCAATGAAACGATCGCGAGCCAGCCCCCGGTTTCAGGCGCAACCATCGGATCTTGGTCAGTCGACGTGCAAACACGCCCGCCAGGATCGGCAGAGGCAGACAAACCAAAACCCGGACAATTGCGAAATCCACACCCATCAGCGGAAGCTCCCAAGCGAGGACTTTCACAAGACCCAGAAGCGACCAGGCGGCAATGTAGGTGACGAGAATCCCGACCTCGACTCCGGCGGGCCGGAGGGCGAGGACAACCGGGAACACCATCAGCGGGCCACCCGGCGTCAACGCCCCCGCAGCGGTGGCGATGATCAAACCGCGCAGACCGGCCCCTTCGCCCAAAAGCGCGGCGATCTTATCCTTGACAACCAGCTGTTGGACCAGCCCCCCGATCAAGAGACCGCCTGCGAGCAACTTTATGACCACAACCAAAAGTGACGCTCCTTGGCGCAAAGCGTCCGTCACAGCAGAGCTGCCGCTCGACACGTAGCAAAAAGCCCCGGCGCCCGCCGTCAGGCCAACAAACACGAGATCGGTTTTGCGATGTATCACGCTGGGGTGCGCGCTCTGCTGCTTTGGGATCGGGGCCTTGGCAGAGGTGATAGCCCTATTCGCCGCCGAGGGCCAAGCCGCAGGGGTCATACCGGGGCGCCGGTAGGCGCGTCAGCCGTGCGTGAAGTAAGCGGCGAGAGCGTGGCGCATGCGGGTCAGCAATCCTTGCAGGTCTTCAGACCCACGATGCGATAAAGCGGGCAAAAGCTGACAAAGGCGGTGCCGACGAAAATCGCGCCGAGATAGCCCCAGATGCCGATGGTGCCCATGGCTGCTAGAACGATCAAAAGTGCCCCGAGAGCGAACCGGGCCACGCGGTCTATTTGTCCGATATTGCGTGTCATTTTTCCTGTCTCCGTTTGGAATATGGACACCATCCAAACAGATTCTTTCTGACGCATCAGTGATACAGTCACAGTTCGTGAGCTTGACCATGCTGGGCAAGCGCTTGGGCATCGGTCACCGTCAGCGATCTGCGCCCCAGCTTGATCCATCCTTGTGTTTCAAAGGATTTGAGAGTGCGCGACACAACCTCGCGCGCTGTTCCCAATTCCTGTGCCACTTCCTGCTGGGTCATGTGAATCTCCGTGCTGCCGCGCACGGACAGCCACCGCGCCAGCCGCAGGTCTGTGCGATGCTCCAACAGGTCATCAATCACATCCGTCAGCTCTCCCACCCGTGCAGCAAAGCCGCGAAACACCAATTCCTGAAATCGCGCATCGGTCGTCAGCAGCGTTCGAAACCGCTCTGCGGGAATGGCCACGCCGGTCATCTCTCCCTCTGCATAGCCGTAGCCCGAATAGGGTTTGCCCGCCAAAAGACACGCCGTGGTCAGAACGCAGCTGTCACCGGTCTCGACCCGGTAAAGCACCACTGTCCGACCGCTGCTGTTGGTTTGCTCTACGCGCACCGTGCCCGACGTCACCAACAAAAACGCGCTGGTGTCATCCCCTGGTCTGAAAATGCAGGTGCCGTTGGGCACGGTCATTTGGCTGCCATGCGCGTGATAGTCCGCGAAGCTCGTGGCCGTGATGTTCATGCAACCTCCTTTTTTGATCTCAAACCGCGCCCGCATCCGTTTGGCCCGGTCCTCGCACCTTTCGCGATGGGCAAATGCGCTTTTACCACTCTGACACGCATCGACCAGATCGCGGCCCACATCAAGATGCCCTCAGGTGGTTTCGTGCAGGCACTGACGCTGTCCGGGATGCCTTGAATTAAGCCAGTTTTGCGCAGATACGCACCGACACGGAAATGTGACCGAAATGTTTGTGACCCTGTCACTTAACTTTTGCCCGTCAAGGCGCATTTTCCATGTCAAACGCAGCAAAAGGACTTTGGTTCCTATGGAATTTGTCTTTGCCTATCTTGCCGGTCTTTTGACACTTATTAACCCCTGTGTCCTGCCTGTCCTGCCGATCGTTTTGGTCGGGTCGCTCAATGCGAGCAAGGCAGGCCCGATCGCCCTGGCCGCCGGTATGAGCGTCTCTTTTGTGATCTTTGGCGTCTTCGTGACGGCCTTTGGCTCTGCCATTGGGCTGACCCAGGATTTGCTGGCTCAGATTGGCGCGGTCCTCATGGTGGTTTTCGGCGTGATCTTGGTGGTTCCGCAATTTGCACACCGGTTTGAGATGGCCACCGCGGGCGTTGCTGCCGGTGCCGATGCGCGGATGAATGACATTGATGCGGGTTCGACCAGGGGTCAGTTCCTCGGTGGCTTGCTTTTGGGAACGGTTTGGTCGCCTTGCATCGGCCCCACGCTGGGCGGTGCCATCGCGCTCGCATCGCAGGGCGAGAACCTCTTTTTCGTCACGCTCATCATGATGGCGTTCGCTGCGGGCGTATCGACGCTGATCATCGGTCTGGGGCTTGGCGCGCGTGAGGCGATCAGGTCTCGCGCCAAAGCACTGCGCGGTCTGGCCGAACGCTCCAAACCCATCATCGGAGCCACGTTTTTAGCGGTCGGGACCATGCTGTTTTTTCAAGTGCACTACGTGCTCGAAGGGTGGCTTTTGAACGTCATGCCGATCTGGCTGCAAGATCTCTCTGTCATGTTCTGAGGAAAGGAAATCCTATGAAACGCCGTACTTTTATCGCCGCATCGTTGTCTGCGACGCTTCTGCCATTGCCCGCTTTGGCCGTGGAGTTTGTCGATTACACGCCCGGGCTGATCGATGCCGCCCTGGCGGAGGGCAGAACCGTGTTCGTCGATTACGGTGCGGTGTGGTGCACCACCTGCAAACGACAGGAACGCGTGATCAATGCATTGCGTGCGGCAGATCCGTCCTATGACGCCGCCATGATGTTTGTGAAAGTCGATTGGGATACCTACAAAAGCGCCGATGTCACCGTGGCCCGCAACATTCCCCGGCGTTCGACATTGCTGGTTCTGCGCGGTGAAAATGAGCTTGGACGCATCGTGGCAGGCACGTCTGAGAGCCAGATCAAAGAGCTAATGGACAAAGGGCTCTGAACCGCCGGGGCCGTTGGTTCGTACAGCGGCCACCCCGCCTTATGCTTTGATGATGTGCGGCCTTTGATCTGGGCCGCACATCCACTTTAACAGATATCTCAGGCACTTGGCATCTCGGATCTGTCCAACAACCGGACGCCGCACGGCTCGGTCTCGCATCAGTCAGGCCCTTGCGTCAGCCCGACCCGATTGCCCTCACTGTCCTCTATTTCGGCAACATATCCAACTTCGCCCAAATCCGTCTTTTCATAGAGAACCTGCCCGTTCTGCTGCTTGGCACGCGTCAGGGTAAGATCGATGTCCTCAACGTCGAAATAGATCAACGATCCATCATGGCTTGGTTTGTAAGTATCCCCCTGGGCCAGTGCGCCGCTGCATCCGGGTCGATCATCATCACGCGGAAAAAACGCCATTTCATAGCCGTCCACAGTCTCTCGCCGAAGCTCAAGCCCGAAAACCTCTTGGTAGAAGGCGACAGCGCGGTCCAAGTCGGTCACGGCAATCTCGAAATGGAAAACGGGGTTGGTCATGTCGGGTTTCCTTCACTCTAGGGGCATGATGACGTGCTCTCACAAAAACCGACGCAGCGCATGGGTTTTGTGTCGAGCGGCGGATCACATCATCTATGTCATCAATCAGCACGCTCCATTCAAGTGCCCGCAAAGCTGAGCATAAAAAGGAGCACGACCATCTATGTCAGGCTCCGCTTCGGTGCCGTCAGGTGAGGTTTCAAGCACCAACCCTGGGATCTGCTCAGGTTCGTGTTCAACGTCTACGGTGCGTTTGCGTGAGAAACGCTCTTCCAAAGCGAGCAGTCACACGTAGAAGACCGGGGTGAAGACAAACACGAATAGGGTCACGCCCAACATGCTGGAAAACGCCTACACACCAAGCGCTTGACGCATCTCAGAGCCTGCGCCTGTGGTCAAGACCATCGGCAAAACCCGCCAAACTGCCCACCGGGGCCGAGATCGATCACTGACAACCCATGCTCCGTGCCATGGACCCCAGCCATCATCCCGCTTTGCCCTCGCACAATCTGACCTATCTGCTGGCAAGGGCCCGCGGAGCATGGCGGATCAAGTCTCAGATCCGACACACACCCAAAGCCCAAGCGATATGCGTCTTTCGGACGCCATGTTAGGAAGACAGCAATGCCCCACGCCAACGGCTTTTCAGAAGCGTCTTTCACGTTCCTGTCTGAGCTTGAGAAGAACAACGATCGCGCGTGGTTCAATGCAAATAAACCGCGTTTCAAATCCGACGTTGAGGCGCCGTTTATCGATCTTCTGGAGGCATTGTCGAATCGTCTGACAGACGCCAAGCGGCCGCTCATGGGTGGCAAATCGACCATGTTTCGCATGAACCGGGACGTGCGCTTTTCGGAAAACAAAGCGCCCTACAAAACCAATGTCGGCGGGCTCCTGACACGAACGGGCACCAAATCAGAGCTTGCCGGCATCGTTTACGTCCATCTTGAGGCAGGCGGCGGGTTCACTGCGGCGGGGTTCTACAATCTGTCGCCCAAGCAGTTGGGACCGATGCGGGATGCCATGGTGGAACGGGCAGATGCATTCGGTCAGGTCTTGGACGATCTTCACGCAAAAGGCCGCGATCTCGACCGGTCGATGACGCTAAGCTCCATGCCCAAGGGCTTTGCCCATCAAGCTGAGCACCGCCATGCCAAAGAGATAAAGCTCAAATCGCTCCTGGTGCGTCATGACCTGCCCAAAGCGGAATGGCTTTCGGGTGACGTCATTGACCATGTCGAGGCGCTGACCCGGGATGCCATGCCGCTTTTGACCTTTGCAGAGCCCGCCCGATGAGCCACGATCCCGATCGGTTTGAACATGTCGAGGTGCACTCTGCTGACGCGCTTTGGCAGTGGATGGCGGCGCATTTCGCCCAAGAGGAGGCCATATGGCTTGTCACATGGAAAGCCGCACACGCCGACAAATATGTCTCCCGCGACGCGGTGCTTGACGTTCTGGTCGCCTATGGCTGGGTCGATGGCCGCCGCATGAAACTGGATGACGACCGCACCATGCAGCTTTTGGCCCCGCGCAAAGCACAGACCTGGGCGCAGAGCTACAAGGACCGCGCCGAGCGCCTCGAAACCGAAGGTCTGATGCAAGAACCTGGTCGTGCTGCGATTGATCGGGCGAAGACGGCGGGCAAATGGAATGCCATGGCCCATGTCGACGCCCTGGAAGAGCCGGCGGATTTGGTCGATGCACTTCTGGCGCGCAAGGCGAAACCCTGGTGGGATAGCGCGGCTGCCTCATATCGTCGAAATATCTTGCGCTGGATCGCAGGGGCCAAACGCGATGAAACGCGCGCCAAGCGGATTTTGACCGTCTGCGATCACGCAGAGCGGGGCGAAAAAGTCCCTCACTACTGAGGCGCCGCGGATGCGCAAGGGAAAAACGCCGGAGTTCAAATCCACCGATCCCGTCACGCTTGCAGAGCTGCGAGACTGGCATGAGATCCGCGTGACATGCAGGGCCTGCGGGCGCGAGGCTTCCCTTTTCAAATCCCATTTTGCCAAACGCGGTGCCGCCGACATGACGCTGAGAGAGGTCATGACGCGTTCCAGATGCTCAAGTTGCGGCGCAAAGGGCGAGGCGGACTGGGCTGTGTTTCGCATGAACCGGTACTGACGGCTCCGAGCCACTCACCGGCGCAGATGGACTGACCAGAGCGTCCAGAGGATAGCCAGGCTTTTCACCCGTGGTCTGAAAACCAAACTGCAAGCGCCTCGGCCACGTTCTGAACTGGCCCGTTTTGCGGCTCATCCTTGCGCAATTCGCAGCGCCACTGGATCTGCACCGGTGAAGGGCCCAGCGGTATGGCCATGATACGGCCCGATTGCACATGGGGCGCGACGGCCCATTGCGCCAAAACGCTGGTGCCCTGATTGGCGGCCACCAGTTCCACGATCGCTTCGGGCAATTCCACGGCAGCGGTCCATTTGGGGTACCGACGCTCTGGCCGGAACAGATTGGCAAACTCCTGATCGGGTTCCGGAACCTTCGTGAAGGTGACAAAGCGTTGCCCTTCGATATCCTCGGCGGCGATCACATCGCGTGAGGCCAACGGATGCTCTGGCGCGCAGACGAACACCAATTGGTCGTCAAAAAGGGGCAGGGCGCGGGTCGCCGCATGATGCGTGGCGTTTGAGACAATCGCCAAATCGACATGGCGATCCAGAAGCGAGCCGGTCATGTCGCGCCGATTTCCAGCCATGATCTGAATGTCGATGCTCGGGTTCTTGGCGCGAAACTCTCCGAAAAACGCGGGAAACCAGTGATATGCACTGTAGTTTTCCACGGCGATCCGAACAACGCGGTCAATGCCCGCATTCATCCGCCGCACTTCATCTTCAATGAGGTACAGCTCGCCCAGGAATTTCTCACAGAAATTTGCCAGGTATTCCGCCGCGGCCGTCATGCGCAGCCTCTTATGCGTGCGCTCAAAAAGGGGCGCGCCCAAGCGCCGTTCGGCTTCCTTGATGCGGTGGGAGAGGGCAGACGGCGTCAATCCAAGCTCTTCTGCGGCATCCACAACGCGGCCTGTGCGGCCGATTGCTCGGATCATCTGCAAATGTCGAATGTCGAGGCGCGGGGTGTCCATGGGCAAGGCGTGCATGAAGGATATTCACGAAATGAACGAGAGTACTGTTTTTCGCTCATGTCAACGCTTTGCGTGTGATCGCCTCTGCGAGTTCTGCGACAGCAATGTGTGTGGTGTCGCGTATCCCGTCGACATGTGGGTCGATGATCCCGTCTGCAGAATTGATCAGGCCGTTTGCGGTCATCACCTCCAAAAGGCGCGCCTCCATCGCGGGTGTATGGATGAGCCGCGCGTCGCCCGTGCGCAGGGCCAAGGCCGCGCAGATCGCGGTGCAGCCCCAGTTGGACACGGCGGCCGTCATCAGAACATCGGCTTTCGACACCGCACCGATCCCGCCGCCACATGGGCAATCGCCCGGCGCCGCGAAGGGCACAGAGGCTTGCACCGCCTGAGCCACTAGGCCCATGCCAATCTCATTGCCCCCATCGCCCACGGCAAGCGTTGGAATGCCCCGCGCGCGGCCTTCGTCAAACAGCATGTCTATGCGTGCGCGGCCCATGCCGTAATCGCGCCCGCGCATGTTGTAGTAGATCCCGTTTTCGTTGCGGCCAACGCGCTCGGTCGAGATCAGGATGTCGGGCGCCAGATCCGCCAGCATGGCGGGTGCCGCGGCTGCCCCCTCGGCATCGGTGACCGGATAGGGCAGGATCGTCGCACAGGCCATCGTGCCGTCCTGGCTGGCTTTCTGTGTCGTCTCAAAGTCCACCACGGCGATGCCGCAGGCGGTCAGGGTGGCGGCCATGGGTTGGATCAGGGTCTCTTCGATGACCAGAATCGTGGCTGCCTGACGCGCCAGCCAAAGCGCGCGGATCAAAGCAGCAGCCCCCGAAGGCCCGTCATTCTCGCCCAATCTCGGCGAGAGCCAAGCGCGGGAGACGGACCCCGTTGTGACAATCGCCGTGCCACGTTTGGGCATCGCCAAAAGCAGATCTGCCGCAGCCCCGCAAAGCGCCTTGCCGGTGATCGCGCGCGCAGCCTCATAAAGCGGCTCCACACCTCGGTTTCCCAGATCAAGATTGACCAGCATGTCGAGCCGATCGTCGTATTTGGCGGTCTCCCTCATGGCGAAGATCCTAGCAGGGTTTGCGCAAACCAGTCATGGTCATCGATCCGCTCTGCCACCTCTTCAATGGCGGCATCCAAGGCCGTGGCGAGGTTTGCCGCCCCGCCCACGGTGTCCAAAGCGCCCGCCGTCGGTTTGAGGCGCAGCGACACCCGCCCACCGGGCGCGCCATGGGTGTTGACGGTGAGCACACCGTGGTCGCGCAAGAGGATCATTGCGATGGCGGCGGTGGCCTCTGCGGGCACGATGGCGGCGCGGGTCCGTCCAGCCTGCGCCATGACCCGCTCCAGCACGTCCTCCTCTCCAAGCATCGGTCCAAGGTCTGAGCGATGGACCGTCCCGGCGGCCCAGGCCTCTTCCAACGCATCGGCAATCGCCTGTCCGTCCCGGGCTTCATGGCGCAGATCTTCGGGATCAAAGGCCTGCAGGCTGCGCATCGCCCCGGCCGCGATGGGCGCGCGTGCCTCCTGGCCAAGCTCCGAGGCTTTGGCAAGCGTGGCCAGGACAGGATCGCTTTGGCCGCAGAGGATGCCAGCGCGGGGCCCGCTGAGGCCCGCCTTATCTGCGTTGGTGATGGCAAAGTCAGCCCCCATTGTCAGGCTTTGCTCCCCACCATGCAGCACCGGGCGCAGACGCGCGCCATAGGCCTCATCCATGAATACGGTGGCGCCCGCGGCCTTTCCCGCGTCGATCGCGCGCCGGGTTTGATCATCTGGCAAACGCGCCAGCGCGCTGGTCACCGTCGTGACGATCACGAGGGCAGGGCGGTCCTGCATCGCGGCCTCGATATCGTCTTGCCCATCCACCTCCAAAAGCTTCACCCCCGCCAGCCGACATCCCCGGATGACCGAGGCATGGGAGCGATCGCCCGCTGGAACAACGGAGACGACAGGCTTGCCGTCGCTCAGCGCCAGAATGGCGGCAACGATGCCCGCACTGGTGCGGTTGGTGATGGCCACCGTGTCACCGCCGCCGAAATGCTGTGTCGCCGCCTCTGTCATCTCGTCGGCAAACAGACCCGGCCCGACCCATTCTTCGCAGAGCTCTGACAGGTCATCCGGCTTCACGGGAAAATAGCGGGGATTGCCGGTGAAGATCGCGATGGCCTCTATGCCGCGCTCTGCAACGACCTGCGCCGCAATGGATTGCGCGTGGCGCAACCGTCTGATCTCGGCCGCGCTTGAGCATAAGATCGCCCCGCGCGCGTAGCCCACGGACGGGTCCAACGAGTTGCCGAACCGATCATGGGTCACGTCAAAGCGCCATGGTCACGCATTTGCGGAACGTATACGCCTCAAGCGCGCCTTCGATGGAGTATTCGCTCCCCATGCCCGATTGCTTGATCCCGCCATAGGACATGCCGGGGATCTGGCCGCCGCCCTGATTGACCTGCACCCACCCTGCATCCAGCGCTCGCGTCACGCGGGTGACCGTGCTGACATCGCGGGCAAAGATGAAGGCGGCCAACCCGTAATGGGTGTCGTTGGCCTGGGCGAACATATCGTCCTCGTCCTCCCACGGGATCGCCACACGAACCGGGCAGAACACCTCT
>ERZ1740065.658-NODE-658-length-19038-cov-12.600959_pt1 | contig 19038 bp, 11 predicted proteins | sample MGYA00581738_ERZ1740065 | MGnify/ENA primary metagenome ERZ1740065 (study PRJEB43018, sample SAMN04849749) | marine metagenome | isolation source: floating plastic debris | place: Pacific Ocean | collected 2008-09-01 | study: EMG produced TPA metagenomics...
ACTATTATTGCTATTATTATTATCATTGCTCTTATTATTATTATAATCACTATTATTGCTATTATTATTATTATTGCTCTTATTATTATTATAATCACTATTATTGCTATTATTATTATTATTGCTATTATTATTATTATCATTATTATTATTATTATTATTTTTAGTCAATGATTTATAATGTAATTAGTATCATTTTATTATTGTTATACAATCACTATTGTTGTTATTCTTTTGATATTACGCTCACCTATATGTGATGGATTGGTTGTCGAGTCGACCGCACAGTAAACTGGAGATGGCTGGCATCGTTTCTATGCTGAAGCCTGCACTGTGATGCGGAGTTGACAGTGTCGTCCGTGTCTCATCTGTAGCGATTGGTTGTTTAAACTGTGTGGTGCCTGTGAGTGTGGTGCCTGTGAGTGTGGTAGTCGCAAAAGTGCTTGTGGTCAGGATCTGTCGACTTGTTGTGGGAGTTGTCGGTACTTTGATTTCAAATTCAATACCACACAGCTCATACTTGGTCAACTTCAACATCTAGTACATAAATTGAAATTTGAAGTTATCTAATAGAGATAAATAGGAGGTCAATGGGTTGTGAAATGGGGTGATGGCGACGGGTACGTTAGACTGAAAAACGAAAGCGTGGGATCAGCTCACCTCCCTATTAGCCAGTTTTACTGGACTATGGCACCTGATGCTCCGACTGTCGATAAGAATCACAGGCTCGCTCTGAAAATGATCCAGCATCCAGGCCAGCTCGCAGGAGCAAACCCAAGGATTTCCGTACATGTGCATTCTTCCCTCTGTCAAATACCGTAGGGTCAAATGATGTACAACCGTCGGGGTTCTATCTTAGCAAGGTGTTATCTCCACCTACCTGGCAGTATCGATTCAGCAACAGCCTGCTCCATGTAGCCTATTGAATTGTGGGATAGGTCAAGAAGTTTTAAGTGTGGAAACATGGGTAGGATGCTGGGTATTACTTCTTCTATGGTGTTGTTTGATGCATCCACATACTGAAGGCTGATGATGCTCTCAATATTGCTCATATCCAGCCATTTTAGTCTGTTTTTTGATATGTTAAGTTGCCTCAGGTTGGAGAGAGGAGATAGCGCCCCGTCATCAATCAATGATATCTCATTGTCCTGAAGAAATAAGTCTGTAACTCTACCGAGTCCACTGAAAGCCCCGTAGGTTATTTGCTGCAGTCTGTTTTGACCTAGATTCAGTCTTCTTAATCGGGTCAGTGACCTGAATACGCTGGGCTGTACGGATGTCAGCTGGTTGCCTGCGAGATCCAGCGATATCAGGTTGATGCAGTACTGGAAAGCCTTGGTGTGTATGGAACTTAGGCTATTGCTGCTCAGTCCCAGGTATCGAAGGAACGGCGTGCCGGCAAATGTTCCAGAGGAAATCCCTGATATATTATTGTTGTCTAACACTATCCAGCCGAGCTTTGAAAGGTTGTTCAAAATTGAGACCGAGAAGGCACCATCGTCGACTTTGGAGATCTTGTTGTCGTTGAGTCGTATCTCTCTCAGTTCGCTCATATTCTTAAACAAGCCGGACCATACCCTGCTCAGTGAGTTGTGGGACAGATCAAGTACCACCAGTGAGGGCACTGACTCCATCACTGACTTGTTGAGTAACTCTATGGAGTTGTGCTCCAGTGTTAAATGGGTCAGTGAATCCAATCCAATGAAGCTTCCGTCAGTCAACTGTGACAGGGAGTTATGTGACAGGTCCAGTTCTCTCAAGGAGCTCAGCGTCTCAAATGTCCCACTCTCCAGCATTACTATGCCATTAGCCCTCAGGTTTAGATATATCAGGTCGGACAGCCCGTTAAACATGGATAAATCCAGTGCACTCAGCCTATTGTACGACAGATCCAGATGGCGCAGCGCCATCAAGTTCCTGAGGCTATCGCCTTCAACGAGCACAATACTGTTGTTTGAGAGATCTAGGTGTCTCATTTTCCAGTTAGTCTGAAACCAGTCCCTCTGTATCATGTCGAGCCGGTTTGCTCTCATGTTCAGCCTTTGTAAGCCGCTCAGGGAGTGAAAGGTGTTGGCCTGCACATATCTGATTGAGTTGTGAGATAAGTCGAGTTCCTCGAGTGACAGTAGTCCTGCCAGGTCAGTGTAATGCAATCCGTCAATCAAATTGTGACTAAGCAGCAGGGTCTTCAATCTCGGTAGGTAGCCGGCTCGTAGACCTGACAGAAAGGTCAGTTTATTTCTCGAAATATCAACTGTCTCGACTGACATCAGACCTAAAAATATTCCAACAGATGATCAACACACACAACCCCGCCACCATCCAACTGTTGAGCACCATCACCGCATACACCGGTACTGCGATGGGCTGTGTGCCTTAGAATATTCTCCTAGCTCAGACATGTATGGCCTGCCAGGTTGTAAATTCGTCTAGTCAATTGTGCGGCCTTATTTTCAGGTTGTATTCTTATCTCATTTCTCAGCATGGGAGAATCGGCAATGATGTAGGGAAGACGATAAAGTTCTACACGCGTATCACCAGCTGGCCACTAACCTTGTAAAGTATCCGGCGCCAGTCGTCTTAACTTGTTCTCTCTCAAAGAGAGCCATCTAAGTCTTCCCATAGCTTGGAACATCCCAGCTCCTAGTTCCTAGTATTTATATTACCTCAATAATGTACTCTTTCATCGTATTCCTCATCATAGAAATCACATGGACATTTTACCTCTATTCTATTTCCTTCGATGGAGAGTTGTTCAAGTTGACTCATGTCACTCTTCATAAGACCACCGTCAAGTTTATCGAGTTGATCCGATGGGGCTGATTCATTGTCCTTCCGGTCTCCATATAGCGACAGCTTGGTGATGTCTGTAGATATTTAGCACATTGCAACTACCTGCTGTCAGGTGTCTCTTGCATATTTCTTTACAGGCGATCGAGCGATTGTGTAATCCATTGTTTTGCTGAGCAGTGGGCAGAGATGTAAGAAGTAATAAATACCACATGGATGAAGGATAAATGACCGCAGAGATATAGCGGATACCTGATCACAGCCAGTGCTAGTGAATATGATTCTATATCAAACGCCATAACACATGAAAGTCTAGGAAATTTTACGCTGTCATCATAATTCAATTATAAGCAATGTGTATGAATTTGATAAGTGGTAAAGTAATGGCCAGTTTAATTGGATTAATCGGCAAGGATATTTTTGTGTCAGTATCGTTCCAGTACCAATGTAGAATGTAGAACGAACCTGTTGGTATGTCATCTGGTAACTCATCTAATCCAATGCATATCATGCTGCGACCGCTACTGTTGGCAGCCAGTGGCTCCATCTGGTGGTGACTCCGTCCGCGGCTCACCACCATCCAACGCACCCTTGGTGTCAAGTGTAGAAGGTTGTAAAGGTGATCAGAATTGTAGAGCGGCAATGGAAGACTGCATGACTCACCTCTGAGCGTGCTGGATGATTCTCCAGCTGAGTTGACGGTGAGAGTTTGGACCTGGCGAGCAAGTGCATCTATTGGAGCATGAGTCCAAACTCCAAACCAGGTCATTCGTTAGCATGAGCAATATGCTGCCAACCGATACCAACACCCTCACGTATAGTGACTTCACCAACATTGTAAAGCCAGAGCTAGTCTGCAACCAGGTTGAACAATGCAAATAAATATCTGGAAGATATTAATTTAATATCTATGGGTTTCACTTACCTTTTTAAAAGTGTTTCCCTTCACATTCCTGCCAACGCTTGAAGCAGCTGCCTCCACTGGTATATGCTTCGGTTGTCTCTCTGATTATGAGCGTGAAACAAAACGGAACATGCTTAAACGAACTCTGACACCTCAGAGCTCTCCTATTGTAAACTACTGCTCCATAGGTGCGGCTTGGTGCCGTATCAACTTGCATGCTGCGCGTAAACAACACCTTGTGTGTTGCTATTAATTGCAAGCACTCATCCCAGCAGCAAGTTGGACAGATTGGCATAATTTTATATTTTCATATTCAAAACTGCAAGGTGAGTAAAATCCGAGGAAGATACTTTGTTGTTACCTTGGAACCACTGATGTTTGTACCTCTATGGTCCTTGCAGCCTAGTGTAGGTGAAGCCTATATCTTGCATAATGATCCATGTTTCTATTGAGATAAGTAACACGCCAGTTCCCAGTGTACTCTCCCACTGCAGTGCAGTCAATTAACTGGCATGCTCTCATGCCCATCGATCTGATCTTTTGCCTGATGTCAAGTCAAATGTACTGCATATGCTGTGCTGCACAGCTAGCTATCATATTCAAACATCCATATGCCATTGTTACTGTCCCTAGATAAGCAAACATTCTTTTCTCTGCGCTTCTGGCTATTTTTACTGCGCACTTGCAAACTAGATACATTTGTTTGTAAACAATCTCCATCAGCTTTGTTGCCAATTTTTACTAGGATTAAATGTTTAGGAATAAGAATATTCATATTTATATAGGGCAATGTACACCATCTCAGGTGTTACTATTACTTCATTATTGGTAGTTGAATGTTTGTAGTACATGCACAACTAGCTTGCTACTAGATGTTACTAGATACTGCCAGTTGGAAGGTGAAAATTATCAGTTCCTTCATAAATTATCCTGCCCCCAATACCAATACCACACACAGAGCGCTATGCAACTACTATGTACATGTAGAGTTATGAGGGCAATGCGCTCCTCTGTTGGCTTCTACTGTTATTGCTACGGTAGTTGTCCTCTCTTGTATGTCTTTGTCAACGCTTTCTGTAGAATGTCGGGCAAAAGATTGTAGATATGAAACTCTTTTATAATTTGGGCATCTATTATCAAATATTATTTAAATTTATAAGATATCTACTCATTAAAATTGCAAAACATTGAGGCAATCGCTCGTCATCGTTCTTCATTTTCTGATGCCGTTACCCATTATCAACCACATCAACAATGTGAAGGTCGACTCGAAATGGGCAGTCACACCAGCGTTATTTGATAAGAGGGATTAGAGAATCATTGATTCTACCTCAAGGCGAACCAGGGCTCTTCCATACACCTACTGTCATCAATCAAATCAAAGGAGAGGTGAGGATGTAAATTCTTTTAGTACACTCGGTGCTTTAGAAAGTTGTACCCGACACCTTTTTAACTATCCAAAGGCCTTTCAGTTTCGTCTAAGATCTGGCTTTGATAGTTCTCCTTTCGTTCTGTACTAAGATAGCAGTATTACCGGCAATATCGTGGGTTTTTCTGTGTCGAACCAATCGCCTACACAGATCCCTCTCATATGGTTATATTTCATCTTCCAGCAGCTTACCCGCACTGTTTATTCGAGAAAAGGATGCATCTGGAATCTTCCGATGAATGGTGCGGATGTCCAGCACAGCCGATGGTCAGAGGCTGAAGAGCTGCCGCCATCTAGAGGCCAAACAGCCGAAATATCTGTTAATCAAACTCCTGAGAGCTTAGTTGAATCTGAAAGCACCTCTGATGATGATACACTGAATTCCTGCGATGGAAAGCTACACCTTTCCTCATCACTCAATGATCTTGGATCATCTTATTTGACTGATGATCTGGATCAAGTCTCAGACCGATCTGCAACATATCCACTACTCATGATGTTTGGATTGGGATTTTCCAGTTTAATAATCATGCAACTGCTGCCAAATCTCAGTATTCTGAGTGCCATCCTCCCTCTCACAACTGGCGAGAAATCAGTCACCAAGTAAATAAATTGCCTACTTATTCAGCACTCTCCTCTAAATCACAATGATTCATTCACCCAATTCTAATTTTAGCGTGCCTAAAGATGGACCTGATACAGTATACAGACTGGCTGCGCCAGCAGTGCCTTTTTTCTCGTCCGACAGCGCAGTGCATGATTTGTACAAAGGCGAGCTGACGCCCGTGGCTGGTCTGATCAGAGATCACACCTTTGTCTTCATCATGTACTACTCATCCTGGTCAGCCGCATGTCTTTCAGCTCGTAGCGAGTTTGAGAAAGCAGCACAAATCATGAAGACCCGGGTAAAACAATTGGCCATTCTATTCCATCCTCACTTGTATATGTATATATCTGTTAGTCAAAGAGTACGTATTATATTCAGGTCCCATTTGTGGCAGTTAACTGCTGGCACCAAGGAAGCCAGTGCAGATCAAAGTATAAGTTTTACAACTATCCCAGTTTCTATGTCTATGTACGTGGCTTGGATAAAGGATTTGTCTACTCAGGTAAAGCTCTGCTGCTGCCATTATCGCGTACTTCTGTTCATGTTAGTAGGGAGGGGTTCTATGAGCTGAACTGATACCGCTCAGGCTAGATGTCTGGTAGCACTGAGGCTATCCCATAAGCTACATTAACCGGCTAAGAAATCCTTGACCTTTGCATTGTGGTAATGCAGGATTATTTTGTACTGTGAGGTGGAAGTATCTCACTTGAGAGTTTCCGAACACACGTCTAATATTTCTAATGTTAGAGGTTGTATTATAAAATTAAAAAATAATAAATAAAATAAAATTACCTCTTATCTACGTGAGAAAACTCATTTGACACGTCTGATTGGTCTTCTATCACTGCTTGATATAATTTAGACAGTGATCTTTACTCAGTGGCAGTCTTTGTTGACAGGAGTCGAGAAGTCTCATTACTTCCTCCGATACATAGAATCGCTACTCAATCCTCTAACACACATACACAACTCTTCTCAACTCATCGACTTCGTCGCCAGCCAAGATGTAAGTATCGAATCTGCTCTCTAATAACATAATGTCACAGTCAACAGCATTGAAAAAGATTGTCTTTTATTTATTAACGTAAAAATGCAATTTAAATTTAATAAATCGATCTGACCTAAGTCCATAACCGAGTTCGCGACCTTGCGTCACATCCCGAAGTGGGCGGGGAATAAAATAAGTCGCGCCCATGGGAATACGAATATTTTTATTAGATTTGTGACAGCCATGTTTGCTACCTCTAGACAGAATTTGGTCCAACTGAAAATAGCTTTGGACATGTTGCAGGGTCGCGAACTTGCTTCATGTTCCCATATACAGGGTCAGTATCGCCCCACTGTTCAGTTTTTTGCTTCTATATGCTCCTTGTTATCGAAGCTGCGTGTGGCGAAGGGATGGTGTTGTTATCTCACCTGGCCTGTTTGTTGTTGCAATTTCCCGTTTTCGTTTCAGTCATCTCTTGTCGGCTATTTTAACCTAACTGCCGAGGAGCCTATGACTAAGTTCCAGCAGTTCTACTATGCCTCCATGCGCTCCATAGAGAACGGTAAGCCTACCAGTACCAGTACCAGTACCAGTACCCAGTACCAGTACCAGTACCACTGACCCATAGAGAATGGTAAGCCTACCGGTACCAGTACCAGTACCAGTACCACTGACCCATAGAGAATGGTAAGCCTACCGGTACCAGTACCACTGACCCATAGAGAATGGTAAGCCTACCAGTACCACCGACCCGCTGGCATTCACTTTCTCAATCAGTACTAGCTGTAAAACGGTGTCCCTTCACAAACCGCGTTCTCTTGGATAAAACCGGCAAATATATTTTTACCCTATTTTACATTATTTGACAGTTTTGATGTCAGCGTATTCATATCAGATTAGTCCTTGTAGATTCACTATGAATGCGATTGTGTTTGAGTGGAATATCATATCACGGTGTGAAGCGATAGTACTTGTCCCATATATTAGAGAGTTTACGCAACCATACGTGTACGGGTATGTTTACGCGAAGACTGATGCTACCAGTGCACATAGACCAATCACGCAGCTTGTATCTTGCACTGTTCGAATCGACCGATAACGAGTAAAACGCTGTATAGGTCATTTAGCGAACAACATTGCGACTATTTTGAGACGAAATGACTCACAACACAACCTGTCAAGAATCGAAGAAGAAAGCAGATATTCTGCCAAGAATGCGACTTACATGAAGCAATGAATGAGCAAGAATGATCAAACCCGGAGATCCAAGCCTTCCTTTGTTCCATATCGGGGCTAGACATTTGTATTGGTGATTTAAACAAGTGCGTCAAAGAAAAATACTTATAAACATCATATTAGCATATACATTTATTTTAAAAGTATTAGGGTTGGCTAGCTCATTAATCAATGGAGAAAAATGCTGTTTCCAATTACTACCCTGTAAAACAAGATTACGAGTCAAAAAATTACGTGCATGTGAAAGCAGACGTGTGTAGCTAGTGGAAAACTATCACGTGACCAGTGACGCGTGAATTCAGCCGTACACATATGATTGCGCAATCTCTCTATTAACTTTGGTGGAATATGCCTCTATCCATGTCCGCATAGGTAAATGAGGTTTTCTTAAAGTTACCTTTTTCAGCAGCTAATAGGTAGATTAAAAGGTTTCTTTCGGCGCTATGAACAAGCTGACAGATGAACGACTTTGATAGTATATCTGCAAGATAATGTAAACTTAGATATTCTAGTGTAAAAAATATTAAAGCGTTTTGCTCAAATCAGCAGTAATTCTAATGATGGCACTTACAATTTTCGTAGTGATTTCTTTCGAGCTTGTTTATAACATAAAGAGGTATAAAAATATATAGCGACAACTTTAATAGCGGTTTTTCATTGAGTAGATTTTATAGCTATTATTGTCGCTAAAATTTCTGTGTATACAGCTGATGCTTATAATCGGATACTTACCTGTAAGTTGAAGCTTGACTGAGATTCTTAGATTAGTGTCACTAAGGAATTGGTCGACCAATAGAATAACAGCTAGACTTCACAGTATGCTCACGCTTTGTCAGCGTCGCCTGCGACTTAAAACAGTCTGAGTACTTATGTGGAATTAACTTTGCACATGATATATTCTCCCCAAAACAAAGTTAAAAAATGGGAGGGAGGGAAGGGCTATTGGTCGACCAATTCCTTAGTGGCACTGCTCTAAGAATCTCAGTCAAGCTTCAACTTACAGGTAAGTATCGCTTAACTTTCCAATTCTTATTCGCAGTGGCACTAATAGGAATTGGTCTGACCAGCAGAATCTTTGCCCAGGAGCGGGTGACTCAAACTAATTCATGAGTAAATTCATACTCGCCCCCTAAGAGATTTGGTTATCAGATCGTTTATGCAAGAAGAACCCAGTCACAGATATACATGTATTGACTTCGGGGCTACTAAGCATGTGGATGGAAGGGTGAACTTTAGGAGAAACTGCGATGCATTACTGGATATTTGTCATTGTTAACATCAGTCTCCTGTAAAATCTAGTGGAAGCCTGGCTGCAGGCCAGATGACTGATAATACTGAATAGATATTAGGAACGTTTAGTACTCTACTGGTCGAAGCACACTTGGTGCTGTGGACAGAAAATGGCGATGCCACCCTATCTCAGCATCACTGTGCCCTACTGGGAGATCGGGTTCCCAGAAACAGCCCTGTTTGTTCTCAGTGTGCATGATGTGTGTCTGAAAACACTCTACAGATGAAAGCCTTGCATCTGGTTCATATCTAATTTGGAACAACTTGGTCTCAAGGCCTTCAGTATATATACCTGTATACTGTATACAGTATACAGTATATATACTGTATACAGGTATACAGTATATATACTGTATACAGGTATACTGTACACTGTATACTGTATACTGTATACAGTATATATACTGTATACTGTATACTGTATACAGTATATATACTGTATACAGGTATACAGGTATATTTGACTAGCAATTATTTACGCTAACTGGAAAAGTTTTTTAGCGTCGAAAACTTTAAGATTGATGTCATGTTGTGCCTTTATGTGAAAGCCATTGATGGCCAATCCTCAAGGTAAACATCGGAATGCTATCAGCCATCAGAGTTAGAGTTAGAGTTTGAGCCAGAGTTAGAGTTTGAGCCAGAGTTAGAGTTTGAGCCAGAGTTAGAGCCGTGTAATCACACACCTATGCTGTTGCCAACATCTCAAAATGGGTCTTACTAATAGATAATGGGTGACAAAGTGCACATTCCTTACGTCAAATGAGCGTAAAGTCCTGTCCACTAGTATGTGACAGACTTACTTAGATAGGCAATGCTGAGCAACCTGATTTTATAACAGAAAACCTTTTTTACCAGACCTGTAGAGTGTGGAGTGTAGAGTGTAGAGAGTGTGGCGCGTAGAGAGTGTAGAGTGTAGAGTGTAGAGAGTGTGGAGTGTAGAGAGTGTAGAGTGTGGAGTGTAGAGAGTGTGGAGTGTAGAGTGTGCAGTCCTTAGGAATACTCCTAGTGTCGCTGAAACGTCATAGTAGTTGCTTGCCCAGTAGGTGCAAAAGAAGCCAGGATTTTGTTAGGAAGCTCTCACGCTATACCACTGTTGACTTTGCATGTCTTGAGACATATATATATATCAAGTATTCTTGGACAGTTGGTCTAAAAACAGTCTAAAAAGCTTGCATGAATCTAAAACAATGCAACTGAGCTTATTCCATATAACTAAAACCAACGTTTTTTGATAATGTTGCGGAGGAAGTTGTTATAAACGCTATAAACAGAACCTCGTTACGATTACTACTCTTACAGTAAGATAGGAGTTTCTTAGTGCAGTCTACTAAGGCTGTTGTGGGGTAGTTCTAGTTCTAGTTGATAGTTTCAGCAAGTCATTAATTGCCGCCAGTCCCGCAGTGTCCAATAACTGAGCTCTTGCTATGTCCTTTAATATATTATTTAGAACTCTCCTCTCATAAATAATGTGACATCATCAGAAGTGGATTTCCCCAGCATGGGCTTAACGAATCAACCCAAGAGCTTTCTAGGTACGTCTGCCATGATTAATTTTGCATTACGTTGGAAAGGCAAATGCATGGAGGTCTACGTATCGCTCGCAACTGAATCAATGATAGCAATAATTACAGAAAAGGCACAGCTAATAGATTACCTGTCCGCTTCAAAATTGTGTGAGTCATAATCGGCCCGTTGCCTCTGCCTGGGACATATGTGTAGCCTGGGACATACATGTAGCTATGGGACAAGTGTATGTAGTATGGCTGCTGGTTGCCACAGTATCGGCTGCTGGTTGCCACAGTATCGGCTGCTAGTTGTCACAGTATCGTTAGACTGCTTTGGTGAGGTAATTGGGGTGTTCTGTAACCCTACTCTCCTTGTTTATAAAATTTATAGGACAAGTTTTTAGTGCCGGATCTCATGACAATGTATTTGCTGTCCAACTATTAGTAGCTATCAGTTCTAGCAGGCTTACATGATTTAAAAAACTTTCTTAACAAGGCGGCTTACATGATTTTAGGCTTTCCTAACAAGCCAGCTGGTGTTCTGGCTATTATCAACCCAGCCCCAGAATCAGTATGACAACTCATGATCTCTGCTTTTTGTGTCAGAGAGCCGAAAAACTAGAGTTGTGAAAGCTTCCCCCCAGAAGAGTCTGGGCATCCAATACTTTCTATTAGCATCAAAGTTCCCTTTGACTGGCAAGTTGTTGTTGTTGAATGATTTGAGGTTCAGTTTTATCGGTTTCCTAGGTGTGCTCAGGCTTTGACCTGACGGATGGCCTACCCAATTATTTCGCTATGTCAATACCAACTTGTTGAGGGTTTTAAGCGCTCTTGTACATACTTCGTATGGGACCGAACCCCAATATGGGTTTTATATCTTAAGCCATATCCAAAACAAAACACTGGTTATGAAGTGATGTTCTACTCGTTTTCAGGATAATTTCTACTTTCACCCAGCCCCTTGCTGTTTGGTACTCTCCGAGTTTGGTGTTTGGTACTCTCTGAGTTTGGTGTTTGGTACTCTCCGAGTTTGGTGTTTGGTACTCTCCGAGTTTGGTGTTTGATACTCTCTGAGTTTGGTGTTTGGTGACAATGAGAGTCTCAGAGTTTAGTTCAGTTCATTTAACTTCATTTCTTGTCACTCCAATGAAAAATGGTTGATTGTACTGCATGCACTATGTGTAATTGGTCGTTGTTCACTGGAATTCGAGATAGGCATGGCAACCACCGCGTCTTGCTTCTGCCTTGTGGCAGCGCTCCTTAGGCCTCTCAGTACTCTGGTTGTTTAGGCGCAGAAGAAATCAGTTGTCTGTAAGAATCTTTGGAGTATTTTACTTACTTCATCACAAACTTCAGATCCAAACAATGATACTTATATATTTTCTCTACACTGAGATGTTTCTAATCCTCCTTTAATGAGGTTAGGATCTAATTCTTATAAATTATCATTCCCTCACCGTGTAACCATGGCAACGACTCAATCCTGCAGAGTCGGCTAACAGCAAACAGATCTCAGTGATGTTTGATCGGACACCAGAGCTCTTGGCTACCTGTTTCTGATTGGGCAGTGAGCCACTTGTACATTGCTGTCTTAATAGAGCTGCATTTAATATTATGTCTGATTATGTTGGTGCCTTATAGACCCAGTAGATCTAGTCTCGTACCGGATTAACTCCATCTGAGTGCATGGTACTAGAAATTTTTTACTTTTCTTCAAACAGTTTCTGCTAAGTTTCCAAGCCCCCCCCCAATGTGGCAGTCTCTTGTTCCTCCAAATATTCTGCTGGTTGGAAACGAGTTTTCCCCCATGTAATAAATGGGCAGACCCATTAACCTATGCTGCAAACGGGTTTGCTAATTCATCTATAATAGGGTCGTGCTGGAGGTGGTCCTCATTACCAGCCAGATGTTGGGTGAAGTCCAAGGAATCTTCCAGGGCCTGTGCACTGGGGTCTACACCGTGCACAGAGCTACTAGTTTCAGCCTTTGTTCCATTTACATAAGATAAAAAGTAACTTACCGGCATCGTAATGCGTCGTAATGCAGTTCCGAGGCAACTTGAACCTATGTGGTGAACCCTCAATCTTCACACATGAAGGAGGTGAAAAAACTTGAAGATAATTTCTACCAGTAGGCAATAGTTGGCACTAGCGTGCTGCGCTTGTTTGCTCTGCGAAAGCCAAACCGCAAGTGAGCATACTGTGAAGGCTAGCTGTTATTCTGTTGGTCAGACCGATTCCTATTAGTGGCACTGCGAATAAGAATTGAGGTAATAGTAATACTGTACATGAATGCACTGAGATATTCAATTTGGTCTTATTCACGTTCACAGATTTTATCCAGCCTGTCAGGTTTGGAGTTCTCTCTGATCGGGTCTTCGCCTCGCAGCTTGCCATCAATGATGTGAAGCCGCTACTCCTCGTCAGAAGTCTCGAAGAGAACTTGGTAATTATAGTCCTAGAATATGAGCTCTACTATTACTTATAGCCTAAATCGCTAACAGTGGCTTCTATTCCTGCAGCGGTATCCAACAGGAAGTAATTTCACATCGTCAGCCATCAGTAAATGGGTGCACAGCAATAAAGTCAAGGTGAGCCTCGAACGATGTTTAGTAATACAGTTGTAAGGTTTATACATTCCCTCCCTATGCCAATGAGCCTCCCAGCGGAGCAAGTAAACTTTGATGAACGTGGGATAAACATCCAAGTCATTCTAGAAGTTTCTACTCGAGGGACCGTTAAACTCATTAGTTTCCCCACTTCTTAGCTGTTCAGTTTATTGGCAAAGGAAGCTGGACAGTAGATGTGTTCTCTTTTACTATGTGCTCTTTAGTTATACTTATGTCACCTAGGTAACATTTTCCTCTGCGCTTCCTCTGTACTCTCGATGTTAGTACATGTTGTGATGATTTTGTTCTCTTCAGCCACTAGTGCGGTGGTTATTTCCTCACGGACGCAAGAGCTCTGATTTGTTCAACATGTTGAAAACTGGCCCAACTCTGCTGCTGTTCACAAATTTTGAGGCATGCGCCGCATACAACCATGACGTCGCAGTAGTAAGTGTGTCGTGACATTTATTAGTTACTTGCCACGCAAATCTCATGATTGAACATTGAAAAAATGTCAAAATAAAGCACACAGGAGCACACGAAATCTATCAACTTATGATTGGATGTTGGTAGGTAAGGGAAGTGTTGCTAGGCTACCACTCCTGTGCTGTCAATACAGAACTGAAAGCTAAAGTCTCAACACTCATACGGACCTCTGCTCTGAGCAGACAATCTCCTCTACCTCACCTGTGCCTCAGCTGTGACAGCCTGCCAGAGACTGCCTGCTGCTACTGTTTCAAACACAGCGGGTCTTTGTGCCAAGTAAGTGTGGCCTACTCGTGGAGACACTGTCCCTAGGCAAGACACTCAGCATCGATTGGTGTTCAATATGTTGGAATGAAAACCCATATGGGGAAACAGGGGGCGGAGTTAATCACATTAGTTGTGCTGGTGGCTTTTCAATGTACATCAGTCAATGGAGAACATTACGCACCGCTCACTGGCATAGCAGACAGCTATGAGACAGTCGATAATGAATGGCGGCAGACAGCGTGAATTAATTCGCTACTCCATTTACCAGGTGTGTCATGAGCGCCACCCATGCACGGCTCATGGTTACAACCTGCCTCCTCCATATTCCACCCGTCGCCTAGTAACCAATCACTCTTGTCTCTCCGTGAACGGCAGGCACTACCTTCTGGGCAGGAGCGAGGTGAGTCACCAACTGTCTGTCAAGTGAGTCATTGCTCTCGGCAGATTAGACTAATCATTATGAAATCTTATCTGCCTTCAGGTCTGCTGCAGACCAGCGAATTCATTGCGGAGGATCACAGATGAGTTTGTACATAGACATTCTCAATGCTACTACTACAGCACACCTGCCCTGCCTCAGCACCAATCCCACCTCAGCTGGAACACAAGCCAACGCTTGTGTAAATTTAACACCAGCCTAAATGCAGTGGTTGTGGATGCCAGCATGTACTCCCAGTTTCTCAACAGACTAGGCTTACAAGTATCTGAGCACAGTCAGCGACTTGCACTGGTTGACCTACCAGACGAGTCGCACTACTTCCTGGATGGGCAGCTCAACAGTTCAAACATTGGTAATCCTCGTTATTCCGCAGTGTTCCGCTAATCTCTGCTGTATGTATGATTAGTATTTTCATATTTGTAGAAAACTTTCTAGATGCCTACCACGAGAGCCAGCTGGATAGGAAGTTTGTGACATCATCGAACCGGCGGCAGTCCTCTATGAAATCGAACGGGGCGACAGAGACTGATGTTCGAACTATCACAGGTGTCCAATTGGATATAGTTCTAAATATCTCAAGGAGATCCCATCGGGTGAGTGCACATATTCTCCAGTAGTTCATCTCCGATTGGGATACATTCCTAGTTTCTGATATTCCCTGTCTCACCTTCCCCACTATTTACACACACTAACACAGTAGAGGCCTGTGCTTGTGCATGCTGAGCTGGTCCTAGCAGCTTCTGTTTTGACAGACATCTCCCATGTTATGACTTCAGTCAGCGAGTACAGCAGTACCGTGCTCTGTTGGTGACATGCCGTATGTGTGACCGCAGGTTCACAGGATGCATGCGAGAGATTACCTGCGTGATCAGACTGCGTCGCTAGGTCTACAATGAACCCTACTCACATCTGTGTCTCCTTCTCTTACTAGTTTATTCTCTTACTAGTTTATTCTAAATGTTGTAGGATGTTGTGGTTCTATTCCATTCCAAATGGTGCTTGCATTGCAAATCCGTCTACCACAAGTATCTCTCCGCATATCAGCATCTATCAAAACATACATCTATTCAGTTCTACAGGTAAGTTACATGTATATGTGCTGTATGATTGGCTATTCACCGCTGCAAAAATGAAGTTGCATTTTTAATCATCGCCATTTACAACTGCCTCTATAGATCTGTGTGCATTCAGTGTTATTCTGGTGGAGATACTTGAATCCACATACATAAAGCCTGCATATACTCACCGCAACTTGTCTCTACTTTACAGCATTGATGCTCAACTGAACACTTTACCATGGAAATATGCAGTCAACTCGGTACCATCGATTGTGCTCTTTACATACAGGTAAGTTCAACCGTGGCCTCCAAACCTGACACAAACTATTGCCACGACCAACTGGTACATAAACTGCATCTTGGCGTATCAATATAAATACTTATATCGCATTTACGTAGCCAATCTGACTTTCTCTACCCTTTGCCTTGCAGTATGGACTCACACAAGATGGAATTACATCCGAATTCATCCTCAAGTCATATCGTCCGGTTTCTAGTCATGCAATGCAGTGCTCACCACGCTGTTGAACTTGTTTCAAAATCAGGAGACCGAAGTGCAATGGCTGAGTCTTTACTGAATGCAATTTCGTCTCTAACTAAAAAACGTTCACTCCTCAGTTCTCGCCTCCACAGAAAGACTGTAGAAGTGCGTGCGATCCTTTTAAAAACCATTCGAGTCATTAGGGTGCAACTGCTCACATTCAAAAAGATGTATAGAATAATGATTTACATGAAAGGGCACAGTCGCTGTGACGTTTGTTTGAGACAATTGCTCAAGATCTTCAGGTCCAGCAGAAGGCTGCTTATGGACCGAGGAGTAAACTAGTTGGTATTTTTTGTACATCGACAATCCATTGATAATTATTAGTTGCTGTTTTTTTCATACTCAATAAAATACATTAAGTAAAAATAGATGGTGCCATTCGATATTCTGCAGATGATAAAAAGCTAGTTGCTGATTTTCCTGTACTGCTATTGACTGTGCATCATGTGACAGCAGCATGCCACCCTCCCGTTCCATACAGTTTGGTGCAGCCACTTTTGACACTGGACTAGCTCTAAGTATCCCACAGTGTTGAGGAACATGTATATCAACGAATGCTGTTTACATATTACAGCACATGATACAAACAAAAACATCACACTGTTCATCTTGATGCAAGACTGCTTCCGTTTCATGTGATGAGCTACACTCGCAGCAGCATGGTCTGTTGACCTGTTAAATTGCTCACATCACTGCATTCAATACAAAACAGAGAACCAGTAAACTCATCTATATCAAGCACTGTAGCATTACTCAATGTCATTATGACAAGACTTGTATTTTATTTCATATTCAGCAGAATTTGAGGTGAAACAAAGAGCATTACAGTTTAATTGAAGTGATATGAGACTTGATACACAATTCAGAGACTAGCAATCTATTTAATGCCCAAGAGCTCAACATCAAAAATCAGAGTAGCATTGGGAGGTATGACACCGGGATAGCCTCTGGATCCATAGGCGTAGTCACTTGAGCAGGTCAATTTGGCTCTTTGACCCATACTCATCTTAACAAAATTAAATGATACTGCAAAAAATGACCGACACAGACGACAGCAAATTTTATAAAGACGACATCGTTTACCTGAGCAACTCCTTCATCCCAGCCGCGAATCACCTGCCCTGCGCCTATCTTGAATTCAAAGGGTTTTCCACGGTCTCTTGATGAGTCAAATTTAGTCCCATCAGTGAGAGTACCTATGATGAGTATACATAAACATATAGCTCATTATCTAATATATAGGTAGTACATGCATAGCACATTAGAAAACATTGTGCTGTATCCTTACCAGTATAATGTACGATCACCGTTTGACCTTTTTTGGGGAAGGTTTGTCCTAAGAAACAGAGACAGCATATTCATCTTATTACGATTTATAATCGCCTTACAGTATAAAGTACTAGTAGGCTACAGCAGATCTATTGAACACAATACGACAAGTAGTGGATCAGAGATAGTCTGCCTACATGTAGTATTCGAGTGTGCAAAGGACATCAGCATATGTGCAAGAGAATTAATATAAATGAGAATGAGAACACGCAATTAAAAGTTATAAGCTCTCACCATCACCAGGGGAGGTTGATTCCACGTCTACTCCCATCCTTAAAAAACCTTGCAAAACAGGGTAATGAAGATGAGAGGAATTTACGGACACAGAAGTGTTGGCGGCGGCCGAAGTGGAGGTAGGATGAATGAAAATTCTTCTCTGGAAATGGCAATATAGGTCACTAAGTCTAAACTAACACGCACAGCTTAGAGCTATCTTAATACACTATTCCGAATAACTGCGAGCTAATAAAACCGTCTAACAAAGAGAGGATGACTCCATACATTATTATTGCCAGCTCATTTACCACACAGATGATCATCACGGAGGAGTGGATGACTCCATTTTTACGGATTATAAAGAATACCAGTATGGTATGGTTAGCTCGAAACCCAGAGCCACCACTTTTCACGCCAGAGACGTATATCAGGATCATTGTAAATGCAGAGGTGGCCATATTATTTTATCTATCAATCCGTTTCTTGCTATGCCTGCAGTGGCACCCATCAATTTCAGTGTGAAGACACCACTTTGCCATGAAGAAATCAAGGGAACGACACTGTTTCCCTCAATTATGTGGGAATGGTGGCCAGATCCGAAACAGCTGCACTTCTTACAAAAGATTTGGATGAAACAAAATCTTAGATGGCACCACCAGCTTCACTTACTCCTCTGCCAGCATCACCACCACTCGCCATTATCAGCATCAAGCTGCAAAGTATGTCGACTTAATCCACCCTCACAACACCTGGTATTCCTTCACCACCAGTCATAGACGATTTTGGTTTGCTACTGCATTTATTGTGTAACTATGGTTAGGAGTTTTGAGTAGTTATGTGAATTTATAGCTTAGATTTTTGTGAATGAAAGCAGCCTTGAGCAATCACCTGATACAATCAGGAATGCATTCTTTAATCATCGACATACAGGAGAGGATAACTACCGAAATGAGACTATATTAAATGTGACATCAACGCCTGAACACTGAGCATCATTATCAGACGTCGCTCGCTATCAGACGTCGCTCGCTATCAAGAGTCTTCATTCAAGAAAGGCAGAGGAACTTATCTGACGAGTGAGCGCAGACCAGCGTATGAATTGCACTAGTAATTAATTTTACATCGCATACAAAATTTCGTTAAATAATATTTATCTATGGTGCAAATGGTACTCGGCATCCTTTCAATACATAGTACAATAGTGTAAGTGGGATAGTGCATGCAAAAATGTCAATAGGGACTCCGCGATCTGCCAAGTAGAAGACCGAGATTTGTGTGATGATAGAGTGCCAGGGCGGGGGGGGGGGCGGATATGTGTAAGCAACAAGCAAGTCGGCACAGG
>ERZ1740065.659-NODE-659-length-19030-cov-11.966535_pt1 | contig 19030 bp, 10 predicted proteins | sample MGYA00581738_ERZ1740065 | MGnify/ENA primary metagenome ERZ1740065 (study PRJEB43018, sample SAMN04849749) | marine metagenome | isolation source: floating plastic debris | place: Pacific Ocean | collected 2008-09-01 | study: EMG produced TPA metagenomics...
CTATCCTTTCTTCCTTTTTTTTCTTCTTCCTTTTTTTCTCCTTCCTTCCTGTTATCCTTTCTTCCTCCTTTCTTGCCTCCCTCCCGCCTGCCTTCCTGCCTCCAATCCCTACTCCACTGCCTGCCTCCCTGTCTGCCCCCTTGCCTGCCTCCCTGCTTCCATCCCTGCCTACCTTCCTGTCTTCCTGCCTCTATATTCCCACCATCACTTCTGGTATTACAAGATTGTCCATATTGCAAAATAACGTGTGAACTCACATGCAACTACCATGATAGCTGTGCCAATTCCCTGAGGAATACGTGCTAAGATCAGCAGGTAAAAGTTCCTGAAGTAAGCAAATCCAAATAGAGACAGAGTGTTCATCAGACAGCCCAGTCCAATGGCTTTAGTGTACGATTTAGCACCAAGTCCACAACTCACAATACAAATACAACATTGAGCAATAGAAAACAATACAAAGCAATACAATACAATTATGCAATACAATACACAATACAAGCGGAACAAATGTTGATGTACACATTATATGTAGCTTCCTCCTTGTTTTGGAAGCATAAAATCTGTATGCTTCAGCTGAGCAAAACCAGCATATCTTGGTAACGCTTGTAGCATGCTTGCAGCCTCTGCACGCAGTAAGCAGAATGATGGGCCATATACTAACAGCGCTAATCCTTGGATGTTGGATCAGCTGCAGTAGTCGGGTATTAGTTGTGATGGAGCAGCTGCCAGGCCCTCTGCTGGTCTCCTTCTAGATCAGTGCTCATTAGCTGACCACAATGAAACATATCTACAGCTATTCTACCCTTCTCTTGCTTCCCCTAATGTATTGAAATCTATCTGAATTTGGTGTTAACCATACAGAAGCTTGATTCATTTTATTCTCACTCGGCTATGAAATGTGAGTTGCTTTACTTCTGCTGAGAAAGTTAGAACAGAATCGTAACTGCTGATAATATAGAATGCTGTTTTGAACAACTTCAATTATTGATCTCCAATGTAACTCCGTTTATGAGTGCTTCCACTAGGAACATTCTCAGTAAGTGCCTCAGAAGTTTAGCCTGTGGCTCTGACTGTTAAGTCAGGGGCACACCGATGATTACGGGGCGATTCGGACACAATGCGGTATGAATGATGGGGTTTAGCTGCTTTCTAACCGTTCGAGTGTGTTTAGGCATGTTCTATACTTCGGCTTGCACCGCTCAGTCCCGTAGTGTTGATTGGTCGGCTTGCGCATGGCTTATGGATGGCCACCAAAACGTGATTATAGTTCAAATAGCACTGCATGCGCTAATGTCATCAGGTTTGCTTATGTTCCCTTGAAACTACACAGTGGGTAGCGCTCGCGCAGCTGCTACCGCTCGTACAGCTCAGCCTATGCATAGGTGTGCTCCCGGCTTTAAGTAGCTCTCACTGCTAACATCACTGGTGTCTCGTAGTTCAGATATGAGTTTTACTGACATTGAGTAAATTGACGAAATCAGCTCACCTGAGCAGGACAATGCCACATATCAGGTTTGATATGAACTCCGTTCCTTGCTTCAGGCAGAGGATGATTGAAATTTGCAGTGAGAGTTCTTTTGTTAAATCTGACCCTAATTTATTGGAGACATTGAAGTTAGCAATGATGTCGATGAAGTGATGGCTCACTAGGCGGTCGGGGTGATTGGTGATGTCCACCATCAGCGTCGGAAGCATGACATCTAAAAATTGATAGAAAAGTAGTAAAAATGAGTAGAGTATTGTTAATGGAACTGACCAAACACTTACAAAACTCGACGTTTTTTACTCTTCTATCAGAAGGCATGCCAGAATCATACCCCAGTGTTACGCCGGCTTGTGTCTGCACTTATTATGCTTTCGCCGCACTTAAGCCGGCTTTAACTCAAACTTAACATCGGCGTTTATGAAACCGGTGAGCCTACTGATAGAAGAGTACATAATGACCAAAACTCTATAACAAAAGGTGCAGATACATGAGGCGTAAATGATGGGAGCAGAATATTAGATTTGCGAAACTCAAGAGCAGAAGTTGAGGCTGCAGTCCTTGCGGCATTTACTCCTCTGATGAAGGTAGTTAGCATGTGGTGTTTTCTGTTGATTGATCCTCCGCTAATATGTCATTAGCCCTTTAGTCTTTTAGCCTGACTGATAACGGATTCTCTTCTACTCACTCTCACATAACACTCGCACAATGCTTATGAAAATAAATGTGCTTGCTATAATAGGTGGTTGAGGACTTGAAGCATGCTATAACGGGTGGTTCAGGACTTGAAGCATGCTGTAACAGGTGGTTGAGGACTTGAAGCATGCTATAACAGGTGGTTCAGGAAGCTTACTTCATTCTCAAGCAAATGATCATCGTGTAACAATTTATTACCGTAGACATAGACATTTTAGCGGCCCCACAATAATAGCTATAATAGCGAATCAAGTAAAAATAGTATTAAAGTTGAAAGCTATATTTTTTATAGTTCTTCAACATGCGGTTTTTGTCATTTTCCTGTTGATTTTTTAGCACCTTCCCATGCTTATGCGCACCATCCCTGACAAACCTGCATGTAACGCATGTACGAGTATCTATGGGAGAATGATAAAGCCCTTTATGCTATATAAAACCTCAAAGGAAATTGTTAAAAATTCTAGGGGTTATTATAAACATACTGCAGTTGTGAGGAAACTGTTGTAACATTCCATCAACTAAGATATCTATATTTACAGTAAGTGAAATATAATACTCACTGACTACAGACAGGAGCAGGTTGTCGTAGATCGCCGAAATGAAGAACAACAAAACCACCAGCTGCTTGTTCGTTTCGGTGGAGACACTGAAGAAACGACTGATAGTGTACTAAATTCACCAACTTAGAGTGTGACCATGGCTTGATGAATTAGCATCTGCATCTGCTCCTCTACTATGGACAGGCATGCTGGTCACGGAAGCACTGGTGTGACAATGGCTTTAGTCTGCACGTAGTTTGTTTTCACTGAAGTTAAGCTGGCTTTAGTAAGCTGCAGCTAAGATATGTGCGTTCACAACCAGAATGCGTATGGATAGGAAAGTAAAAGATCTCCAAGTATCTCTCTGTGATCAACTATTATGGAGAGCATTGTTTACGTTATACAACTATATAACTATACTAGCAACTGAATCTTTGAGCCTCTGCTGTTCTCAGAGATGGGTGCACATGGGATCACATGATGTGGGTAGGGCAGACCCTTGGAATCGATTCCAACGAACTGAATCGATTCCAACGAACTGAATCGATTCCGATTCAGTTTGCTATTTTTGAGAACTCCAGAACAAATCCACATAGCGTTGAATTGAATCCACATAGCGTTGAGGAGAATCCACATAGCGTTGAGGAGAATCAAAACTGAGCTGAACTTAAGATAAATCAGCTGTGAACTGAACTGAGCTGGATTCTACACACAATAAAAAGAGCTGATAGATGCACGAAACTATCTTTCCGGATAACTTTGGTACAGCATTATCTCTGAGTCATCGACAGTGCTAGAACTAAACTAATTTCAACTATATATGAATAAGTGCTTTTGGAAATGCTCTCACTGATACGGAATCGTGAACTGAACTATGCCCATGACAGAGCTGAACTGAACTTAACTTAACCTTCTCAGAGAGAATTTTGAACTGAACTGCACTGAATCTATATTCCTGAGTGAGAACCGGAACTGAACTGAATCGTAAAGTCAGGGAACATTCAAGGGTCTGGAATAGGGATAGCAGTAGTGATCACGCTGACATCAACACAGATAACCACACATAGAATACAGTGAATGCTATTCACATACCTCATTCTACTCAAGTCAGAAGTTTTAGATGCAAGATGTAGTTGCGAACTGTGTGCTAGAGAGGTTCAGAGGTAATGAAAAGAGGATGACATAGGGCACAATGTTTGAAGCTTGAACTGCTGGTACCAGTGCTGGGATGAATGAATGGATGAATATCCATACTTCCTGAGAGCTCAATGTAAACGTGTGATGTCTATAGATGCATTCAGACATCAGCCCCTATATCTGAACTTAGGGAGAAGCCAGTGGGTGACCATTGCTCTTTAGTTGGTGGAGTTTACTCTTGCGCTGCTTACTTTAGATGCATGGAAGATTTCTGCAGTTTTCAAGGTACTAGAAGTACGCTTGAATATTTCCTCGTGCTGCTGTATCTTATAATGCAGCGTGTAAATGAATATAGCAATCTTGAGTGGCAGCGAATTCACCTGTCCTACTAGATATCCTGCAAATGACCTAAAATTGGGGTTCATATGGAGCAGCCATGCCTGGGGAGGTCAGTGCCTCGGTCAGTTGATTGAAAATTCCCAGACACAGTCCCTAGTCACAGTGGTGACAGAAGGAGCATCAGACCACAATTGCTCCTGTGCCACATTAGCAGCTCCTGTGGTCATACAGCCGGTATGGTTGCCATGGCTACAAAGAGTGACGTTTACTTTGTTTCAATGAAAAGCGATGCGTAGGGTCTGAAAGGTATAGTATCTACAGTTCAGGTTACAGGTGGTTTCCCGTTCAGCAAGCATGGTCATAGTAAGCAAAGGGAGGTGCTGTGTCTTTCACTGCTCACACACATGGCTCCAGTGATTAGGCAACCGTTAACTAGAATTTGACCAATCAGAAATCTCATCTGGATCTAGCGCCACCTAGATTACTAATACGTCCGATGTGAGTAGTTTAACATAATTTACCTAGAAAAATAGCAGTTGCCTGACATTGTGACTAACTGCAATGCTGGCCTAAGCAATGTATAAAATCGCTTTGTTTAGCCACAGCTTCACCCCCCCCCTCCTGCTCCCAATAAGTAAATAGGGTATACTATCCTTTCTCAGGGCAGTGATCGATGCACTTGCAGTGACAGCTGATAGCTTACTGGCCACACAGGAAGAACATATCAACGGATAAATCTTATGTCTCTTGAAAAACGAATGAGTTCTTGAATAGGCATGATGAGCTATGAGGTTTTTTTTCAAGATGCAAGATTCTCAGAGGCTTAAATGAAATCTGGCAGAAGAAAACAGTTTAGTTACTCAATGAATTCCGACTGCCTAGTCTTTGCTCATGTAAGGACCCTATAATCCTTATATAACTATTGATAACTTATTGCGCTCGGAATCTAATAGTCAAGTCATGTGAGGTAGTGGTGACTGAGGCTGACAACACTGGATATGTGATGTTGAGGCATCCCTTCAGTGAGAGTTATCCAGGGAGAGCCCCTTCATATCTCCCTTGCAAGATGGAACATCCAATACTAACCCACCTCAGTACCTTTGACTCATAGCTTCACACCGGAGCAGACCTAAGGCTGGTCCACACTAGCTGTATTTTCATCCATCAGTCGCAGACGACAGTTTGTCATAAACAACAGTAGTGTTCACACTAAACACTACTCGTGATGTAATTTGTAAACATACAGGCCGTAAAAATCTGGAAAGCCAATCAGCGATTTTCCTGGAATTTCATGCGGCGCTAATGCAGTCCCATACAAAACCTTATGACGATTGCGTATTTTCCGCACACTTGGCAGCCAATCAACTAGCATTCTTCCGAAAAGTGTTGTTCAAAATTCCCACCTGTTGAAAGTCGCTTACGGCAGAAAATGTTGTCAGTTGTGAGCTAAAAATAGAATGGAATGAGTGTTGTCCCCGATTGACGGTTGAACATACGGATAGTGTGGTCCAACCTTCAAAATGCTCCACAAGCTTTCCTTGGGACTATATATACAAGTCACGTGCTTACTAAGGGACCCTTCTCCAAACCTCTCAGTGAGCTTGAGTGCTGTCAAAACCGCCAGCTGTTATCTCCTGGTCTTCAGAGCTCACCCCAGGATCTCGGTACATTGAGTGAAGTATGCAATTTTTATCATGAGAGGTGGAACGTTGGGAGGATAATTTTATCGCACCAAAATCACTGATTATCATTCTCTTACATATAGAAGTGTCTTGGGAACTAAGCCACGCTGACTTATGCACTAAGTTTCTCTTGTGGAGGATAACTAAATGCTTCATCAAAGTCATCTGGCTGCTCTTTCCTCCCTCTCTGACAACCGTTATGGCACAGGAAATATTTTCCAGCACTAACATACCAAGAAATACTGACCAGCAGATAACTAGAAAGTCTTTAATCCAGCATTAAAAGCAGGTATAAAACAAAACGCTGCCAATCATACAATAATAGGGGACGATGATAGTAATAATAATAACAATGATAGTTAAATGGGTGATAACCACAAAAATTATCCACAGCAGGGGAATAGTATAATAGCTAAGCTTAGCATACAAGGTACCTGTCAACGTGCATTATTTGAGCTTGAATCCGAGAGTGGAGCTCGGCTGTTAGTCCATCAGCAGTTTAGTTTCCTCTGATGGCGCCTCATAGCGTTTGGAATCACTTAGGTCGACCTTTCTCCACAATAAAGCAACCGGACAGAATGCCAGATACACCATCACGAATCCCCAATATATCCTATGCAACAGAAGTAGGTTAAATGTTTTGAAATCTGACCTCCGAGATGCGGCTGTTCCAAGAACTAGTTTGAGCTCAAAGCATTGAAGCATGAGCTCATACAATAACTGTTTTTGTAAGTTCTAATAGCTGGTGAACAAGAGAGAGTAAAAAATCTTAGCTCTGATTCATGTAAAAATGACTTTTCATGCCCTGGAACCAGTTCCACTAAGATTATAGTATGTTTAATTCTTCTGAATTTTAAGACGTCATAGCTCAAAACTTCTCCCCCTACAACTAGGATTCTGTCAAACATGAGCTCAGCTCAGAGATATGTAGGTAACAAACCATGAAAGCGCAATAGCGAACCAATAACAGCAACTATGGCACGCAATCGTTGTACTAAAGATACTGAAGGGCCCTAAGAAACACAGGAGAGAGGACACCTGCAATTTTTTTCCGTGCTGAACTATGTCCAGCAGTGATTGCGTAACATCATCAATAACTCAGGTGGTAAGAGTATAAGCTGGCTTTTACAACACGCAATTAGTATTTTCATTGACGCTTCGAATACTTTTTGTAAATACTTTGCTAAAATAGGCATATACTGCTCTTACGCACCGCTGTTTAAAAAGCAGTTTATTTTATCCAGGTACTCTGCTTTTTTCAACGTGTGCACCAACAATGAGGACAGCAGTAACCCAGCGCTTACTCTCCACAAGCTGAAACTCCAAAAGCGGTAAAGAATGTTTAATTTCCAAGATATGGTCAACCCAGCCAATTTTTTCATCGTGCAGCAGTCAGTCATGCCTTCGGAGTTGAACGTTTAGTCGTTTCGATGGGTTTGGGCTCGGAACACGCCTAATATTTTGGGACAATTTTTTTCACCATATTTCCTGCTGTTACATTTATACATTAGCTGTTAAGCTGAATACTATGTAATCCCACTTTGGCAACATTCCGACAGTTGACTTGAGCTCGAGCAGTTTTTAGTCATTCTCCTGTCAATTTTCGCGTCCATTCCCGCGCCTATCCGCGCTCACTCCAGCTCACTCCAGCTCACTCCTGCTCATTCCCACACTTGCTGATGCACGAATATCTATGGGAGAATGACAAAAGCTGAGCTTCCTTCCAGCAACGACCCACCAAACTCAATACTTCATTGCATTTCGTCTGTTTCTAGACAGCATCAATACTGGGTTTTCTGCTAACTATAAAATATTTAACAAAAACAATAAAGGACATGGTTTTTGTCATTCTCCTGTCGATGCTCGTGCATGCTCCTGCACTTATCTGGGCTCATTCACGTACACTCCCGCTCAAGCATATACGCTCCCGCGTGCGCTGATGCTCGAATATCGATCAGAAAAAGACGGGAAAAAACCCAAGGACATTGATAAAAAATAAAAGGCTTTTGCCATTCTCTTGTTGATATGCTCACAAGCAGCACATGTAGGGGTCTGCACACACAGGTGCGGGAGTGTGCACGAAGATCAGCACGAGAATGACAAAAACCGAATAATGATAACAACGAACAATGAAAATAATTAGAAAGTAGCTGTTAACTCGCATAATGAGCGTTACTTACTCCTTGAATGAGAATGTCTTCAACAGCGCTCCACTAGCCAAAGATCCTGAAATATAGACACGCTTCTATCTCAGAACGCAACGCCGTATTGTAATTTAAATTGTATGTAAAACTTGATTCGAAATAAAGATTTTGAGACTGCAAAAGTATCTTTTTATATATATTTTTCTATGTCATGTGCCATTAATACTGGACATGCTTTACGCCATTATGTTTCATGCACGGCTGTGTAATGCAGCATTCAGTCCGTATGTAACAGAGGCCCGCATGACGCTGGGGCGTACACTAGCAGAAGAGTAAGAAATGCTCTGATGAGGATACCAAAACCGCCTAGTAGCGGTGGTAGGCTAATTGGTTGGTCAGACGCACCTGCTGTGACACCAAGGTTGAAGCCTGCAGTAAACAGCCCGTTGACTGCTCCAGATAGCAAGGGATCTTTTTTGGCCGTAAGCTGGTTGAGCACAGGTGCCAGAGAACCCTCAGCGAGACCGAACCCAATTCTTTCGATGCTGAGAGGTATCAGAACTGCCCATACGGATTTGCAGAGAGGGTACTGTGATGAAAAACTCAGGTCGTGAAAATCATGGAGACACCATTGCTGGCAGCAGCATCATGGTAGCTCTAGTCTTTTTAAAGCATATCATGAGTCTCTGATCATGTTATATCGCTTTTGCGGCAGCAAATTTGCACATATTCAAATCGGATAAAAAGAGATTTTCCCAAAATATAACAAGAAGCAAAAGTGTGGAAATCAGTGTGATCATCGAATGTCAGATTATTTTTTGAAAATAATTTTCCTAGAGCTATTTTCTTAGCACAATGCAGTCATCCTTATTCTCTTATTTTTTCCTTCTGCAATTAATTAACTCTTATGCTCCCATACTGTGTGGTCGAATTGTTCTGACAATTGTTAGCTCGGACTTTCAACCGTGGAACCTATGCAGATGGCAATGAAAGTAATTGTAACACTTCGGCAAAGGTGAAAAAATCCCACTTCTGCCACCACTGTGATGGAATCACATTTCTGAAGAATTAATTTATTGCATTTTCAGCTACGGCAACTCCACAGGTTGATAAAACTCTTAGCACTTATTGCTCATCGATTCACGTCACGTACCAGTGCTATTCCAAGAGTCATAAGCATGAACCCGAAGAGTACACATCTCCAGTGTCCGATTTTTAAGCTGATGTGTGCGGAATAGAATTCTGGGAACACCTGAGCTACCATGCCGAGTGCCAAGACCAAGCCTGCGAATAGCAAAATAAATAAATACATATGTTGCTCAGACAAGCAATACTGTATATTATATGGTACTAGCACTATGTAACATTTCCATATTCCAGAAAGATTTCGGTCAAATTTTTCTGCTCCCTCAAGCAAACGCTTACTCAGTTTAAAATTGATGAGGTTTGTGCAAGTGATTTAATAGCAAATCATCGAAAGCCATTGAAATAACAAGTATTAGATGCCCAAACGTATAATAGTGCTACAGCACCTGCTAGGGTTTGAGCGTAGCATTCATCACGATAAAAGTCACAGATACTGACCAAGTTCCCACCCTTTAGCTTTGAGTTCATAAGTCATCCATGTGGGAACAGTTCCAACGAACATGCCAAAGTCAAAGTATTGCACGGCGACCATTACTGTAGAAAAAAGAAACACTGTGAGTAGTGAGCTGGTGTTTGGTGTGATGTGAAGCACTAGTCGGCAATACGATTTTTTGGAGTCACGGAGGCGTCCCACTTATGAATGCTAGGCAGTTCAACGCCTACCAAATACCGTTAGCTGGACGCAGCCATGTCATTGACCTGTGAATTACAAAGTGAGTTTTTCTGCTAGCGTCACGTGTGAAATTTTTAACACTCCAAATCAAATTACTCCATCAAGGGAGCATCAAGTGAAGCGTTTGACGCATGTGCACTACTTATTTGCTACCATAATAGCCAGCTTTTGCACTAAGAGTTCCAAGACTCCATTGAACTTGCGTAACTTTGAAAAGGCCTAATATATGAGGTTTTAAGCTTCTCTAGTCAGTGTCTGATCAATTAGGCATAATTTCCAGGGTTTCCTTACGCTTCTGCTATTGGCTTTTAACTGATACACGTTTAAACGGTATCTTTCTAGGATGACCTCAATCAGCAAAGCTAAAATATCTTCTTCAAAATCTATTTAGCATTCGATGAAGTGAAACATACTTATTGATCAAGCATTCACTCCGTGTCAGGCGCTGTCAAAACTGTGTTCTATTCTCTGTCCTACTTGGTTTCATTCTGTCTGGAAATGGCTGTCATAAAAATGGGCGACGGGCTGATTCAAAGCCTTCAAATCTACGGAAATTGTAGCAAAGCTCACCTAGACCCGCAAGTATCTTCATATCTTTCAACAGATTCAATGCCTCTTTCATATTCGGCTGGTGGGTAATCTTGGTAGTCGGTTTTGGTGTAACGCAATAAATACAGAGTATCACCAGATTCCAGGCGACAACCAGTAAGAAAGGAGTCTGAATTCCTGCATATTCCACAAGTGAGCTGCCAACAGCGTATCCAACTGAAAATAGTGTTTGTGCGCTTATTAGCATTGCTCAAACACACAAAGCCCTGAAACAGGGATACTGACCGCCTTCTCCAACTGCAAAACCACTGACAACTCTGCTCATGCTCACAGCTTGCTCATCTAGATCCGTGATAGTTGCTGTGAGTAACGCCAACCCTACAGCACAGGCGATTGAATCCAATCATTAGTTATGTAAGCATGGTAACTATAACGAGGTTCTATTTATAGCATTTAAAAAAGATGCTCAGAAAGCTTATCAAAATGTCCGCATTAGTTTTATGAGGCTTAGTAAGCCTATATGTCACCAATCCCAATACCTTATTGTTACAACCAGTATATTTGCCCTCACTTAAAACCATTATACTTCAGGCCGCAACCCATGGAATATTCACAGCATACCAAAGGTAGTAAGCACTAAGTCTAATTCTCAGTGTGGTAGCAAGTGCAGAATTAGCTTATGTCATTTTCCCGTCAATATACGTGCATCGCCACACACGGCGGTGTGCACGCATGAGCGGTAGCGTGTGGGAATGAGTGCGAAAATCGACAGGAGAACAACGGAAATTCTAGAATTTTTGCTTGAAGTATGCATAAAATTTGACTTGCTTCACCTCTACCCTCACTCCAAACTCATTCTACTCTTGTTCTGACACATCACTATTCAATTTTCCACCACCTAATCATCTCAACATCTCTAAGATTCTTCCTATCCAAGTTTTCTATTTTCGATTCCCCTTGAAAGAGCTCGGCATGGACAATGTACACTGTGTGTTGAGTTATTTAGCTCACTTACCGCCCACTAGCATCATGGCGTCGGCGAGGCCTTGTGGCACTCGGCTTAGGACCAGGAGCTCATAGTTCCTCAGGTATGCGAATGCTATGCTTGCTAGAATGCTCAAAACTGTCCCAGTTATCACAACCGGTCTATAGCCTCCGCTCCCACTCCTAAGGGTAGTCAGCATAATATAGGTATGAGTCTTATCGTGGCTGCCGCCAAATCCTTTCTTCATAGTTCTACACTATCCTTAGTTGTCTACTTCCCCCTGAAATTCTTCAAAGCCTGGAGGCTTGAAAAATTCTTAATAAGTCTTAGGACTGCTTCCAAAATTCTTAGGAATTCTTGGAGAATTTATGGAAAGTTCTTGAAGAATTCTCAAGAACTCTTGAAAATTATTCAGTGTTTCAAGAATTCTTAAGACTTCTTAATAGTTCTTCAAGACTTCTTATTTGAGCCATTTTAGGGGAAGTAGACACCTACCGATAGTTCTGTTATTCATGATTAGTGTTTGATTAATATTTGTCATCCATGTTGAATGCATGTGTTATTTATTAGTTGGAAATGATCGATTGCTAGCATAGCAACGATAAATATTTCATAAATGATTCTGCGCTAAATTCTGCAATCAAACTGAAACTGACCAACAATGCTTGAATTCTGCAAACGCAAAGAAAGTTAGTGTTTTTCAGTATAGCATAGCTTTTATGCATGTGGGTTGTCATGGTTACTCACTTGACAAGAAATAGTCCACAGAGCAGGTTGCAAGCGAATGCAGAGCTTTGTTTGACAACAGTCAACAGCGCGATTTCAAAACCGTACTTCTGCTCCAGAATCTCGCCTGAGGAATTGGTGGACGAGCTGAGGCCTGGCAGTTTATCAATGAAGTGATTGGCAAATGTCCTGTCTGGGTGATTCTTGATATCCAAGATTAGTCTCGGGATCACAGGGCCTAGAAACCAAACTCTCAACTTCAAGAGATACATATTGAAACCGGTGCGTGACCGATGCATTGGTTGAAGTTAAGGTATTTTTACTCTGGTATCGGCGTGCGTGCCTATTCATGGTCACCAGTGTTGAGCGGCCTTCAGTCCGCACTTAGTCTGCAATTAGCATAATGTCACCACATTAAAGCTTGAACTTAGCAACACATGAATAGGCTCGCATGAGGACATGAGAGTAAAACATGCCAAAATTTATTAAATTGCTTGTTGCATCTCTAGTTTCTTGGGCCCTTGCGTGCTAGAGATAAATTCGAGAGCAATGTGTGGGGATGGCTGATGTAAGCTATAAGTTCTATTAAGATCTTTCCACTGTGATCCAAAGTCAAAATGTTTCTCCCAACTCAACTGTGATGTAATAGTTAGCTGATTTCTCAGAAAGTAATTATTTTGTGAGTTCCTTACCTTCATAGCTGAATTTTATTGCGTCTTATTACTAGGCGCTCATGAAAACCTTGGGATGTAACCATGCTTTATAATTCACATCTGTTATTACACACTGTAGCGTAGGGTAGCTGTCGTGTTGTAATGGTTAGCATGCCTGTCTTGCAAGCAGAAGTCTGACGGTTTGCATCCTGGTGGCATAATTATCTACTTCAGGTTTTCTCTGTTTCCTTTGTGGGTGCTTTTTTACTCTCCTATCAGTAGGCGTGCCGGTTTCATGAGCAGCGATGCTACGTACGTATTACACTAGTACTAAAGCCGAGATTAAACTATGATTTAGGCTTAGACTAAACTAAGACGATAGACTAACTATGAAATTGGCACAGCTACCGATAGGAGAGTAAGAAATACCCGCTAGCGCCGCCCGCTAGCGCCGCCCGCTAGTGCCGCCCGCTAGTGCCGCCCGCTAGCACTGCCTGTATTCTGACAGCACCTGTTGCCTCTGCCTATACAAGCTATTCTACAGCAGCAGATCTCAGTCTACAACCAGTGACATTAACTGGCTGTCATGATCGTGTGAAGTACATGTAATGATAATAATCCCGATATGCATACAATAGTAAGTATCTCATGCGCGAATGTACATTTCCTCTACATATCGAATATGAGCCGCATTCCTGGTATGGCTACTTCTTTCATTAACAAAACGCTATCAAAGTTCAAATGTTTCTACTTACTGACGATAGCCATGACACAACTGTTGTTTACCGTAGTCAGGAACAACGCTACGGAAACCAAGGTCTTCGCACGGCGTTCCTTTCTGTCCATGTTGTTTCAAAAGTGAACCGCTAAAATTTCAAAGAAATCAAGCAAAGTAGAATGCAACCATGTATTTTGCATCAGGGAAGAGCAACAGCTTTCTAACTATTCAGTTATGCTGTCATGGCTTTCTGAGTTTGACTCCAATTTGTAAATGGCGTGCCAAGCTGGTGTACCAGGAAAGTAAAGAAACATTTTGGTGATCATAAAAATGTATTTTGGTTAATGGCCATGAGCTTTGTCCGCTAGGTACAAGCAGTTTGGAAATGGTATAAATAATGCAAGTTCCTTTATCACATCCTACTAAAGCATGATGTGAGTCGGCAAAAAAGATAAAAATTTCTAGAATTTTCTGTGAGCTTTAAGACTTTCAATGGCTTGTTTTTATCGACTGCCATGATGTGGCAACCTCCAACTCATATTGCAATATGTAATTTACCCAGATAAATAAGAGAACTGCACTCATGGGATGACAGGTTTGTTCTCTTTGACCAAAACTTACGGATTTAAAAAAAATTGACACGTAGTGTGTTTCAGCGGATATGGGCTTATGGTTATTTTGATCATACAGCATCTTTCTATCTAGTAAACAAAATTCATCAATACATGCAATAATAAGTTGTCCCGAAACTCATTTGAACTGATCCAACAAGATGGGGAAGAAGACAACTCCAACATATACTGGGGCGTAGCTAGGATCTAGATGAATGGGTGTCTCCGACCCATAGGCTGGGGTCAAGGAGGAACGCTCCGGTGGGGGTTAGGTGGCACCACCCCTAGAAAACCTTTTGATTTACACTTAGAAAACCGTGTAAAAAGCTGCTCAGAATACAAGTGAAACAGAGGGAGGGAGAATGGGAGGGAGGGAGGGAGGGAGGGAGGGAGGGGGCGCAGGTGAATTGAGTGAAAGAGAAGGAGAAAGGGATCTATTTTATCACTTCACTTACTAATCTTTCAGACCACATCTCTTTATAGAAAAGTAGTTGATAAGATTTGTGTTGACAGGCCTTCATTCATAAGTGTACTAGTACAAGCTTCCTGCATGGTCAATGAGGTCAATGCATGGCACACTATGAGGTTGATTGTAGTTAAAGAACTTAAGCGAGTCTAAAGAAATAGGGCAGCTAGTCCGACCAAGACCACCTGAGATAAAGAATCACAGGTTTAATTGTGACGTTGTCAGCTGTTATAACGGCGACATCCTCCTGCACTACGGCTGAGCAGCACCAAAGCCGAAGTTCCGCTGACTACTCAATACAGTGGTGTCATATCCTTACCAAAAATCCTCACATTGGTCATCAAAAATTTATTTGCACCTGTGGAACGGGTGTTGCTGGCGATGCCCCTGATATAGGTCACATGCAATATTCAGGGTCGACGTGCCATTTTAGAAAGTGAAGATATTTTATAACATTCCTTCGATACATTCAGGCAAAATAAATCACCATGGTGGTTACAACCTTTCGATAGTAAATGATGCACAGCATTATCAGCTGCACGCGTTAGCTCCTCAATAATGCACTTGTGTGGAGTTGAACTTCAAGCCTTTCTCTCAAAAAATGCAAGCATCAGCTTGCTCTGAGCTAGTGATGCTGTAGCTCACCGTAATCCTCTGTTTTTAAGGCAATAGCGACATCTTACTTATCAGATAGTATAGTATGTAGTACATGATATGCTCCAACCAACTCTATTTGGCTTCATCTACAGTGGTAAGCTCAACATGACGAAGACTAAATTGCCTCTTGACACTTGGAATGCACGTACAATACTGAACAATGCTACAAAACCTGAGCGATTTTTCATCGTGATCTGCAAAGAATTGCAGTAGCTCTTCTCACCGCATGTAAATGTAAATCCTACCAGTAGCAAACTTTTGTTGCAGCCAAAATCACAGCAACAGCTACCGCAGCCTTCTGCGGTTGAGGAAAATAGCAAAGCATTGAACAAGACTTCAAATTATAGATATCTGGGCAGCAGTTTTACCAACAACAACTCCTCTTATTCGGATATCAGACGGCAAAATCAAGCCCCTTTCACACATTCTAGCAGCGTCCGTGGTCTTTTCCATGGCATAGAACTCAGTACGAAAAGCAAGATCCAAACTTCAATGGCATGGCTATCGCTAATGTACACAACTAAAACCATGACCATCTACAGCATACACATAAAAAAGCTCACTGGAAAACAACTTTGTACCGCCCCCTAGTTCATAGACACCGAAGGGCAGGATAGAGTTCCAGATTTCTAAGTATTTTAGCCAGCTGAACTTGTGAGAGCAGATACTCGACTGTAACTACGACATGCTTTACTATGTATAAGAGCAGGGTTTTGCAGCAGGCGCTCTACATTGCGCTATTGCACAGGAAAAAAGGACTCAACCATACCGGTGTTATCAAAGCTATCCGAGACGCCATTCGAGCAATCATCCCCTTTGCATCGCATTCGAGCGGTGAACCCAATGGTTACAGAAAAGGCCAAGCTGAATAGTGGTGCAGTGTTCATCCCCATTCAAGAGATGCGGGCAGGGTTACAGTTGATGGTGATGGCTAGTGAGCTACCACTGTGTGTTCCCCTTTGAGAGAATACCACAGAAGGACAATCAGCAGCTGGGTACATGGCAGGCTGGTTATGTATACATCATCATCCAGTCTAAAGACTGGGCCACATTAGCCATATTTTCATCCGTCAGTCACTGATGTCACAGATTCCTTTCTATTTTTTACTCTCACCCTACAACTTTTTCTACCATAAGCAGCTTTCAGCAAGTTGAAATTTCGAACGACACTTTTTGGTAAAATGCTAGCTGATTGGCTGTCGAATTTACAGAACGTACGCAATCATCAATCTGTTTGCACCCTAGCATTTACATTACCTGTGACTACACCTGTGGCAGTGTGGCCAACACCAATTGGCAAATAATGTAGATTTCAATAACCTAAAAATAAAACCTCCCTATATTGCATTGAAACCCACTTTACGGCCTTTATTTCAGTGCGTTACTGCTCAGCAAATACAACTAGTCAGTTTCTGTGGGCCTGTGGTGCACACAGAAAGCAATTATATGACCGAATGTGGTAAATTAGCCGCCTCAAATGTTAAAAGAGTTGAACACTTCGAATGAAATTGTAGGGTTGGCTACAGTGACCTATCGCCATTGCAACCGCAGGTCAGTAAACAGACTGAAAGTTTACCAGTGAACTCGCACGATCAAACCTACTAGATAAACTCTTCATTTCCCTACTTGTTTAGTAACTATTGAATTAGCTGTCCACTATAAGCATTTTCGGAGTTACGGACACGTCCACTCACCCATGTGTGGCACGCCAAAGCTTACTGAATGATGCTTATCTAGGCAATATCATGTTTTGGACAAAGGAATCACAAAGTGCGTTTTTCTACTAGCGTCACATGTGACAATTCTTAGCCAGACATTTCTTGAGAACAGGAAACAATGTGTTCACGAGACATTAACTATTTACTACCGTAATAGCTAGGTTTTGCGCTAAGCGTTCCAAGCGTCCATGGAACGTATGCCACTCAGAAAGCGCCTTATGGGGTTCGAAGTATGAGAAGACCAATATAAGGAACTTGGTGTCATGACCCCTTTCCTCTAGCGTATCAGGATTAGGTTTTATCGACAGCACATCACATTACTTACATCGCGCATCAAATGATGTCCTCCTCTCGACTGTCCAGTCTTCACTGATAGTAAGAAGCTGAGGTATTTGTCGCAGCACAGCATAAAAGAAAATGAAATGTGCTTTTTCAAACAGCTGGCAAGCCTCCTCTAGCCTCTGGTGGCAGTAAGGTTATCACATGAATCTTGTCCGCTAACCGCTAGGCTTAGTCAAGTTCCACGAAATGATGATAAGCCCCTGCAGGCTCTGAGAGGGTGGGTGCCACACCACAGTCACACTCATAAAACTGTGTTCACTATAAAACCTGCAGGCTCCAGCATATCTGCTCATCTTTAGAGCACAGTATGTGGCTGCCGTGGTGCTGAATAACTCAGCAGAGCCAAGGTTTGGCGTCAGTGAAATAAAATTCATGAGCGTAATTGAAGGATTGAAGTGAAGATACATAGGTTGGAATGGTACTAGTATCTAGAGAGCGTCTAGAGTGTATGTAAACAATGCAGACTGGCACAGGGCAAGTTCTTGAATGATTGATAAAATTATCGAGCATCATCAAATTTTTTTATAACGTTCAGAAACACGGCTGCTAAGCTGGCAGTTGTTTTATAAAGTGTGTTGCACTATGTAAGTTGCGGGATTGGATGTTTGAATACTGTAGAAGTAAAACTGACAACCTGACCTACTGACAACTGACCTAAAACGCCTTTTTTGCGAGGTTACGTAATCGTAAAAATAAACTTTTGCCATTTTTTTCTTTTTTCTCTTTGTGACTTAAACGGAGTAAAAACTTGCAAATGATTTCTGTCCGCAAACAAATATATTTTTGCAGGATTGGAAAAATTGCGAACATTTTCAAGCGCAAAAATTTCTACTTCTACAGTATGCTCGGGTTTCAAGCATTTTATCTTTACATCCGCTATTCCAAATGTTATTTTGCTTGCTGTGTAGTGCTGCCTGACCTATCTTCCATCTACTCTCCTTGTCTTTAATCATCCCTTCCCTCCCTCATCCCCACCCTCTACCATCCCTCTTCTTCACCATTTCTCCTTTTCATTATAACTCCTCTTCACCATCTCTCCTCTTCACCATCTCTCCTCTTCACCATCTCTCCTCTTCACCATCTCTCCTCTTCGCCATCTCTCAACTTTGGCAGTGCTCCTCTTCACCATCTCTCAACTTCGCCAGTGCTCCCCCACCCTCCCACCTCTCTACGGTCCCTCCCTTTCACTGTAGCTCCCCTCCACAATCCCTACCCTTCGCTACCATCCACCAGTTTCTGAGATATTTTTCATGCCGTAATGTAAACTAGTGCCATCATAACTTCAATTCTCACCATCGAAAGTAAAGCTTTGGTTGGTGCGCATACTTATGTTATTTTCTTTCATTGTAGGCGCTCATCATGTTTATTTTGGCAAAGGAATCTTGCGAAGAAATCATGAAGTTGGAGATTTTTGTCTCTCAGTACGAGAAGGTAAATGATGAAAGCGTTGAAATTTTATGTTGAGCTCGCATCCAAAGAAAGATGCCATGAGAAACACTGGCCATTTCTAATTTAACCAGTGCACCTTCAACTTGAGCTAACTTGACCCGAAAGGAAATCACGTAGCTACATGTATTGAGCTGAGGCAGCCAGGTTCTCATGGTAGTACTGTCACACTCTACCTTCCCCACCATAATTCCTAGCCATCTAACTATATATCATAGCTATAAAACGGGGGGGGGGGGACATTATTAAGCATACGATATAGGATGATGGCATGTGATTACAGAATAGTTAGCAAGACAGCAGTAAGCTCCATTTTGATA
>ERZ1740065.660-NODE-660-length-18999-cov-12.291755_pt1 | contig 18999 bp, 19 predicted proteins | sample MGYA00581738_ERZ1740065 | MGnify/ENA primary metagenome ERZ1740065 (study PRJEB43018, sample SAMN04849749) | marine metagenome | isolation source: floating plastic debris | place: Pacific Ocean | collected 2008-09-01 | study: EMG produced TPA metagenomics...
GTAGAAGCTCCAGCCACACATTCCTGGGATTTGCCTCTATTCAGTGAGTTATGACTCTGTTTGCAGACAATGATGCAGAGGTTGGTGAAGCGGATGACACGCTACTATGTAATGGGCGACCGAGAACAGGTGGTACAGGACCTCAGCAGAGCCTGTATCCAGCTCGGGCTCAACTACAAGAGAAACACTGCCTTCACCTATACCATCTCAACCACTGACAGGCGCAACATGGCCCTCGTCTTCAAGGTCGCGCTCCTCGACATTGATGGCTTGATGCTGGACTTCCGACTGTCTAAGGTACACTTCCACTTATGATTTCCTCCCCTGTCAAGTGCTTCTCTTACGGAATCTAGTGATGGAAAACATCCTCCATATTTTGCTGTGTTCAGGGTGATGGTCTCGAATTCAAGAAATACTTCACCAAGCTGAAGAATGAGCTGGACTTCCATGTTGTTCACAATAGAGAGCCGCCCATGCTGTCCCAGTCGCAGCATGCATAATCCTGCCATTTTGCTCCGATAATAGATCGGGTGCCATGCTGTACTAATCACTGACAATTAATTTTATACCTGAGAATTCCGCATATCGCTTTTGTCAAAAAGTTTTTGATTTTATTCTACGTTCCTGACCACTAAGGTAAATAAAGTTTACGTGCCAGCAGCAGACAGTGACAGAGCTATGAACTGATAGAAGCAATCGCAAGCAGCAAGCAGCTAACTCTTGATTATGAGGAGTCATGTTCTCTTGATTACATCACTCATCGTAGAAGAATTTGGCTCCATGGATTCGGATGAGCATCGCAAAAACACTGGAGAGCACCTGCGTATGGTGACAGCAGTCGATGAGTTATGAAGTACTGGTATTGTAGCAGTGATTAGGAGAGAGAGAGAGAGAGAGAGAGAGACACATGCCTGCAGGGTGAGGAGAATGACGGTGAGGTTTCTCTCATACAGCGGGCCGCAGAACTTGATAGCCAGATTGATGATTGTCATGTTGTTGAACTCGGTATAGGAGTCGTCTTTCTCTTTAGTAACGGTAACAGAGAGCAAGCCGAGGGGACTGAGCACGGCTATGACCAGTCTACCTAGAGTGCTCAAATCAGACGTCTTACATTTCATCTTGCTCATCTCCAGCAGACCAGTGGACGGATTTACTCTAAACAACATCAATGGTATATTGATTTCTACGACTCTGTCTTATCTGTGATGGGGAGTGATGAAGCTGACACGCCATACCTGGGGAGCCTGTGTCGAGGGCATGGCAGCAGTTTGAAGATCTGTGGAGCGGAATAGATGAAGTTGACTATCTGAGGCAGGAAAAACAGTAGCATAGTCTTGCTGAAGTGACCGAGTATGGCGACAACAGCGAAGGCCATTCCAGAGAAGTAGCAGAAAGTGTCTCCAACGAATACCTGCGCTGGACACCTACAATCACAGAAGCTTGGGCTATAGATATACACTAGGACATGAGAGAGGGGTGAAAAAGTGGGACAACTCACCAGTTGTAATAAAGGAGAGGCAGACAGACTCCGACGTATGGAATGAGAAGATACAGTGAGAAAGTGTGTGCTTCTGATTGTGAGTGACCTACAAATCACAGCCAATCAAATCAGTCCGGCTGGCAATTGATTGGTCCAGAATTGGTCCATTCCAAACTGCTCCACTGCTACTTATGGACTAAATTGATTTTCAATGAACTATTTGGCTGAGAGCTGCATGTAGCTGACTAGAACTTAGAATTGGGTTACAGACATATATGTATGAGCAGAGGACTGGGGTCAGGGGTCAGAGTTACTAACCAAAGGTGAGCTGATACACGTTAAAACCAATGACAGAGAGCCCGATGATAAGAGATTGTCCAGCCTCCAGACCGTTCACTCCAGCTAGTATGTTGATGGCGTTTGTGCAGAAGACAGCCATCATACCCATGTAGATGTAGTAGAGAATGCCTGTTAAAAGAGACTGTAACAAGTTGCCATTCGTGAATGAGAGGATGCATGCTGTCCTGAGGTGATGGCAAGCGCAAGATCATCAGGTTGAGTAGGAAAGGGAGCTAGGGTTTCCGACTGCACATGTGACTGCACTGCATACATTCGCAAATATCTGCTGATGAACACACGATGTTTTACAACAGGTACTTGCCACCAATGCGCTACACACAACAATTTTATTGTAAAGCCTTGCCAGATATCTCAATAGGCAGTCAAACGCGGAAATTGTTGATGCACCTGAGAGACTAGTGACGTGGACTAACCTAAGTCAACGCTGAACCCCAAAAGATCTCTCAGGGGTTTTGGGACAATGATGACCGTCTGATGGAAATTGATGAAATACACCATTAGAAGAGGTAATGATGCCATCGTCGGCAGCCAAAGTCTGTGCCTCCATTTCAGATCCAGAACATCGTCGGCAAATCCCAAAAATATCATGCAGCAAATGGCGAGCAAGGCTGCTATGAAATCGACGAACTGAAATTAAATTGAGGGAAAGTTAAGAAGTTCAGCAGAGCACCAATGGATGTATCAAATCCTGCATAGTCAAAGTAACAAGGTAATATGGGTGGATGACTAACCTCGTGATGGGGAAATTGTGATTGCGGGTCGGAGAGGTATTGATAGAAGGGCACGGGAATGAACAAGAACATCACAATTAGATATACCGCTCCACACAGTACTCCTTGAGCCTCCGGTCTTAAAACAACACGTAGAAATGTTAGGCTAGACAGCACCTCTTGGTGGTAAAATACGATAGTGCATCAAGGAACTTACAACACCGGCTTTTCATTCAGATTGTTATCTGCTTTCTTTGCACCCTTAGGTCTTGACAAAAATTTATTCATGTCAACACCTGACAGGCCTGCCTTTATGAACATATCCCTGAACCTTGGGATTATCATGAAAAGAAAGAGGCTAGCCACACACGACATTGCCACATTGACTGACAGTGGAAAGGCAGCATTTTCGAATTCCATAACCGTAGATATTGACGACAATTCAACTGCGTTATCTAACAGGATTTCGAAAGCTATAGTAGAAAAGCCTCTATTAGAAATAGAGCTTAATACTTCGAGTTGATGAGAATCTCCGTCGTCATCAAGTCAATAGTAGAAACGGAGAAGGGGCTCGGTAGTAGAAACAAAACTTACAAAAATAACGGGCAAAAATGAAAATTAGACTCGGTGTGTTAAGCATTTCCGATATATAAATTATTTTACGATATTCGCGAGGTAATTGGACTATATTTTTCATAAAGCGGACGCCGTAGAAACCGTATGAGCGCGGTAAGATTCTATCACCATTGGATGATAACCAACTGCATCACGTGATATGGGCTTTGTATAAAGTCGCGGGTCGCACTCGCCGTGGAGAGCTTTCTCTACATCGGTTATCGACGATATCACTCGCGCTCACGTTCAAAATGTCTGGTCGAGGAAAAGGCGGTAAAGCTAAGGGCAAGGCAAAAACAAGATCATCAAGAGCAGGTCTGCAGTTCCCTGTTGGAAGAATTCATAGACTTTTGAGGAAGGGCAACTATGCAGAGAGAGTTGGTGCAGGAGCTCCTGTCTATCTCGCCGCTGTTATGGAATATTTAGCTGCTGAGATTCTGGAATTGGCGGGGAACGCTGCGAGAGACAACAAGAAATCGAGAATCATTCCTAGACATCTCCAACTTGCGATAAGAAATGACGAAGAATTGAACAAACTGCTGTCTGGTGTTACCATTGCTCAGGGTGGTGTTCTACCCAATATCCAAGCAGTGCTCCTTCCCGGAAAATCTGGCAAGAAAGGCAAGGACTCATCTCAGAGCCAGGAATACTAAACTGTTTTAATCCTTTTTCTCATCGGCCCTTTTCAGGGCCATCAAATCACCAAAGAGTTCCGATCATTCCGTCTGGTTCTATTTTCTCAGCAACCAATTCGTCACTGACACAATTCGTGCATATGGTTCAATATTTTATTCAATACTCAAATATATCTACAGTTGTCATCGGTCGCATTTCATGCTGTACTAATCACTTCATGTTCAGGAGCTGTAGTCGTTGACCGACATTTATATCGGCTCTTTTTAACAGGAACTGTTTCCTGCTCTTGATTTCACGAGCACAGAACATTCGTCTCAGTTCTTTCATATTCTTCTTTCGATGAGCTGGGTTCAATAACTTCTCATCATCGCCCTTGGTCCAAAGCCTTCCAATTTCACCATCTGAATGTTCATGGATGACATGAGTTTATGAGATGGTACCACAATAGATGCAATGTACCCTTACTAGTTATGATGTGCTGTTCTATAAGTTGCCAGTCAGCACTGAGTCCACAGGTGTAGGCAAACATATACTTGTCTTCAACACCATGTGCTACCTTCAGCTGGATGTAATTGGGATCCTGGCGCAAGTCGTCATAGTGACATAGCCAATTGTTCTGCTATAGAAGCGGATTAGGTTAGCTATAGCAATTGCTATGACAGATATTTGCATGCAAATACACCGTTTTCACCATATTTGGTAAGCATCTGGTGCAACTACTGCGGTTAGCTGCTAGTTCAACTCCTAGAACTTTGTTCTTCACTTCAATCTCGCTGTAGCATTCCTGCTGAAGGAAAGATAAAGTGTCCCTACATCAACTGTATAAATCAGGAGACTGCGAGGTATATGACAAAACGCTGATACCAGAGGCTTGCCGTGGGCGCATCTCTCAGCAGAAGATTCAGTTGTAGCAGTTTTGATGTCAAGCTGTGACCTCACAGATTTGTACGATGCCTCAGACTCTGGGTCGGAGTCAGGCGCCACTTGGCAGTCTTCATATCGGCTGGCAGTGGAAGAATGAGAGGCGCAGACGCTTGAGTCAGCTTTGCGCCTCTCACTTTTGAGTGGCTGTCTGATAAGTTCACGAAGGCGACTTGGTCTCTTCGGACTACCAGGGATGGCAGGCTGCTGTGTTGCCAACACTTCATCATCTGTTGAGCTCTCACTGACTATAACATCATTTCCGCGTGAACTGCCGGTAGAGTTCATCGCGACGAGAGAATTGATGACCTCCTGGTCGTCTATGGATGAGATACTTGTGAGGAAAACAATTTCTTGTGATGACCTGACTTCCTGAGAGGATGCGTTCTGCTGTGCTTGTTCAGCTACTTCTGGTGACGGTCTATGTGACAGCTGATCACCACTCAAACTCACAGATCTGTCTGTCACGTCTTGCGCGTTGGCGGAGAACCAGGGTGGATTTTTCACCACATCTACCAGGCATACTATTGGCAAGAGATTGTTAGGGTTAGTTCCGGAACTGCACACTCGATTACTCTTCGGTTGTTCAGCGTTCACCTCTGGACTCAGCATCTTGCATTGCTGCGAGTTGAGATCGAGAGTCGACCAGGTGAGTTGCGAGCTAGCAGATGAGCTTTGGGAGTTGCCCGCTCCTTTCCCTGCTGATGGTTTGGTAGGAGTCTCTGTAGGCTCGCCACCTTTAATGACTTTACCACGTGAGCCAGTGTCTGACAATTGAACTGAGTCTGCACGTGAGGATGAGGCATTTACTGTAGGACTGGTCTCAGGTGCCATTAGATGTGCATCACCGGCTGGAGGAGCCAAACAGTCAGGAGTTGTCTTCCCATGATTACTCTCCTCATGTGACATCACACCGAGTAAAGCGTCTTTTTCCGTCTCGATTGCAGGTTTCGAAGGTGAAGTAAAGGAGACAGGCTGAGGGCAGGAGTCGACATTGTCTCCATCTTCCTCTGGCGACAGTACTGGAGACGGCCAAACATTGTCTGGACTATCACTGGCTGACCAGGGCTCGGCTGCCGGGATCGTGGCCTTGAAGTGCTCATCAGGAGCCACGTACTGAGAGCTGTACTGCGTGCTGCATTGTGGCATGTTACTTGCTGCTGTACAGAAATCACCCGCCCCTATCATTTCATTGGCTGAGTTTTTGACCTCAGAGTTAGCCTGGGTACTCTGCTCTACTGCAGCGGGTACTGATGAACTGTCCCCACCAGACTGACGAGACGAAGGAGCTCCGTTATCTGACAGTAGCGAGTTTGATACCTTAGTTTCTGTCGAACTCTGACTCAAAGTCACAGGAGTAGCAGAGTCTTTGATGCAGAGCAATCGAGTTTGAACCACGCCGTCACCAGGCTGACTGCCTGTATGTGCGGCTGTCTGTGCATCTTCATCAACTGCGAGTTCAGAGAGGGCATCTTGCTGCCACTTGCTGGGCAGTGTCAGGTCAGTAGACACTGTGAAAGGCTGAGTGCTGGTTATTTCTTCGTCGGTTGAGTCCACTGACGGAGACCCCACTGATTTGTCGGGCACAACAAAAACGTCTGGCAGCTCGTCCTGATGCTGACTCGGCAGGCCGTTCTCCTCAGACACAGTGAATGGATGAGTCATGGGGAAACCCTGCGAGGAATTGCCAGCGGGAGGGTCAGCGCTGTCAATCGAGACATCATCATCTGTCTCAGCATCATACTTGTTGACTGCAATAAGGTTATGTTAGTAATGGTAGAATACTAGTGACAAGCAATGAAATAGTTGCCAGACAGTGACACAGACCATAGTAGTATCACTACAGGACTGTCAGAATGGCACGTTATTACCTGTCCCTTTGACACTCTCCTTTGAGTGAGCAGGTTGAGTTTGAGGAGTTGTCGTCTCCTGGGGAGTAGCGAGTGACTCTGATTGTTCTAATACTTCAGCTGTAACATTTCATGTGACAGAAATGTACGGAAAGCTGAGGTGACATTTGCTCCATGATTGTTTGTTTTGTTTCATTCAGTGTCACAAGTTTTCATCCAAAGGCGGGATGGCAGGACACTGCTCCGTCAAGATCACAGATCCTCTGGACTTGCTTAGAAAATGGAGAACTCATAAGAAGTTCTTAGCTAATGAATGAAACGACCGTCATTTTCCCTGCTTCTCTCATTCTACTGTTCACTTGCCGTTTGGGCATAAAATACTGTACACTGGGACATTTTTTCCAGCATGACTTAAAAAAGCGTTTTTAGCATGGTCACAGGATCGCAAACAACATTTTCATGCTATTTTCTTGCAAAATTGCATTACTCAAACCTAAGTAAAAAAGAACAAGCGTTTTCCCTTCACAAAAATTTTCAATCGCACAGTAATCCCTGCAGCATCTGTAAGCGCATAAATTCCCCAGTCTACAGTCTCCCAGGTGACACAACTATCCCAGTTTTGACATTTTTACCCTAAATTTTCTCATTTGTGAATTCGATGCTTAAAACATGATAAATTCTATGCTTTCACCTTCAGTATGATGTTACAAAATCTTTGGTGCCACATAGAACATAAAATGAGAAAGGTATGGGAGTCGTCCTCTTTCCTGTTTCAAAACTGTCCAGCTTTGCTGTTTGATTACAATAATGGGATCACTAATGAGAACGTCAAGCTGCCAAAATATGAGAGCTATTGTGGGGATTTCAACAAAAGTATAAGTACGTATATGTACAAGGCATGATGGGTAAAGAGCCAAAGATCATCAATCTTACTCAGTTTCAGATCTTTATTCACAGCAGACGCAGACTTTCCCTCGTGAAGCTTCCGTGCGACCTTCGCAGCTACCGTATTCCTAGTCTTTGAGGTCTTTATGGCAGATAGAAGTTCAAGGTCGCTATCGCTGTCGCTGGACGATGGTTTCTGTCGTTTACGGTTACTGCAAGTTGGATAGAGAGTTGGTAGAGAATATTCTGGTAACAGGGATAACAGTGTAACGGCTACAGCGCAGATATCAGGGAAACAGATACAAAGTTACCCAATACAATGATTATTATCATTATATTTTCAAAATACCGCTTTAGCGGGAAGAATCTGGGGCGGACCACAGCCTGTGGTCCGCCGAGACCATAGCCTGTGGTCTCAGCACATCAGTCTAGAAAAAGAAAAAATTCCTCACACTGTATTTACTTTTCTGAGGATATGGGCTGTCCCTAATACAGCTGATTTCTGGATAGTTTCTATTGATGTATCTATTTTTATTATTATTATTATAATAATAATAATAATTATTATTATTACATGACTGCTATGTGTGGCAGAGCCTATTTTATTCCCTAACATATTATTTTATTATTATTATTATTATGACTGCGATCTATAAACGGAATTCCTATATTTACACTACAGTGGCTTTGAGTTTGTTTTCACACTTCCATCACAACATTACAGATACTTATCTAAACTAAACTATGCATAGAGTCACACAGTGTCTAGATTACAAGAGCAGCGGCTATAGCGACATCACATCTAGTGACGAGTATTGATGAGTTGGCTGACCTGATACCGACGATCCTCTCAGGACTCTGCAGGCTGTCAGTGCTCGTCTGACTGCATGGCTCGCTACCCGATGACAGCTCTATGACTGGTAGCTCCCCCTGTTTATTAGGCACTGTCTTTCGTTGTGCAAAGGTTTTGGAGGCCAGTTTGGTACTCGGATGGGTTGGAGCGGGAGACTCGGCATCCGACACGTCGTACGGATCATTGGCTGGCGCCGTTAATAGTGGCAGCTCCTCACGCTTGCCTCTCGTCCTCGTCACTGCTGAGACACTCACTAAAAGTAAATCAGCAAAACAAAGTGCCTAGCAGACAATACAGACACTGAGTCTGATGCATGGATGTGGCCGTACGAGTTTTGGCAGAGACAAGAGTTTTAAGTTTTTTTATTTCCAGGTCTGTCAGATCGTAGTTTTCCACGTATGGCAGTATTTTCTTTATAAACCGTTCCTTCATCGACTGCGCCGACCTCAGGACAACCTACAAGCAGTTAAAGCAGTCTGGTGAGAAGTATGATTTAATTTCGATCAGAGCCTATGGGTTACAATTATCTACCTTCCTCGCTGCCAACATCTGCCACAGTTTGTTGCCGTTGACGCTGTGGTACTTGGATTCGAGCAGCACGGCCTGGATTATCGCCACGTCTTCTCCAATCGTGTACTCGGACCGCCTGCACACAGAAGTCACATCAGGTTATCTAACTACACTAAAGACCTCCTTCTGAGACATCAAGGCTTTTTGAGTGATATAGTAATTTTCGATTCGAGAGCTCGAGTTGTCTTCTTCCCCATCTGGCCCGACTTGTCACTTCACGAGTACGGTGACGTCTGTCAAGTATGGTAGATATTTTCGTGCACGCATAATCAGGAAAACCAAAGAATGGGCACGGGAAAACTACCATAACTCTCCTTGTTTGCACCCTGATTTAATCAGTCTCACAAGTTACTGGGTATATGTTACTGACCTCCACTAACAATGCTTACAATCACCTATCAAACAATAGTAAGCCAATATTTCACTCATAAGTTGTTCTGTGAGTGCGTTAAAGCTCATTCAACTAGACTGGACCAGATGGGGAAGAACACAACTCCTAATTATCGATTGATCCGAGATCCAGGGTAGCCTTGATGTCTTAGAAGAGGAGGGTCTTTGACTACTGTACAAGTAGAAATTTTTGCGTTCAAAAATGTTTGTGATTTTTCCAATTCTGCAAACATAGAATTTTTTGCGAACAGAAATTATTTGTGATTTTTTATTCCATTTGAGTCACTAAAAGGAAAAAGGAAAAAGTTTGTGAAAGTTTATTTTTGCGATTACAAAACCTCGCAAAAACGCATTTAAAGTCACACCGCAAAAATTTCTACTTCTATACTATGCAGTCAGGTACACCAGGCTGACACGCTATGAATCAATGTCTAATATACTACTCAGACCAGTCCCCAGTCTATGGCAGCGCCTAAAATTTGTTTGCTCCAGACAGATTTGCCAGGTTTGTATTAAATCTGCGCTACACTGGCTGCGGGCATTTGCATTAGCTCAGGTGTGGCAGCTCAGCAGCCGTTACGCAATCCTTGATGAACGTTTGGTGGACAATCCAATGGCTTGTATAAACTCTAATCTCACAATAGCAATGGGAGTGAATCCGGAACTAGAATGGCTGCAGAGCACAAACTGACAACGGAATGAGATGTCAGGGCTCGGCCATGGGACGTACCTCCCTTTTCAAAAACCGCCCTATCTTACGCTCGAATCGGTAAAATTCAGCAGCGTAAATGCATTCTTCATAGCGAGGATTAGGTTGGGCTACTATTTGACCATCTACTGGTACACCCCAAAACCTGGTTCACAACCATCATCGATGGAACTGTTGCAACCCCTGTCTACCGTCAGTGACTGCTAGTAAGAGTTCCAACGATCTCAAACATTTCGCGATCACCAATCATTTGTGTGGCTATGGTAACATGGTGATTTCATGCGTGAACCTCAGCCTTCTCCCATGACTTTCCCTACTACCACACTGATTTCGCCACATAACAGAATGAGTTGAACCAACAGAAGTAAAGTGGATATGACAGAGTATACATACGAATTGGACTGGCTGGCGGTAGAATTTGGGCCTTTAGATTTCGACTCTTTATCAGAAAATATTAAACCAGGATCGATGGAAGTGTTCTTCTCAGCAGAGGGCTCCAACGTTTTCCGTACTTTATACCTTCGAATAGACAAGAAACCAAATAAATCACGTATCAGGCAACGGGAAAGGCTGACTGAGCGAGACTAAACGATGATGGAAGTTACCGATATTTCTCTACATCTAGCAGCTCAGCAGCTGTTACGCAATCTTTGATGAACGTTCGGTCGACATAGGACACGTCGGACACTATGTCACCAGGGTTGTACAAACTGAAGGAAAAATATGAAACACTGCAACGATACAATACATTGTATACAACTCAATAGATATGTTGGTACAGGATATACGTGTATAAAAAAGTAATCTCTATGATTTATTTCTTTCCGTGACAAGCACGAACCTATTGGTTCAGCATCTGATGACTTTTAAAGCGAGTAATTCAGTGTAACTCTTTCAACATGGTGCTCACTAGCCATTTTTTATTACATTACCTGATAGTTGCTTCTCTTCTTGTCGCTGCCATCTTACCTCCATGATCCTAAAACAGCACATCTTATCGTCATAACCATGCACCTGGCTCAAGTAGGTAAGCTGTGGAGGCTCTTACCTGCACCAGTTTAGTTACTGTGCTTTTTAATTTGCAAGGGAGCATATAAAAGCTCAACGGACTTCCATTAGGCGACACGAAGATCTTCATGGCTTTTTCGCTCATGTTGTAAGTCGACCATAGAATGCAGACGATGCAGCAGGTTCACTATTACCTGAAATATAGAATTTATGTACTAATATGGCTCAAGCTACGATAGTTATGTACCGCTATGTACTCAGCCACCATCAAGGTAGAATATGAAAAATGCACCTGTAATCAGCAGAATTTGATAGATAAACGGAAACGGTACATCATTTCAAACATTACATCGAGTTGTGAAGAGTGGATAATCAAAGGCTTTCGCATGGAGTCATCTCTGTCTTGTATTTTGGGTTTTGGTGAAACCGCCGTTCAACGCAGATAGAAGAAGCGCTATGATGGTATTTAAGGAGACGATAGGGGTTGACAGAGTATCGTTTAGTAACGATATTTATGAGGATTTATGGTTATTTACTGCGGCATGCATCCAGAAGCTAAAAATTGTCCAATCAAAAGGTGTTATTTTTATCCGTTGAAAAAAGTTGATTCGTCGTCGCGTGAGCTGAAATTCACTTCCGTGTGATTGGAACTTTACTGGACCATAAATAGTAGTGAAGTAGAGCTGTTTCTGCCAGCCATTTTATGTCCAATCGTAGTAAATTCGATAAGTAGTCTTCATTCTGTCTACTGGGACGGGAAATTCGTCTCGACGAGTCTGACACCATGGTGTCAGACGATGTGAAAGGTTTGTAAAGTTTCGCGATGACCAGTATTTCATTATCTTGAAATCTTGCTCGCTTGCTGTTAGCTTTTATTATCAAATTTGATGAGCATCCACATGAACATGGATAGAAACATGCTATGCCATATGATCTGCATTTTACTTTATAGATATGCTGATTTATTGTACCTTTAGTGGATAGCCTCGGCCTAACCATATTTCCTCATCTTATTACAGAGAGCATTCTGTCTGCAACAAAAGGCCGGTTTAAAATTGCACTTATTAGATTGTTCAACTTGGAAGTAAAAACCGACAGATTTGATGCTAAGGTTCTGGTGAGTATGGCTACTACTGACTAACGTTGTATTTTGGTTGGTCAACTTCAGTTAGTTTTCACACGACTGTTTTCTCCTATAGGTCATACCTGCTGGTCGATCACGCCTACTCATCTTTAGTAATAAAGTACCATCGAAGGTAAATGAACGTATATCTTCAATGTTCTAAATATACTTAATGATTGAGCTTTGGATTGAAATACTTTCAATAATTAGCTGCTACAGTAAGGTGTTGTCTGCTAAAAACTTGCTATCTCTTGCAGCTCGAATACAGCATCCATTATTTGGAACTGAGCAAGGTGGAGAGTAAAAGTTCTGGCCAGGTATGGTTAATTTACCATATATATCTGTGAGGCATTGTTAGGTACATCAGCGTATCCATTTGCTAGTAGAAGCAAGCAGTACCTTGGCAGGCTGTCATATGGCGTTTTGTCTGACACACGCATATACTGATGGGAAACTGAACTTGCTCTAATCACCACTACCGCCCATCTGTTGATATGTCTACGTTATCATGTCAACTTGTTTTATTGCCGGATCATTAAGAACTGATCCGCTTACTTGACAAGATATGTTGTGTGCTTTCCTGCCTCTCGTTTCCCGAGATAAAAAAGAATGGCAATGATGTTACTCAGATGCGCAAGACTGTCATCGTATGCTTTGCTGGTCACCATTGTTTGTGAGATAACTGGAAGTGTGTGTGTGCCGCTCTCACTGAAGGTTATCAGTAACCTACTAGTGCAGAGGAACTATCATGTTCGCCATGTTTGTTTTATTTATTAGTATATCGCAAGACACACATTGACAATGAAAAACTGAATCGCTCCCTTTTAGCTGAAGTTGAGCTATGGCGATGGAAAGACTCTGCATCTGCAGCCACTTGCGGGCACTGGCACCGCGCCAGAGGATGTGGACGAAGTCATCGTACAGATAGGCATATCACTCAAGCTCACATTCCCCCTGTTGTCGATGGAGTGAGTGTTACGGTCTATTCTATTCACACGAGCGTCATCCATCACCAAACTGTCTCACGTTATCGCTGATGTCATATTCAGACGTCTGATCGGTAAAGTGGAAGTGAGCCCTGCAGAGCGTCTCTCCGCCATCTGGAGGAAACTAGATGCCATTGTGTACAACGATCTTGCTCCGTGCTCAGGCTTCTCGAAGATGTATGCCTGCATGTGCGACTACTTTGGCTATCCAGTCATGGACGAGATAGTCTGGGACCTAGACACGATTTACCTGTCGCAGGACTCCAGGACGCTGTACCTGCGCGACTTTGATCATCTCTCAGCGAGGTAAACGCCAGGCCGTATTCTTGTAGTTACAGTAGCAGCCAGGCTGTACTCTTGTCGTTACAGTAGCGGCAATGACTCCCTGCTGTCAGTTGACCTTCTGGTGATCTTTGTCCCATTGATTTATAGTAATCACTACTAGCACTGTACTATTACTGGCTAGGCGTCTCCCCAGAGATGTACACTGAAGGCCCGTATGATTGAGTTGATTCATTGTTCACTCTGTGAGGAATTCTCGGTACCACAAATCAAAGTCAACAGCAAAGTCCAAACTAATTTCTTACCAGCCATTCTGTATAGCGTACAGTGCAAGGGATGGAATCCAAACCTGTGACATCAGAGTCAGCAATTTATATCATAGGAAAGGAAATAGGCATCACATGGACTGAGGAGAGGTGCTTTATACTTTTTTGAGAACCGAAGAACAGTAGCTGAATACCATATCTACACCCCAACAGTCCAACACTCCACAAACATGCTATGGGCAGTTTGGGTGTGGAATTATTACGCTGTATTTAATTGGTTGGTAGAAAAGAGTTTGTTAGAATATCATAACGTTTGGCGCTTATCGCCCATGAGCAGACAACTCCCGACTATTCTTACCAGGATTCTGATCAGAATTTTGTACTATTGAGGCGATGTGCTATTCTATGATTCCATTAGATAAGTTGAGTTAAGGCATGACATGAACACATCTAGTAAGGGTGTCGAGTCGCTCTGTAATGGGCATCCATTGAGCTGGACGCTATTTTATGAGAATTGATTTCACTCAGATTTTGTATCTCTGCTGCCTTCTGTATTGACTAGCCGTACTCATTACGATCTATGTTACCTTAGATCAACAGTCACCACCGTGTCCAGGTAAATAACTATCAGGGTCGAGCAACTCCCTCCCTCAATGCTATCCAGCTCTATGTAGTTTGGGGAAGTGGTATGTACGGGACAGTGCTGAGGTGTTTGGTGTAATGAGCTCTGCGTTTGCTGTCGATTCTGTATGAATGTATCACACTGTGTTTACTGCCGTCGCTGTCACGGCTCGCACTGCATGCCATCCGTTTGACTTCGTAGCGATTGCCGTGCACGAACCGATTGTCCTAAAATCATTGTGCTGCTGTACGTAGTAGATATGTATGTATGAGTCGCCGCCGTACGTACAAGTCGCCGCCTTACTTACGAGTCGCCGTACGTATGAGTCGTCCCATACGTACGAGTCGCTGCCGTATGTACGAGTAGCTGCCGTACGTATGAGTCGCTGCCGTATGTACGAGTCGTCGCCGTACGTACGAGTCGCTGCCGTACGTATGAGTCGCTGCCATATGTACGAGTCACTTACATCTAGAGTGCTCTGTTACAGATTCGGCAAAGTTAGGTAAGACGGGCTGACTTTGTGACACAGTTACTGATATTGCGGTTGACTCTGATCCCGGTTTTTTTCTCCCTGTCTGTTGTATGAACCTTTTGTTGTTGACGTGACAAAGTGACTCCGTCATTAGTCCTGTGTGCCACACGCGCCCGTACTGAAACACTGGGCAGCATTTTTACTAATTCAATACGCAACCGATGACACATCTCCGTGGCGGTGATATTCACATATAGCTGGCCGTTGGACTTAGGAGAATGTGACAGCTTTGTTTGATGTTACGCTCACTATCAAACTACGTAATCAAATAACGATCAGCCTCTGCGAACTGCTACTCGCAGCACTCATCGACAGGAGAAGATAAATCCAAGTTCAGGCAGTGATGACTAACACGCTTGGTGTATGGCTGCAGCGTTTGATCTAATTGATATTGCGATGACTACCATAGCCAGTTATGTTTGATTTGGATGGTGCATGAGGTGAATGCTTGTCATATCTATTTAGCGCTTTAGTATTTAGCTGCTATCATTTGTTATGAGTTACTATGGTTACTACTGGTTTGCTGAGACCAGCTGCTGTGTTAGAGTAGAGACTGAGCCAGATCGACTCTATTTCAGGGACCACTTGCCGCTCATCTCCGCCCTGCAGTATAACAGCTGGTTCAGCGGCGTGGACGCCTGTAAGATGAAGCTGGTAGGTCGGCGTTTGTTTGTACATCTATAACTGCCGCTGGTTGTACTGCGTTGACGTCTGCTGCCCTTTATGTGCAGACCAACGAGGCGCTGACAGAGGTACTCAACGTCATAAGTAAGAACTCCTCCATCGAAGTCCTTGACCTCAGTCAGACAGGCTTGAAGAGGTGAATATATACCTTACCATTACCACTACTGTCTGTTAGACGACATTGGTGTCAATGCAATGTTACTATTCTTATTGTCATACATGCTATCATTATTATTATTATTATTGTTATTATTATTCGGGAATTGTAATGTATTCTAGTGAAGGATTCTGAGCATGAGGGAATAACATCAAATATATTGGTAAAGTGGGCAAAGGAACATGTTATTAGCACAGTTATTGTTTCTGCTGTTCTCCACCTTAATTTGATTTATCAATTCATATCTGTATCTCATATTTAGAAATCTTAGTGTGAGCTTATATGTTTGTTTCTGTATTGTAGTGATTTCTTTCCCAAACTGTCGACAGCGCTAGGCTCCAACAGCAATTCCAAACTCGTCTCGCTCAACTTGTCTGGGAATGCTATCGAGGACAAGGGTGAGACAGTCCCGCTTACTCCTCTCTACATGTCTGTCTGTGCCTGCAGTACATGCCCGCAGTACATGCCTGCAGTACATGCCTGCAGTACATACCTGTATGTACCTGTATGTACCTGTACATACCTGCAGTACATACCTGTGCATACCTGTATGTACCTGTACATACCAGTACATACCTGTACATACCTGTACATACCTGTGCGTGTTTGTATACTTGTGATGTCTGTTGAGATTGATACCGCTTGGGCCTGACTGATTTTTTTACTGGAAAACAGGGAATTTTTGTGAGCATGATTTTTGCATTTGTGTCTGTCACAAATATGTTCTTTTGCATTTCTTTCAAATAATGTCACAAATAATGTCACAAATAATGTAACAAATAATGTAATGGGCATCAATCAAGCAGAGGAATATTTTCGCAGCCAAAAATGACTGAAAACGCAAATATTAAGGTATGTAGAAGTGCGAAGGATTTTCTGTATTTGTGTGACTGGCGATAGAATGGTTTCTTACATAAACATAGATGTCATCGAGTGGCTCTAATGTTTGACATGGAGGCAACCAAGTTTGTACAAACCCAAGATGTCATGCTTATTCTTGAACCATTGTCTCCCCCTGTTGTTGTAGGTCTGACATCGTTGAGTGACACGATAGGCGGCCTGTCTCGCGGTCTCCATAGCCTTGACCTTTCACAATGCTCGCTGACAGTGAAGGGCATCTGCCGATTGATGGACGGCGTCAAGCGTAATGACATGATGGCTAACACTTTACACACCCTCAACCTGTCTGGCAACACCTTCAGGGGAGAAGAGCCGTCGGTCGGTCACAGTTCACTTTGACCCTGCCGCGACCTTGACGAGTGAATCTTATATGCTACTGTTCACTCTCTTCCAGAGTCTGTTCTCCTTCCTTGCCCAGCCTAATGTCCTCCAGAGCCTGAACCTTTCCAACGCAGAGCTGGCACTGGACAGCGTGAGTTGCTTTCTCCTTCACCATTAGCATAGGTATTCCCAGTAGTTTTACCACCTTGTTTGCTGCAGCTATTTGGAGTTCTATATCGAGGGTGCCTACAGTACTTGGAGGACTTGGACGTCTCCGGCAACCCGTTTACTTACAAGAAGCCTAAGGAGTTGAAGATTCACCCGTCGTGGAAACAATTCTACTCCTCAGTTCTGGTTTTGAAATCTGTCAACCTGTCGAACACGAAGTTGCCACCATTAGCGACCAAGTAAGTCCAACTGGACCTGTCAGAGACTACCAAGGGGGGAGGTTGGGGGAGAGACTGAGAAACTACCAAAGAAGAGGGAGAGGGAGGGAGAGAGGGAGGGTAGAGAGAGAGAGAGGGAGAGAGAGGGGAGATAGGGAGGAGATGTAGGAGAAAAAGGGGAGAGAGATGGGACCGAAAAGGGGAGACTGAGAGATGCTGTAGAAGGCTACGATTTTCATGGATTGGGTGTCATATGATTGTAGGGAGCTTCTACTTGGTCTATCTACCAACGTCAACCGGCCATCCGTCTCGCTAGACCTGAGCTGCAATGACATGCGTTCCGAGGGAGGCCTTATCCTCGGGGGCTGCATAGCTGAGCTCCAGAACGTTCACGGAATAGATCTCAGTGACAACGGTACGACCCGATGTCGAGCCGCTTTGGCCTTCACATGATTTGGTCTGAGATCGAGAATAAGTTGAGTTTTTCTCCTCCGACAGGCCTGGATGCTAACTTGCATGAAATCCTGCCCTGGTTTGGAAAGAATAGCTCCATACACCATCTCTCCATCGGGAAAAACTTCTCACAGCTTAGGAACAAGTAAGTTTCACGTTTGTACAATACCTTCACCCACTCTCGCTCAATGATCTCTCTCAACCTCCCCGTCCTTCTCCTTCTCTCTACATGTCTTTCATGTCATCAGTCATATTATCAGATTTTTACTGTATGTTCTCTTTTGCAGAGCTCTTCAAGCTGCTCTGGAGGCACTTGTCAGTGCTATAGAAGATGATCATTGCGTAAGTGTACTCTTTGTACCCTGCTTCATCTCCCTCTAACCTCTCCATCTCTCTCCCTCTAACCTATCCATCTCTCTCCCTCTAACCTCTCCATCTCTCTCCCTCTAACCTCTCCATCTCTCTCCCGCTCTCTCTAAATGTCACGACACCTACCTCTAAACGTCACGACTCATGCTTACAGGCTCTTGAGTCTTTAAACCTCTCTGACTCGCGTCTGCGCCTCGACACGACCATCATCATCAATGCTCTGGGCAGTAACAGCACGCTCAAGTCTCTCGACGTCAGCGGTAACTCTATGGGGGACTTTGGTGCCAAGATGTTGGCTAAGGCACTCACAATCAACTCTACTCTGACCAGCGTGGTTTGGGACAGGAACGGTGTTACCTCCGCTGGGCTAAGGGATGTCGCTCAGGCGCTGGATCGGTAGCTGTGCTTATGTCTCCCCTCGCTCTGGTAATGCCATAATGGTTGATGTATGCCATATATCCGTCCTTTATTCAGAAACTACACCATGCTGCACATGCCTCTGCCGATATTCGATATTGCTGGCTGCGCCAAGCTTACTCCTGACGTCATACAGACCTCCTGCAATCAGGTACGCTTCCTAGTTTGTCTTCATCGTATGACCTTCTGCTCTGCTGTACGAGACTCACGAGGTGGAGACCATCATATTTGACAGATACAGCGCAGCCTGCAAAGGAATCACGCGCCGCTGAAGATGACCTATGATCAGAACTATCGTCTGCAGCAGGGATTCCTCGTCAGCTCGGCTCAGAGTGTGAGTCACTCCGTCTGCCCTATTCCTGCCTGTACCTCTCGTTGTATCCTCACTCCATCCGCCCTATTCCTGCCTGAATCTCTCCTTGTATCCTCTCTCAATCCACCCTATTCCTCCCTCCTCTCCTTCCTTTCCTCCTCCATCCCTACTGCTCCCCCTCCTTCCTCCCCCTCCCTCTCC
>ERZ1740065.661-NODE-661-length-18967-cov-12.622303_pt1 | contig 18967 bp, 15 predicted proteins | sample MGYA00581738_ERZ1740065 | MGnify/ENA primary metagenome ERZ1740065 (study PRJEB43018, sample SAMN04849749) | marine metagenome | isolation source: floating plastic debris | place: Pacific Ocean | collected 2008-09-01 | study: EMG produced TPA metagenomics...
TTTATTTTCAAATTTTTTTTATTTTTTCACAATATTTTTTACTGTAATCTTATATTTAATCTTTAATCTAATCAAATTTTTTTCAAATTTTTACCCCCCCCCCCCAATAATTAGGTCAAGGACAAATATGGAATACAGCCTCTACCAAGAGAGATACTAGTAATTTGTGGCTCATTGCTGTGATCACCGGGGACCAGGGTCTGTTCCCAATCCTAACAATCACAGCCACAGGCGTTGTAGTCGGCCAGTGTAACTATACTATAGAGAAGAATTGACGTGAATCTACATGGTGCGATCCCTTCTCTCACAAATGTATGTTTGTATGGTAGTAGTAATATAATATCGTAGCTAAAGAAGACGCCGATACACAGGTTCCTGCTCTTGCCAGGTTTATATGAAGAGCTATTATCTTAAGCTGGTATGTATGGGTGTATATAATTCTGTACGCTGAAATGTAGTAGCTCATTTGTTGCAAACGTATATTTATAGTGGTTCTTTTTTAATGTGTTTACTGTATTGGCAATGGCAAGCTGATCAATAATACACTATAACGATAATTTATGATAATACTTCGATTCCAAAACGTTGAATTCCCGAGGCTAGTCTGAAAAATCTCTGTCTTGATGCGAAACCACGAAAGTTATGCATTATACTTGGTTATTTTGTTGCAATGCTGTAATGAAATCTTTGCATGGTTTGCTTTCTCTCTGCAGTGACTAATCATCTCCATGTGTTGGATTCGGACTTTTTCTCTCGCCCTGTTTATCGGGAGTTCTTGCTGTGACTTCGTGGTAAACGTGAGAACTCGAGATGGCAACGTAGTCAAGCAAACCATCAAAGAGCACCCTCACGATTCATTCATAACTCTAGAGTATGATGACTGGGATCTCACCAAAGTCACTCAGGTTATAGACTACCAATCTGGCTTCAGCATCTACAGGATAGTTCTTTACGGAGAGATCGATGCCGGCCAACCTCTTATTCAGACATTGTGCTTCCTTAACCACCTCTCTCATGCTGACTTTATTGAGCCAGACTCTGTTGGCAAGCTCAGACAGGTACGGCATATCACAGTGCAGCAGATTCTGATCAGTGCTCTCCATGTCAATCTCATACTAAATATTCTTTAGAAAAATCAGTCAGCTATTAGGATCAGTGAGAATCATTTGGGCGTTATACTGAGCGACGTGAACTTATCCATAAACCTCGATGATTCTGATGTCATCAGTCCCCACATTAAGACGTACTGCGAAGGAACTAATGGTGCCATATACTCCACCAGGGAAGACTTCACCAAAACTGCACAAGGTCTGCCATTGCCTGCTAATTCGTGTACTTAGAGTCTCGAGCCATTGTTGCGTATCGTATTCTCATTTCAGTTTATAGCAGGGACTACGATCAGTTGATCAGTGCCACAGAGCGAATCTCATCGGATCAGCTGCCGCGCTGCCACCTTACCAAGTCAAAGCTGCAGGCGTGTTCCTGTCACTATCAGTTCTCCATAGACTGGTATCCCTGTAGCCTGAGGTACTGTAAAGGTGCCGACGACGCCAACAGCGCACCCCAGTACTATAAATGTGGTATAAAGACTTGTGGCGTAACGAGACTCTACCAGTTTGCTGTCGATAGCAACAGTAAGTGCTGGTGGGAATGGTACACAACCTTCGACTAATGGCTGCCCTTTCTCACCAGTTGATTATTGAATACTCAGCTATAATTGGATACTTTTATGACACTATTTACATTTTAAAGTCAGCCAATCAGAATGGAAGTAGAATAAAGGCTCAGTCGATGAGTGGAAAACATTTCACTACATATAGAAGCATTCCAAACTAGCGTAATAGGAAACAAAAACATTTCTCTCACATCAATCCGCTGAAACTGTTGCCATGTTGGTTATGTACACATTAGGATATTTGTTAGGAATCATCTCCCATTGTCCTCAAGTTCATCACCATAGACCTGAATCTATGAGCAGATGAAGGACGTCCGGTTGACCCAGCCGATCTCAACACGACTGTTCCATTGTCTCTCTGATCTGCTGTTTTGGTCACTGTATCCGCTAGCTGATTGGCTGACAGTGTCCCTATTTTGACAAGCTTCTGACTAGCGCCTGCACATTTTTTCTTGTATTCCTTCGCCTCATCTAGCAGCCTCTGCTGCGCCTTAGTGACTACGCTCTCAGGCACGTTGCCCGTTAGCACTATCCCATCAGGCGCTGATGTGTGCACTGCCTTCACAGGGCCCGTCCTGGGGACAACCGCCGTCCTAGTCCTCTCTATAGAAGACTTTAGGGTCTGATGGTTTATAGCGAGACCACTGTTAAGCACCACTTGGTTCCTTCAAATGTGATTGCGAGCCATGAGTAGGTAAGTTATGGGTAAATATGGTAGGTAAGTTAGGTAGGTAGGTAAGTTAGGAATGTTCTGTTTGGAATCGCTGTCAGCAATCTTACCGAAATGTTTCACTAAGCATGTCCTTCTCAAGTTTGAGCCTCTCCTCTCTCAGTTCTATAAAGCAGTCAGAGCTGGCTAGCGATGCCGATGTGTACAATGTGACCTATTTATGTGACCTATTTACCACTGATGGTTGGCTCTTCTGTCTGGTGGATATTTTCGGCCGCTCTGTTCTCTTCTTCTATGCACTCTTGCAGAAACCGGATATCCTGTATGAGTATATCCTTCTCCTCTGCCAGGTAGGAGCTACAGAAGAGAGTATATCCATTGCAGGGTGGACTGCTCGTCTCAGGTTGGAAAGCTATGACCTTGACCTACCGCAGGTGTTGAACCACCTCATCCAGTTTCAGTATGTTCAGTTTGTCAGCCATGCACTCGATGTCTTCACTCATCGTTGACCATGTGGATGTCGAAGCCCTGAACGGTAGACGGCAGGTCAGCTTATTGCATTGTAAGGACTGGAAGGTTAGCTACATGGGGTTCAATGACGTTGTGTTTGACAGTATGCTCTTGATACTCGCATATCACTAGCAGGAGAACTTTGACGACAGAGCGGTGTCTCTCTCCCATCTTTACCAATCATGGATGGTGGTCTGCTGAAAGGTTCACCTGATCCAGTGTGTATATCGTTTTTTGTTGCATAGCTTATAACCTTTTGATTGTATTTCTTCATCACATGCCTCTCTTCACTGAAACACATCAACTTCAACACTATAGCTTACACACGCATCGATGGAACACAGGGGAAATGTAAAATTCTACCTTCCAATGTCTTTAGCTTTCTCTTTCACATTCTCAATGAAGAATTTGATTTCTTGAATTAACCGGTCCCTTATCCCTGGTGGCTCAGGCAAACGTTTGTTTGTAGTCGTCATCTAGCAAGTCAGATAACTTTGTGTGATGGCCATTACCCCAGACTACAAACTCGACAATATGATAACATGACGAAATAAAGAATAGTTGTTACCATATTAGTTTCCTGTCTACAATCTCGCCAGATATCAAGAAATGTCCTCAGTTCTTCGTGCAGCTCCGCTGTCTCTTCAACCATTGCAATCCCAAGCATACTCTTTATTTCATCTCGTTCATGAACCGCAATGTTTTGTTCAACTAAACCCCACAAGGAGAGTGGCGGAGTGTAACCCATCAAGTCAGCGTCTTTGTTAGTAGTCTCCATTCTGCATGTTGCATATCACTTGGCAGTAGACTGGATCTGCAGGGAAATCATATAGTGTAACTAAACCACCATTACAATGATAATTTATAATATAACCACTAATCCTGAAGCAACAATACGTTTTAGCGGTGATCATATCGATAGGTTTCATATAACTCGAGTAAGTAGTTTCTGTTACTTCTTGGGCCAGGTCATCAAGCAATCTTCGCGGTAGTTGATTCGTCGTTATGGCAACTTACATATTTAGGCCTGTGACATTTTTGATGGACATTCGAAAAAAGATTCTGTTCTGAGGAGAAACACATCAAAAGACGGCGACAGCTAAACATATATACAGACTGTTTGTTGCACTTACCCTGGAAATTACACCATACCAAATTGCCTTCAGCTGGACAAGCATGAAGAGTTCATTTGGTCAAGACGCGAGAGCGCCGCCATTGCTTTCGCACACTGCGCAACTCACGTCCAAAACATTTATTATTTGGAGAAATATTCTGTTAAATCATAATTTTAGTGCTTTGTCATTTAAAGTCTGATAAAATCTATTTTTATGGATATTTCCAATTAAACAAAGTGTCAAAAAGTAATCGGCCGCTGTCGCTAGGTTACCCTGGTAGTGTTAGTATCACGTGATCTTACACATCCCTGACGATAAAGTTGAAAGTATTTCATGCGCACGAAAAATGAATAGTTAGCGAGAACATTTCTTTTTCAATGAAGTGCCTTTGTCACTAGGACTGATTTTCCCTTAACTAATGTTTTCTCTTTGACTCATGCATACTGGCTCACATCTTCTCTCCACTTTCACCTAAGACTGAAGAGGCACTTGTGATAGATTGGGAGGTAAGCCGTACATCATTACATATGCACACACATTTACATAGATCTAATAGTTCTCGATCATTGATTATTAAGTAGATTTATTGCCTCTCCTCATATTTTGAAGAATTTTAACCTTATGATTATTATCTCTATCAGCTGGTATAGACATTGAGTTTTTCCATTTCATGATTCTTCACTCTACTGCTCAAAAGTGTTCCCAGTTTGTGATTGGTGAGAGAGAAAACTTAATACTCTGCAATATCCGTTTTTTCCCGATTCAGTTTCTCACTTCATATTCATATTACATCATTTGATAGCTTAACTACTCTGAAATTATCAGAGAGTGCCAGATTTGAGCGAAATTGTTGATGCCAAAGTCTAGACTGAGAATAAGTGATATATATATGAGCAAACCAATCAATAAAACTAACAATTGTAGAAATGACATGATAGTATCACATCAGCATCTGACACAGTGGAGTTTTTTTGACGAACTATTGTTTACATAGCGTTGTCGTATTGTTTCTAACTGGTCCGGTATCAACAGCCAGTTTTCCATCTGGATTGATGTGGTTAGCAACAATAGGTCACCACGTACACGCTGTGCCTTCTGAAGCAGCTTTGTTTGTTGGAACACATATGTAAACTTTAACTTTGTGGGTCTTACTGTTTGCCTATGAAGTCCAAACAGGCGATCAATATCTCTACCTGCTGTGTAGTGATATGAGTAAGCAATAGAATTAATCACTGCTAGATTGTCTGATGTTTTGCAGAATGGATGCCCATCAGTCGCATAATCACCATCATTTGCCACCGCTGAAGAATCAGCCACCAGCGTCAAAGATGCTGGGCCTCACAAATCAGGAGAGCAATCAAAGTATAAAAGTACAGCAACTCTATGAGGACAACAAAAACCATCAGTTGCACCAGGGCTCCATTGACTCTGTAACCGGCCAGCCAACGAAGAACTCCAATCTCCAGCAGTTAGAAAAGGCCATCAGCACACCTCAGGATCGTGAGAGTGACAGAGGTAGCCAGAAGGGGTCAGCTGTTGGTAAACGAGCCTCCCTTAGCCCAGAGACGGCTATAAAACAGTACATGCATAAGATGTCATCGTTTGAACACCACGAGATATTCAACTACCCTCACATCTACTTTGTTGGACAAAATGCCAAGAAAAGGCAGGGTGTAGTCGGAGGCAGTAGTAACAGCGGTTATGACGATGAAAATGGCTCATACATTCACACACCCCATGATCATGTGGCGTATCGCTACGAAGTACTCAAAGTCATCGGCAAAGGAAGCTTCGGCCAAGTAGTCAAAGCTTACGACCATAAACTCCATCAGCACATTGCCCTCAAAATGGTGAGAAATGAGAAAAGATTCCATCGACAGGCTCAGGAAGAAATACGTATTCTAGATCATTTAAAGAAGCAGGACAAAGAAAACACGATGAACGTAATTCATATGTTCGAAAACTTCACATTTCGAAATCACATATGTATTACATTTGAGCTGTTGTCCATGAACTTGTACGAACTCATCAAGAAGAATAAGTTCCAGGGTTTCAGTCTGGCCTTGGTTAGGAAGTTTGCCCACTCCATCCTCCAGTGTCTGGATGTGCTGTACAGGAACAGGATTATTCATTGTGACTTGAAACCAGAAAATATTTTACTCAAGCAACAGGGTCGCAGTGGCATCAAAGTCATAGACTTTGGCTCAAGCTGCTACGAGCATCAGAGGATCTATACATACATCCAGTCACGCTTCTACAGGGCGCCGGAGGTGATCTTGGGAGCGAAATATGGCATGCCCATAGACATGTGGAGTCTGGGCTGTATTCTAGCCGAGTTGTTGACAGGCTACCCGCTATTTCCTGGTGAAGATGAAGGTGACCAGCTGGCCACAATTATTGAGCTCCTCGGCATGCCCCCTCAGAAGATCCTTGACCTCTCCAAGAGGACGAGGAACTTTATCACCTCCAAAGGCTATCCACGCTACTGCACTATGGCAACTCTTCCAGACGGCTCCAACGTGTTACAGGGTGGGCGTTCAAGGAGAGGAAAACTCCGAGGGCCTCCTGGCTCAAAGGATCTTGTATCAGCTCTGAAAGGATGTGACGATCCCCTGTTCCTGGACTTCATGAGACGCTGTATGGAATGGGATCCAGCGACGCGAATGACTCCTTCACAAGCACTGCGTCACGCCTGGCTTCGACGCAGGCTGCCAAAGAACCAATCGACTGAGGACAGCAGTCAGGGCATGGCACGACGAGGCTCAGGCTCACGAGCTGTCGTCAGCAAAATATCAGGAACATCTAGTGCCAATAAAGGCAAAATCGCATCGATAAATGAAGACGCTTTCAGCACGCGCACACGACTGCCGCAGATTGGCTCAACGATATAGAGAAATAGAGCTATAGAGTGGCCTCTGAGCTGCTCCACTCTGCTGTCGCTGTACAATGATATATTGGGACACAACCACAAGGTGCTGCCGCCTGACTGAACAGTACACCAAATATTTACTGTGCGTTCAGAGTAGTCAACTTGACCCGCTACTTGTTACAAACAGCTGCCTAGCTGCTCTCTCCCATTGACTGAGAGCCAAAATCAGTATCAGCCGTGCCGAGTAGTTGGTCATTTTCTATGGCTTTTAATTCATATCACTACCGCTACTCTGCGGGTTCATATTTATCAACTTTTGCTCAGTCTCTTCCTGTCAATGCGCCGGATCGTAATATTAAATCATATCTCCAAGGATCAACTGCTGCTGATTATTGCATAGAGGAAACTCGGGGTCCATGTAACAGAAGATGGACTGTCATACACCTGTGCCATAGTATGATTGGTTTTTACCCCTCCTATGGTGATTACATACCCTTCATAGAAATATCAAACACTCAACAGTCCGAGGAATCATCTGAACTCTTGACTCGTGTCCATGACATTTTTGATAAAGAGCCAGAACCTGATCAGCTAGTACTAATAACATGCGCATTGCGTACGCTTGAAAACCTTATTTACAAGTGTTTAAAACTTTCTATACAAAATAATACACCCATTTCTGGCAGCATTGTGCAATTTAAGTCAATTTGGTCCACCTGTTCTGTTATTCTATTTGCTTGTTGCCGTATTCGCCCAATATGACCACCTAATGTTCGAAGTTGTCTTCCCTTTCTCCGTTGGCCGTGAGCTGGCATGAGCTCATCGTACCTTCATGTGTAATCACAAGGAGTACAGATCAGATTCATAGGCAGACAGACATGGGAAGTAAGTTTTACCACTAGCTCCATGAGCTGTATAGGCTAGTAGCCATGAAAGTCAAAGCAAAAGGGATAGAGCAGGACCCCATGGTCTGACAGTATAGGGCACCCAACAGCTCAGGCCCCTGATAAAAGTTTTGATAGATCTGACTAGGGGCAGAGGGGGGAAGGCAGGGGGTTCATCCAGTCCATGTGTTGCCAATGAGCTGCTGCCATGTTTTGAATGTGAATGCTGGTGAGATGACTATACAGTGAGTGATGTGGGGCACGTACATAGCACCTGACCAAAAGCGGCTACTTTTCAAATGCTGAAATTTGGTGCAAATGGGCATCAGCAAAAAAAGGTTCACCATGACACTGCCATTGGAGACAGTATTGCTAACCGGAATCTCTCAATTTGAACTTGATTCTCTTGCTGCTCATGCATGCTTCCAATTGAAGGCTTCCACTCATTGACTCGCTGTCCGAACGTATTACATAAACATTTCCTTTTTAGCAATGAGAATATAGTTGGAGCTGCTAAAATACATCTTTGTTACATTATTGACGCTGTGACAATGATGGAGTTGAGCTGAATACGGTCCATATAACACCAGTTATTTTGATGGGGCACAGAAATAAGAACTCGATATTGTCCATGAATAGACTTGATACGACCATTATGATATACTACCCGATAGACGTGATTAGATGAGCGATTTATTGGGAGCAGTCACCATCAGCGGATGTACAAACGTGCAGCACAACACCGAGCGAAGATGATGATCGCATTGGGGGACGCTGTAAGTAAGGCTGTACGTATTTGAATGCACATATTGACGATCCTCAATTTATCATGGGGTTTTGACAGCGTTACTATAGCTATCAATATAACAATGTGAATGTCACATCTGTTGCCTTGTGAACACTACATCTTTTATAGCTTGATGGATTTCATTAAAGCAATGAGGCATTAACATCAGCAAGAATGGTTCTTTATCAACTTGATAGAAGGTTGTGACAGCAATAGCAAAGTAGCGCCCATCAGCAGTAGTAGACCATTGACAGCAGCGGCACTGGAAAGGAGCATGGCGGACTCGTTGGAACAGCTCAGTATGAACTGGTTAGTTAGTAGTGTCTTGCTTCCCGTAGCTGCACCAGTTGCAGAATCTTCAGTTCTTGTCTTCCATGGAAGACAAAAACTGAAGATTCATGCTCCTCTGCATATGTTCCCTGTCACTGGAGTTACCTGAATAGATGGGCGTGCCCAGTGCTGGTGACGAAGCGGAGCCTGCACACATGATGGATTGCAACTATGACACCTGCGGTTTGTCATCGTCCAGTACTCTTTCTTTGCCTCGATCTCCTCGCTGCTCAGTGATCGATGGAAAGTGACTGGGAGTTCTCAGTTCTGCTTCACTGTCTCCCTCGAGCGGTTGAGGTCTGTGAGCGCATGCAGACGTAGGAAATTTCAGACATTGATCCTCGTTAGAATGAGGGGGGTCCAGAGGCAGATTGGTTTCAGGAGAGCATTCTCCGCCGATGAGAGGAGCTCCACCTCCTCTTCCTCCTCCTCCAAGAGACACCAGTCGTTCTCTGTTGGTGATCGACCACAACTGCACAGACGCAGGTTTGCTTCACTGTTAACATCTACAGCTTGGGCTCAGACTGGGGATGCTGATTTCTCGTATGAATGTGAGATCGCTCATTCGTTCTGTCTTGAGTGAGCTATTCACTTCAAGAAATGGGTTCGAGAGGGGATCTCATTGTGCTCTTGAAACGATCGCCTGCCCTTGAGATTGTTCACCCTAGTGAGCTGACACAATGTGCATTTTCATCCCCACCCCTTCTTTAGAACAATTGAGCTGTACCCACTTTGATGGATGTATATATTATTGATCTATGTGGCTCGCTCCATACCTACCTGCCACTGTTACTTGGCCGCTCGTCCATGCTGTCGGCTATCTTTTTTGTTTAGACAGCGGTGACTTAGTAAGGTCACAATAATAAGGGTCATACTGAATTACTTACCGCTTTCTCATTGGACACTGGAGAAGTGCAGTGGTCAGCTGCTAATCACATTACAGCCCCTCCATCTTCTGCACTCAGTCACGTCCGCTTCACTAACTGAAGCCGTAGTATGCTCGCTTTCTCAGCCCTCCCCTCCTCGCAGTCAGCGCTTTTGTTCTTCTGAAATGTTGACTTGAACAAGTTGAACGTTTATCAGGATGTCGGCATCAGTCGTGCTGCGGCCAGTGAGGTGAGTTGCGACAGCCCGTCCAGTTTGTTTGCTCTTGCAGTCTCCTCTGACTCCTCTAGCCTGCTCGTGTCACGGTGTATTCACTCCTCGCTCCGTCATTCTGTGTGTTGATCGATATTGCTGCTGCCTTCCTCCATCCTCTCCTTTGGTTGAAGTGGCAGGCAGCTGTTTACCAAGTGCTGAGTAGTGGAAGCATCTCAGACGGCTATGATGGTGGGCGGCAACAGCGGCAGCAGTTCGCGAGGCAGCTGCTAAATATCAGTAATCAATTCATAACAGAAGCCTGTATGTAGTGCAGTAGTACACACAGCCTGACCTCTGGGTGTGAGGTGATTGAGCGAGGATTCAATCTCTGGTAAACATCAAGCTCTCAACGCCTCTTTTTACCACGCTATCTCCCTCTACCTCAACATACTCCTTCCTCCTATCTCTGCAGCTTCCTTCTCTCCTCGTACTTGCTGCTGAACGATGAATACTTTTTTAAATATGGTATTGAGTCGTTTCTAGCATTTCCTCAATGCAAATTATGTCTCTGTTTGTTTGTTTAATGATTTGTATTTGCTGGCTAGATAGATTCATTTTGTGTTAGCCAACATCCTGCCTGAACAGCTTTGTATACGACACACTAGGTGAGGCAATAGTTAGTCAACTGCCGCTACACTCCAATAGTTAGTAGCAGTGTTTTGAAATGAGTCATACAATAGTTGAATGGGGACATATGACCACGCCAGTACTAGAGTGCGCCCAGCAGTGGCCGCGAGTCGATAATGCATCATGATTATTGACGTACTCGATGCTCTGAGTCACTGACAACATCACTCAAGTCTGTTTTGTGGTCGAAGGTCCGAGAAGATGTCGCTCTACGGAGGTACTAGTAGCTCCAGTTCTGGCTCGACGAGTAACTTGTACCGGAGTCAGTCCATGGCGTCCCTAACCAGTGACAGGATGGTACTGGGAGACAGCTTCAGGAGCTCGTACATGTTGCGCGCTCACAGGACAGCAGTTCTTAAAGAACTTGGACTAAACACGAAGAGCCTATCCAGAGTTCCCAAACACCCGAGGCCAAAGAGAACTGTTGAGATCTTCAGTGCTGTGACCAAAGGTTTGAGGTGAGAGCTCCTACAGTAGTAACGTATCCGGCTAGTCACAGGGTAGTTACTGAATGACTGACATCGGCATCACCATCAACATTGCTATTCTCACCATCAACATTGCCATTGACGTTGCCATCTCCAATCTCCATCGCCATTTTGGAGAAAGGAAGATGGGAAGGTCTATAGTCTAGGTAACTAGATTATGAGCTGCTGCGCATGGGAAGTAGCTAACAGCCTGCAGCCCTCAGCTGATTGATTGCGTAATCATCCTGCACAAGCATTCTGTCCTACTCTCATCTCTCTCATCCTGCATCCTGTATCTTCCTCTTCATTTCAGAGACAATATAAAAGCCACGGACCAAGACTACAACCAGGTCGATGAGGATCACAGGCTAAGGTCATCGGCAGCACATAACCAAAAAGTGAGTATGATACAGATCTTCCCTCAAACACAGCAGTGACAGCGCGGCAGCAAGTGCTAGAAACTTAGTTTATGATATCGGCTCATGCGGGCAGGTGCAAGCCGCTTCGTAGTATCTCATAGCCATCTGTGATCAGTAGGCACCAGTGGGAGGTGAGCTGAAGACGATGAGATGCATTTCCATGTAACTCAACGCACTTCTCTCATTCTTCTTCCATTTCCTGTCTCTCCCTTCTCTCAATCTCTGCTGATCTCTCTATATGTCACTGTATCTCTCCCTTCTCTCAATCTCTGCTGATCTCTCTATATGTCACTGTATCTCTCCCTTCTCTCAATCTCTGCTGATCTCTCTATATGTCGCTGTACAGCCAAATCAGGGACTTCTTCAACTATCCACTAGTAATCTTCTGCAGTAATTGATTTCTCGTTATGGCTGTGATCCCAATCTCGGGATTACACTCACGATTATTCCTGCTGACAGATATTATAAATCCGTCCACTACTCATGTGTTTGAATCACGTTTTGTAGCTCAAAACTATAGAGAGGCATAAGAAGAAGTTGGAGTATCTACTATCCAAGGTGAGTGTCGGTTCATCTATTGTCCTCTACTCCATTCACGTCATTTATTACTCATATACAGCCTGCCCTTCCTAGTGTTCGGTCAGCCACTATTTCATACTTAACTCTGCAGCCCTCATCGTAGAATCCTCTTCCTCTTGGTTGTAGGCTAATCCTCTCCAACAACGTGTACCAATAATGTTTGTCATAACCATAATATATATAACATCAGAGGTCTCTGGTAACATATAAACATAGTACACTTCGCAATGAACCTGGATCGAGTGACCCCTGTGTCATGGGTGGCTTACTTTGGGCTTCTTTACTACCTCAGTAGTGATATCTGCCATCGCCATCGCAGTGAAGCTTCACCCCAGATTTTTTGGACCTGTTTTCTCTGGTTTAATAGATAGAGGAGCTGCAGGATCATTATCAAGTGCAGAACCAGATGAGAGAAGGTACCTATTGTTTGTGAGATAGAGAGAGTGTGTACTGGCTACTAATTGTTAGCACCCTCTCTCTCCTCTCGTTTCCTCTCACTCCAGTGCATCATTCATCCGCCACAATCCACTTCCTCTCCCTTTTCTCCTTTCTTCCTCTCTCACCTCCTCTGTCCTTGATTCTCCACTTCTCTTACCTCCCTCACCTCCACCCCTTTCTATTCCTGCCATGCCCACTTCACTTCGTGTCAATCATATCATCAATGCTTACGCGTATGACAGGCACCAAGGCTCTCTCTAAAGCATACGAGCGTTCTGTTGGTCAGAAGAAGAAAGACTCCATGCTCAGCGTTCACTATGGTTTCAAGGAGTGCTCCAAGGTAACGGCTATATACGCTTATCTATGCAATCTTGTTTTCTGCTCCGGTACAGTTTTTGATCAATGAGTCAATGTTTTTAACGGTCCTGGAATGAGATTTTTTGGAGTCGTCACCTGACAGTGGATTTCCATCATGTCCCTTCAGTCTGGTATGCGAATGAATGGTCTCGCTGGCTGCGTCTCCAGTGGTCTGGAAACCAGCTGAGTTCAACTGGTTTTGGGCATGAATTTAAGTAGGCGATGATGAGTTCGCTTAAGTATCGTTTATCCATTACTTGACTTCAACTATAGTGAAACTACAGCATGATCAATCGGCCTCAACTGAGTTGATAGTGAAACCATTGCACGAGCAATAAGTCTCATTTTACTGATAGAGAATTTTCACGGAGAGTAATCATTCTGCGTCTGCAATATCGGAGGGTATCACCACCATACATGACAAGTTGTAGGATAAGAAATATTGGAGATTTTGTTCCTCTAAACTTTGAGAAGTCATAACTCAGAACCCCTACCCCATACAGCTAACATCTTACCATATTTGAGCTCAGCTCAGCAAGATCTAATCAATAAGATGCAGGAAAACATTAGGAACCCAATAACAGCAATTTTAGCTTCAAAACCTGCCTGCAAAAATACTGGAGATTGTCATGTATGATGACCACAAGATTCACCTTTTTCATCAGATGATAAAGTATGATGTGAGAAGTTTGTTGAAAGCTGTTCGCTGCAGTATATTACCATTGGTCTCGAGAATCGATATGTTGTCTGACTGCTGCCGTGACTTATTAAATCATAACTTGCCCCTGCTGTTGTTCGGAGGCGATAATCAACCGGTACAGATCATTGATTCGTATAGTAATTGTCTGTCTGTGTGTCAGAAAGTCACAATCAAACTTTATCTCATCTCTCTCTTGCCCTCACAGACGATGTGCGCCATAGAGGCCCAGTTGGAGAGCATGCTCGGCCAGTTCCACTGTGAGATGAAGGGTAAGTACCCCTCGCCCCTATCTCCTACCACTAATGACCCCAGGCTCCACATCACTCTCTTGTATTTTAGGGATCATGGGATTTGCGAGGGTCATGCCTGGAGACTCATTCGAAGTAAGCATTCGGCACGGCAATCAGAAATGGAAAACCAAAGGCTACGTCTCAAAAGACAGTGAGCAGCAGTGGGACATCAGCAGACGGTGTCTCAACGTCCAGCTCAACAGTAGTCTCACAGTGAAGGTAGAGTACAGCCTCTTAGAAACACGATGATATCGATGTCCGTAACGGAGTTTTGATTTTGTTGATCTACTACTCAGGTATTTGAGAGTAAGAGACTGTCACGGTCCAGCCTGGGGGAGAAGCACTGCGATATAATTGGCTTATTTGCGTCAAACCCTCAGATCCTGACAGTCAACGTCAACGACATAGGCACCATCAAACTGAACATTCTAGTTCAGTGGATGTAAGGCTAACTGATCCCAAACTCCAGCTGCATTCTGGGATTGTTGTTCAAATCTATTTTTAATATCTTTATTGCAGGCCCCTGGCAAACTTCACGGATCAGATGAAATATTTTGACCCTCCTCCGAGGGACGCCATCTCACCGAGGCCACTTTCACTTCTCGTGTCTTCTGTGAGTTTCCGCAACTTGTCACTCAACTTCTCGATTTCGAATTTTCTATGCGCATTGTTGATTTATTTCCCCAGCCAACTGAGACGTCCAATTTATCAAACCTTGTCCAGCCCGCCAAGTCGCCTCCCCAAACCAATGGTTCTACTTCGCCCATGAGCCGGCCAGATCTACTCTGCGACATGAAGGATGACTGTAAAGGCAATGTGCGCACGCTGGCCGATGCCATAGAAGAGGAGGAGGTACTGAGCCCAAGAATTTATGTCGCTGCAAAAAAAAAACATGGCAACAATAAATCACTGAGACTGATGGCACTGGTTTTAAGCAGTAGTTTGAGGTGTGAGTAGCGGCCCCGCACACCGCTCCGCACCCAGAACCTGTGTCACGCTGGCCAGCCACGGAATCTGTGTAGGTCTGAACTTGTGGCAGATGCTGACAGCCGTACCCCTGGCCACAGCCTGCCAGCTTATTAATGAGGGATTAGGTTCTCCATCAATCCTGTTTACTGCCGCTGTATATCTAAATACTGGTCTCCGTAATATCAACAGTCTCTGGTGAATGTGCAGGGCAGGATAACTCCTTATTTGCGTGCAGCGTGGCAGTGTTATCTGGAGTATGGCAGCTGTCAGTTTGTTTTGAAGGGAGAACTAGACTCGTTTGAGTGGCCTGAGAACCTGGAGCAGGCAGTGCAGAGACTGAGGGACGCGCTAGTCGACTACCAGGAACACAGCAGCACTCTGAAATCTCTGCATGACCTTGTCAACGAACTAGACAGCATACTGACGGTGGAAACTAGCTCTGCTTCCATGGATGTAATAGCTTCTTTGCCTGTCCCTTTAACTCTCTATTATACTCATTGGATATCCTAGCCCTGGTCTAGATTTGATTGTGACGTTCCTTACTACTCTGTAGTGCCCAAAAAATACTGAAATCAAGAGGGATATCTCTCAGCCTGTGATGAACTCCAAACTCTCGATGGAGCATCGACGCCAGTCGAGTATCAGCCTGGCCATTGAGTCAGCGTTTGACTTCTTGAATGGAGAGGACTGTGAGAGTGATTCTGATGATACAGGGTGAGTAAGAGCATTCAGTGGAGGCCATTGCAGGGAGGCGGAGCGTATCGCCGCTATTCCACTTGTATAACTGATAGACAGATGAGGCCATTCATTATGCAGAATATGCTAATCGCTGTTTTTTTGTTTTCGTAATTTGGTTTTACCAAAGTACCTTCATGTTCAGAGAGCTGCCATCAGCTATCAGCCCAACATCGACAGCGAGATCCATAGCCGACTCCGGCATCGAATCTTTACTGACAAGTCAGAATACGATGGCGAGCTGTAACACAGCTGCCATGTACAGCTCAGGTAATAAGGAACTAGACCTGGTCATCGTACAGCACTGCGTGCTCACCGAGCTACTCACTGAGGTACGTCTGCGGCGTCACGTCGCCGTCTGCTGATTGGTTACTGTCATCTTACGCGGTGTATGTACATGCAGTTGATATTTTTTTCAAAATAGAACTTGGACAACGTTGGAATGCTTAAGTCGAAAGAGAGGTTTGCCTTAAACTCTTTGAAACAGCAGAAGAAAATATTTTCTGGACTGGTCACGCTTGTACGAAGTTTGAGCGACAGCCTGGATGGCCACGTGAACATCAAGCAGAGTGAGTCATCTCTCTGTCCTATGTACCCTCCTCTCACTCTTCTTACTTACACTCCCTTCCCCCTACTTACCCTCTTCTGCTCCCTCCTCTCTCTCCTCTCCCTGTTCTCCTGTGCCCCATCTTCTCCCTCCTCACCCTCATCTCCCCCTTTCCCTCTAGCCTGAAGCCTTATTTCACAAGTGTGTAACGATATTTATCTTATTGCAGTACTGATGGAAACGGCACCCCGGCACCCCGATCTCCACGAGTTTTGGATTGGTAACTCTGAGCTGGGATCAATGCGCATGAGCGTAGTGGAATTCTCCACTGCACTGTACCAGGCGTATCACTCCGTGTTACAACACCAGTACAATATCAGCACAGATAAAGGTGAGCCAGCTTTACGTTCTCATCTCACTCGTAATCCCGATAGTTCTCAATTCCTCTCAAGATTACTATGACTTATCTGGAACCTGCTAAAAACTCACAATGGCTTACCGTGGCTTACATCGGCTTATAGTGATCTTCTCTCTAATCGCAGTTTTCAATGAAGTGCTGAAGAGAGTGACTCTGGCCAACAGGTTCCACCAGCCTCATCAGAAAGAGCTGTTCATCACTCTCCATCAGCTCATGCACACCATTTTAGACAGCAAATGTAAAACTTTGGAGTCTTATGTCCACCAGACGGCCTCAGAAAGTGGGTAACAAGCCCGGTAGCAGCTGTGTATGATATAAATTACTCTAACGATTAACGAACTGTCTGTAATTACAGTCTGGTTGATAAATCAGCTCAAGTCTGGAGATAGTTTGGTCGTGGTCAGAGCCATCAAGTCTCTACACGGAGCCACGCCTCCACTTGATGTGCTGAAGGTTCTACTGATGCTAGTATCATCATCAGTGCCAGAAATCTCCCATGAGATTGGTAAGTGTGAAGCTAATCAGCCAGGAAAACTAACTGCTGCCACTGGCGGAAGCTAACTGTACCTGTCTTTCAGCTGACTTGTGGTCTCGCGCAGCGCAGGACAAGTCTGCCAAGGACAATTTGTTACCGTCAGTGTTATCTTGCCTGGAGGATACGCGATCTGATATACGAGTCGGTGCCTGTATCTGCCTCAGCAGAATCAAGGTAAGTGTACTTTTGTGTGGCCAGTTCGATAGTCACAGGAAGAGCGGTATCACCGTCTCTCTGTATTTCAGGCAACGTCTGCGGTGGACGAATTGATGTATATTGCTCAAGCTGACAGCTCCCGCAGGGTGCAAGCTGCAGCCAGAAATTCATTAGCCACTCTCAGTAAGTATCACCCTCTCACCTACTCGACGGTAGTAAAATCATAGAGAAGACAACTCTTATAATTCTGTCCAGAATTCTGGTATGAGCATTGATTTATGTGTGTTAGTAGCATATCATGAGAAGGAAGCATCACGATCTCGATTCTCGATTATATAAAACTACAAAGAAGACAGCTCCCAAAACGTGTATACACTTGATACTGTAAAACATAATTTTTATACGTGGACAATATTTGCGATTTAGCATGTAGTAGAATATTTGCAATCTTACAATTTTGCAATAACGCTTCAACCTTTGTTTCATGCAATCACATCAAAAATGAATGTGCTTGACATTATTTGCGAATTAGTGAAAATTTTTCAATTCATGAGATAATTCTGTTTTGCAGTGAGTGTGAGCGTTGACAGCTATTGATATGATATGGCGTTCTGTTGCAGATACTGTGATTGGGAGTGCGTCTCTGCGAAGGTGATCTGTATGGAATCTATCGACATTTAATTGTTTATCATTATTGTTAGCCATGATAATTTATTATAAATCTAGACAGCTTTTCATTCATTTTATTTTTCATCTGAGAATTATTTCCTAAAAATACGTTTTCCTGCCACTTAATCTGAAATATAAACAGCAATTTGCACACTGGCATGATGATAATGTAATCATTCCCACGCTATGCGTCAGCGATTCAATATAATAATATACTGACACCAAAAAACTGTCTTCTGAGCTGTGTGAACTGGATAGCGTGCATTTATCATCAATATCTTTCCTTCATTAACCAGCTGCAACAAACCTGAGGACAACAAGTAAAATGCTGCACTCTTCTGCACGAGATAAGCATAGTTTACTGGAGTTTTTTTCTCCTGCTATTATTTCTAAGTTGTTTGAAGCTGAGGACAGCGCTGGCTGAGCCAGTCAAAGAGTCAGCGCAATCTTGCTTGTGTGGTGGGATATACAGACGTACATATGGGGGTGCTGATAGTTCATTAGGGAAAATAAATACTTGTAAACCGTTCCGTTTCATTATCCCTCCTGCCGCAGACTGATATAGTCTGGGATTGAGCACATTAACAGCTGATTATCGGTAGCTAATCAGCTGGATTGCTAAACAGAAACCAGGAACTGATGCTGTAAGGGGCCGTGCCCTAATCGCTTCAAAATCCGCCGCGGAAGAGCCTGAGTGCCCGGTCAACCATGACACTCTACTGAGGTGAGGCATGCTTAGTTACAGCTTCAACTATCAGCAGCTGGATAGGAGTGTCAGCTGACAACTCAAAACATCGAGGTAAGCGACTTTTCCAACCCTTGTGAACCGGTAGCGGTATCTCTTCTGATCGTATCTCTTCTGATCATGTCACACTCCTCCATTGTCAGTATCAGCTCCTGTCAGCAGTCACATTTTCTTTGTCACATTGTCGCTGTTGCATTGTCTCTATCACATTGTCACTGTCACATTTTCTCTGTCATATTTTCCCTGTCACATTGTCACTGTCATTGTCACAGTTACCACCTCTGGCTCTCTCTCTCTCTCTCACTCTCTCTCTCTCTCTCCCTCCCTCCCTCCCCC
>ERZ1740065.664-NODE-664-length-18948-cov-5.134230_pt1 | contig 18948 bp, 6 predicted proteins | sample MGYA00581738_ERZ1740065 | MGnify/ENA primary metagenome ERZ1740065 (study PRJEB43018, sample SAMN04849749) | marine metagenome | isolation source: floating plastic debris | place: Pacific Ocean | collected 2008-09-01 | study: EMG produced TPA metagenomics assembly...
AAAACTCTTTTGGTTTCCCTTTTAAAAATCCTTTGTTTTATTTTTTTTCCTTTCTGGAGGCTCTTCCGATCTACACCCCGTCCATCACAAGGATGCCCACGTTGTAAGCGTCCGCGCGCAGTTGGGGGCGGGGTCGGGAGGAGGATGCGGAGGCTTGGGGGTCTACCGTACAGGCACTAGCACCGAACAGCAATAGCAAACCACCGAGGTAGAGGAGGCTTTTCATGATCGTTGGGTTTTATTTCCCCTCTTCGATGCGACTGCCCACGTTGCGCATCAAATGGGCGGCGTTATACCTTTGGCAGACGCCCCTCTTGAGCCGGCAGTCAAAGACCAATTCCTCTCCCGCCACTTCGACTTCCATACACAGATTTTCCACCGCGCCACCGTACTGCGCTTCCAGGCTACCAAGCTCTAAGTCGTGGGTAGCAATCAGCCCCGACCCCTGGCTCTGGATCAGTTGGCGGATGAGGGCTTTGGAGCCCGTGTGGCGGTCCTTTGAGTTGGTACCCTTGAGAATCTCGTCGAGCAGGAAGAAGGGCTGTCGCTGGTCCGGGTGTTGGGCTTTGCCCCGATCGACGGCCTCGATGATCACTTTGAGGCGTTTGAGTTCGGCGTAAAAAGAAGAGGTACTCTCGTGGAGGGCATCTTGAGTGCGCATGCTGGTGTACACCTGGATGGGAGGTAGGGCCATCCGTCGGGCGCAGACCGGAGCACCGCACATCGCCAGTACGATATTGAGCCCCACCGTACGCAAAAAGGTACTCTTGCCCGCCATATTGGACCCCGTCACCAGCTTGGTGTGTCCGGCGGTGGGCATGGCAAAATCATTGGCCACCCGCTGCTCCGTAGAAATGAGGGGGTGCCCCAGGTGTTCCGCGTCCAGCTCCGCCCGTTCGCCCAATTCGGGAAAGACCCAATCGGGATGATTGTAGTGTACTGTGGCTAGGCTCAGGAGGGCTGCGAATTCTTCGAGGCTGGCGAACCACCGGGGTAGGTACTCCCGTTGCTCGGTCTTCCAGATTTCCAGGCGGCGTACCCAGTAGAGGTCCCACAGGCCAATCAGGTTAAAAATGACGACGAAGGCATTGTAGCGAACGTTGAGCTGGCTGATGATGTACGAAAGCCGGCGCACGGTAGCGGAAGCACTTTCTCCAGTATCGACCTGGAGGAGGGCTTGTAGCTCCCGCAACTTGGGGCTCGCAAAGGATTCGGCTTCCAGGTGCTGGATCAGGCGGGCGTAATCGGCCAGGATCTTTTCCGCCGCCGTGGTCTGTTGGTGGATGTGGTTGATGGTTTCGGTAAATTGTCGGAGTAGGAGTGCCTGCGGAATGATGCTGAGTAGACCCACCTGCCAGGGGAAGAAACGGTAGGTCAGGTAAATGACGAGGACAAACCAGATCGGGGCGAGGACGAAAGCTAGGGGCAGTCCTCTTTTGGGGAGCAGTCCGGCGGCTTCACCCAGCCACTTGCGAAGGGCTTGTAGGGGGGCGGGGGGGGCGGCGGTGGCCAGGCCGTAGGCGTGAAAGTGCTGGCGCCACTCCAGTTTGCCACCCAGTTCGCGGAGTGCTGTTTGGCGGCGGGGGATTTCGTCGCGGGTGGCACCCCGATTGAGGTATTCGGCCAGTTTTTGGCTACCCAGGCTGGTGGCGCTGCGGTTGGCCAGTTGGAAGAAGGAGTGGGGCCCAAAGAGGTCGAGGTCCAGGGCGTAGGGGTGTTCGGGCTGGGTGTAGTCGCTACCGGGATCGAAGGCGCCGTGGTCGTGCTGGAGGGCACGGACTTCGCTTTCGTTGACCGTGGCCAGGTGTTGATGGTGAAGCTGGTCGGCTTTGATGCCTTGATGCCATCGGATGAATCCACCGAAGCCGGCTAGGAATAGCAGGAGGAAGAGGCTGGGCAGGTACCAGGGCCAGGACAACAGATAGATGAACAGGCCAACGCCCAGTACGAAGGCCAGCAGGCGCAGTAGGGCGAGTTGGTTGTAACGTTTTTCCATTTGGCGCGCGATTTGAGCGAAGTCACGGGCGCGTTGTTGGTATTGGTGGTGAAGCTGCATAATTTTGTTAAGAAACCCGAATCCTATTGATAAAGTATTAAATTAGCCTTGTATTATGAACAATAGGAATCAAAACGCAAAGATAATATTCGGGCTCAAAGTAAAGCAGCTCCGAATGGAAAAGCAACTGTCTTTTGCTGAGTTGGCTCGGGCATCGGGAATGTCGGTTTCCTATCTTAACGAAATTGAAAAGGGCAAGAAATATCCCAAAGAAGGCAAGTTGGCCATCCTGGCCGACACCCTCGGCGTAAAGGTGGAGGACCTGACTTCGATGCAACTCCCCAAAACCCTCGCTCCCATCGGCGATCTACTCCAATCCAACTTCCTCAACGAGCTACCGCTGGATATGTTCGGAATCGAACTGGTCAAGCTGGTGGACATCATCGCCAATTCTCCCCTCCGCGTGGGCGCCTTTATCGCCACCCTCGTGGAGCTGGCGCGCAACTACGCCTTGCGCGAAGAAAACTTTTACCACGGTGCCATGCGGGCTTACCAGGAGCTGCACCACAACTATTTCGAAGAAATCGAAGAGGCGGCCCTGGCTTTTGCCCAGCAACACCAACTCGATACCCACCAGGGCCCCATCGGTGCCGAAACCCTGCGCAGCATCCTGGAAAACCATTTTGGCTATTCCATCGACCCCGAGGGCCTACTCGAATTTCCCGCCCTGCGTAACCTGCGGGCCCTGTACGTCCCCAACAAGCAGCAACTGCTGCTCAACCACCAATTGAGCGACATCCAAAAGGTCTTCCAGTTTGGAAAAGAATTGGGCTTTAGCTACCTCCAACTTGCAGACCGAGCGAATACCTCCTCTCTACTGCGGGTCCAGTCCTTCGACCAAGTGCTCAACCACTTCAAAGCCTCGTATTTTGCCACCGCCATCCTCTTGCCCCGCGAGGCCTTTATTGCCGATCTCCGCGAATTTTTTGCCAAGCCCCGCTGGGATGGAGAAGCCTTTCTGGGCCTCATGCAACAGTACAATGCCTCGCCCGAGATGCTGTTTCAACGCCTGACCAACCTCATCCCCCGTTTTTTTGGGATCCAAAAATTGTTCTTTAACCGTTTCGTCCACAATCCGGCGGTAGGCCGTTTTGTCCTCGATAAGGAGTTGCACCTCGAAGGGCATCACCACGCCCGGAGCAATGGCCTCTCCGAACACTACTGTCGCCGCTGGTTGCCCCTGACCCTACTCGAGGACCTGCACCGGATGCAGGAGGAAGGCAAATACGTCGGCACCATCGTGGGCGCGCAGCGATCGCACTACTACGGTACCGAAGACGAATACCTCTGTTTTACCCTCGCGCGCCCTTCTTCTCCCACCCCCGACCAAAACGTCAGCGTCACCATCGGCTTGCTCATCAATGACCAACTGCGGGGCAAGCTGGCCTTTCTCCAAGATCCGGCCATCAAACTTCGCGAGGTCAACCTCACCTGCGAGCGTTGTCAACACCAGGATTGTGACGAACGGGCCGTCCCCGCCAGCTACCTCGAACGTCGGGAGGCCCGGCGGCGGGTCCAGGAGGCCCTCAAACGCGCCATGGGCGATTGACCGCTCCGGTACGGGTGGTCGAACTGCTGCGGTCGACATTTGGTAGAAAATTGCGGGTTTTACCCCAAAAAATTCGGATATTCGAACGCCTTTGTCAGGCATCCCCTTTTGTTCAAATCTAACCAATCATTGTGAATATGAATCGAACCCTAATCCTATCCATCTGCCTGTTGGGGCTAACGACCTGGGTGACGGCCCAGCAAGCCATCACGCTACAGGACATCTGGCAACGTTACGCCTTTATCCCCCGCTCGGTACCGGGATTCAACTTCCTGGAAGATGGCAAGCACTACACCCGTTTGGAGGATAATCAGATCAATCAGTACGACCTGACCACGGGCCAAAAAACCAGTACGCTCTTCGATGCCGAAACGGCCCGCGCGACCAATCAAGCTTTTGTCGACGATGTGGAGCGCTATACCTTCAGTGCGGACGAACGTAAAATCCTGATCCAAACGGCCACCGAAGGCATCTACCGCCGGTCCTACCGCGCCAATTTTTTCGTTTGGGATACCGAACGTAAAAAAATGATCACCTTGAGCCGAATCGGCAAACAGGGCTACGCCACCTTCTCCCCGGATGGCAACATGGTGGCTTACGTGATCGACAACGATCTGTACTACTTCGATCTGGAGCAACAGCAGGAAAACCGCATCACCCGAGATGGCCGCTACAACCACATCATCAATGGCTCCGCGGATTGGGTATACGAGGAGGAACTCTCCTTTGCCAAGGCCTTCTTTTGGTCGCCCGATAGTAAAAACATTGCCTTTATGCGCTTCGACGAGACGCGGGTTAAGGAGTTTACCATGGTGACCCACCGGGATGAGGTCTACCCCGATTACGTCACCTTTAAGTATCCCAAGGTAGGGGAGGACAATGCCATCGTTACCCTACACCTTTTCAATGTAGCCGATCAAAAAATCACCAAAATCGATGCGGGTTACGAGGCCGACGGAATGGCGCCTAACGATCAGCTGTACTTTCCCCGGATCAAGTGGACCCAGGATCCCAATCAGCTGTGCGTATTCAAAATGAACCGACTCCAAAACAAGTTGGACTTGCTGCTGGCCGACGCGAGTACCGGCACCATCCGTCCCTTGCTGACGGAAACCAACCCCTACTACATTGACATCACCGATGATCTGACCTTTCTCAAAGATGGCAAGCAGTTTATCTGGACCAGCGAAAAGGATGGCTACAACCACATCTACCTCCACGGGATGGATGGCAAACTGAAACGCCAACTGACCCAGGGGAATTTTGACGTGACCAGCTTTTACGGGGTGGATGAGGCCCGCGGCATGGTGTACTACCAGGCGGCGGAGGGTTCTCCCTTGGATCGGCAGGTATACCGCGTGGATCTGAAGGGTAAAAACAAGCAAAACCTGACCCCCACCGAGGGCAGCCACATGGCTCAGTTTAGCGGTACTTTTGACTACTACGTCCATACTTACTCGACGATCAACAAGCCGGCTACCTATACCGTCTACGATCGTGAGGGCAAGCAGATTCGGGTGATTGAAGACAATAAAAAGATGTTGGAGACGCACGAAGAATACGCTTGGAATGAGATGGAGTTTTTTGAATTTGAAACCAGTGAAAAGGTAAAGCTCAACGGTTGGATGATCAAGCCGGACGACTTTGACGCCGCCAAGCAGTATCCGGTATTGATGTACGTGTACGGAGGGCCCGGGAGTCAAACCGTGCAGAATTCCTACGGGGGAGGTTTTAATCCCTGGTGGTTCCAGATGTTGGCCCAGGAGGGTTACGTGGTGGTGAGTATCGACAATCGCGGTACGGGTGCCCGGGGGCAGGAGTTTAAAAAAATGACCTACCAGCAGCTCGGCAAGTACGAAACCATCGACCAGATCGAGGGGGCGAAATACCTGGGCGGACTGCCTTACATCGATGCCGAACGCATTGGGATTTTTGGTTGGAGCTACGGGGGGTATATGGCCTCCTCCTGTCTGTTCAAGGGCAACGGCACCTTTAAGGCCGCCATTGCCGTGGCGCCGGTCACGAATTGGAAGTGGTACGACACCATCTATACCGAACGCTACATGCGGACGCTTAAGGAAAACGAGGCGGGTTACCGCGACAATTCTCCGGTCTATTTTGCCGATCAAATGCAGGGCGAGCTCCTCTTGGTCCACGGACAGGCCGACGACAATGTGCATTTCCAAAACACTGCCGAACTGGTCAATGCCCTGGTCCGGGCCGACAAGCAGTTTGATACTTATTTTTATCCCAACCGCAACCACGGGATTTTTGGTGGCAATACCCGCTATCACCTCTACACCAAAATGACGACCTTTTTGCGCGATAATCTTTAGCGTTTAGCTACCGCGCCAGAAGAAAGCCCCGGCCTTGGTCGGGGCTTTCTTTTTGGGTAAAGGGGGGATTTGAGCCAGTACGCAGGGATGAAAAATGAGAAAAAGATGTAATGTGCCGGGTGGTTTGTTGGGAAAGGCCGGAAAAATGTAATCAAATTGAAGTTTGATTTTTAAGGACGTGGGGATTGTTACGGGGGTTGCACGGGAGGAGCGCTTCCCCGACGGTAGCTAGGGGCAGCCCAGAAAAATGAAAAAAACTTGTAATGGATTCGAATTCGAAGTAGGTGTACATTTACACCGTCTTACACACCAAAACAAAGTTCCACAAAAACACTTCAGTCCACTCCAACACCTCTCAAAGACCAAGCACTTTGGGAAATGAATCCCCTATGTCTATCCTGTATGCAATCTCATAAAACCTAATTTTTAACCTTAAAAATCAAAAGAATGAAGTCAAATTTATTCGGCTTAATGGCCGTCTTCCTGTTCTTGGGGACGAGCCTATTTGCACAAACTCCCTGCACGGACTTTCCCTCGCCCGTGATTGTGCCGGACTTCCTGTCCAACTGTCAGGAAGGCAAACCCCGGCAGGGTGAGCCGACCTTCGCTCCCGAGCCCGAGCCCGGTGAGGAGCGAGAAGAGTGCTTACTCGTTTGTGAAAACAGCACCGTGACCTACACCGTTGCGGAATTCGATGCCACCCATACTTACATCTGGGAGGCATTTGGTAATTATACCTCTACTTCGCCTGGTGCGGGACAGTTCTTTCCCGTTACCTGGGGCGCTGCTCCCAGTACGGGCCTGGTACAGGTGACGGAGATATCGGCACCGGGCTGTACCACGACGGTCAGCATCTGTGTCGAAATTATTCCCAGCCCCGTGGCGGACTTTATCAGCTATCCACCCGCCGTGGGTGGGGTCATCACCGTTTGTGACGGTACCGAGGTATTCTTCGAAGACCAGAGTAGCGACGACGTGATTACCTGGATTTGGGACTTCGGCGATGGCAGCCCCGTCTCCAATGACGAGGATCCCTCGCACGTCTACACCTACGATTCCAGTAACCCCTCTTACACGGGTACCCTGACCGTAGTCAACGACTGCGGTTGTACGAGTGTCCGCAACTTTGAAGTCGTCGTAGAGCCCAGTCAGGCACCGGTGATTTCTTGCGTCTCCACGGTCTGTGAAAACGAAGAAGTCAAATACACCGTCACCAACGCTTCGGACTGTACGGGCGCTTCGTTCAACTGGACCGCCAACGGTGGTAGCATCACGAACGTGATGGACAATATGGTGTGGGTCAGATGGGACAGTCCCGTCAACGGCCAAGGGACCCTGACCGTAGAGATTGTGGGTTGCCCCGATGGCTGCTCCATTCCCACGAGCGTAGTCGAACCCAGCCTCACGGCCTGCCTGACCCTCGAAGGCCCCTCCGTGGTTTGTGTCGGTGATCTGATCGAGGTGCAAATTCCTCCCCAACCGGGTTCAATTTACACTTGGTCTGGTACTGCGTCCTTTTTTGCGACCACGGGCCAGAACGATCACTCCATCGAACTGGATATGAACTCCCCCGGGAACTATACGATCTGCGTCAGCATCAATCCCCAGAGTGTGGTGGCTACCGATCGGAATCCCCGTTGTGACATCAATTACGCCAATCCTTACTGTCTGCCGATTACGGTCCAGCCGGAGTTTGAAGTATCTTTCGATCAGACGGCTTGTGAAGATGACTTTGTTTCCTTCAGCGCCAACGGTGGAACCGCTGGATGGGAAGCCATTGATGGCAATGGGACTTCGATCCCGCTGCCGGGATCAAGCTTTACGGTATCGAGCTACTTGACGCCGGGTTTTTACGAAATTCGGGCGACCACCAACAGCCCGTCGCTCTTCTGTAATGCCTTTGGTAGTGCTTTCCTCACCGTACTGGAGAGCGCTCCGGCCCTAGCGCCGACCGCTCTGGTGGGCAAGGATCCCATCTGCCCCGGTAGTACCTACGACTACTCCATTACGCCCGACCCCGGCTATTACGCCACTTGGGCTACCAGCGATGGTACCATTCTCGGCTCGGGTAACAACGTGGCCATTACCTGGAACAGCGCAGTACCCGCAAGCGGGGTTTACGAAGTCACCGTTACGCAGGAGGCCATGAGTGGCCTGAGCTGTCCTTCTTCCCAGACCTTCCAGATTGGCGTCGTGACGGCTCCTACGCTGACCATTGTTGGTGCCACCGACGTTTGTACGGATGCCGAGACGACCTACACGGTTACCGGTCTGAATCCCGACGTTACCTTCCTGGAGTGGGTAATCCCTCCCACCCAAGAGCACCTGGCCAGTATCGTTGGCGGGGTCAACGATCCCACGGTGACGATCCAGTTCAACAATACCTTGGGAGCGGTAGATTTGACCCTGAACTACACGGTCTGTAACCAGGTGGATGATGTTGACTTGACCGTCAATATCGTTGCTCTACCCAACTTGAACCTGACCATTCCCGTGGATGGTTGTATGAATACCAACATCCCGATGAGTGGCCAGCTCACCCCCGCCCCCGGTGGTACGGTAAACTGGGATTGGGACTTTGATGATGGCTTTTCTGACATCAATACCGGTGGATCTACCTACTCCACTTCCAATGCTTACAACATGCCGGGAACCAAGGTGGTGGAAGTAACGGCTACCTTTAGCGGTGCCGTCTGCTCCGGCAGTGTGACCAATAGCGGTTTGATCAACATCAAGCCCGCTCCACTAGTCAACATTACTACGACGAATGGCAACAACCTCTGTCCGCCCACAACGCAGACGGAGCTGGTCGCTTCGATTACCCCCTTCCCCGGTAGCTCGGGCAGCTACAGCTATAACTGGAGTGGCCCGAATCCTGGTACGGGCCCAACTTTACCCGTCGACATCACGCAAATAGGAACCTACACCCTCGAAGTGGTGGATAACATCATCGGTTGCTCGGCAACGGCTACCATTGAGGTAGAAAGCGACTGTGACCCTAATCCAACTTGTACTGGTGTCGACTTTACCCCACCCACCAATGGTTGTGGACCGTATAACTTCAACGCGAGCCTGACGGGTGCTTATATCTTCAACCCCACTTGGGACTTTGGTGATGGTAACGGGGCCACTGGGACTTCCGTTACTCATACGTACGATGACTCTGGTTACTACTACGTCAGACTATCGGCATTCGATGCCAATGGAGACAGATGTAGCGTTGTCAAGCAAGTGATCGTACTGCACGTACCTGATTTTATTGCCGAATACACTTGCCCCGGTAATTCCATCGAGGTGCAACTGCTCAACCAAACTGATTTCATCGATCCCGCTACTCCGCTGAGTTTCAACTGGACCTTCCCCGGTGGATCGAGTACGCTAGAGAACCCCGTAGTTGGTGGCTTGCCGTCGGGACTCAATAACGTTTCGCTGGTCGTGACCGGTGGTGGGGCTACCTGTACGATAACCGACGCCATCGACGTTCCCGCTCCCGTAGTAGCTGGCTTTACCGCCAACGATCCCGTTTGTGAGGGCAACCCCATGACCTTTACCAACATCACGACGGGTGATGCCATTTCCTGGGATTGGGACTTTGGCGACGGTGCGGGTAGTAACCTGGAAGACGCCGAACGTACCTACAGCTTTGCCACCACGATGGGCATGTCTAACGTGACCCTGACGGTGACCGATGCTTGGGGGTGTACCTCCGTAGAAGGTTTCGGTGTATTGATCGACGAGAATGTCCTGACGGGCAACGTTTCGATTAATTCGCCTTCCAACCCCTACTGCCCCAGCGCCAATCCGACGCTGACGGCTGCGATTACGGCCAGCCCGAGTGGGCCGACTTACCAGTGGGGTTCGAACGACAATACGACCTTTCCGCTGGGCTCGCTCGGTACGGGTAACCCCAGTAATGTCATCCCCACTACCGGCGAATACGTCGTCGTGGTACAGGATGCCCTGGGCTGTCGGGAGCGTTCCGCAGCCGCGGAAGTGATCATCTCGCCCGATCCGGTACCCTTTATCATTGGACAGGACGAATACTGTGTCAATGAACCTTCGGCAGCGGATCCCATCACCCTGAACCTTTCTGCCAACCAGGGCAGTGGCTACAGCTACCTCTGGTCGATTACGCCTCCGATCAACGGTGTTGGCAGTTTCAGTGGTCCCGACCTGACCTTCAACGTTGGAACGGTACCGGGAACGCATAGCATTACGGTGGAACTGACCGATCTGGGAACCAATTGTTCCGCCATCTCGGCACCCTTTACGGTGACCCTCAACGAACTGCCACAAGGTTTATTCATCGACCCCGCAGTGGGTTGTGTACCCGTGCTACTCGAGGCCATGGTATCGGGTCCGGCCGGAGTCAGCTACCTGTGGAGCGATGGTACTGCTGGAAATCAGACGACAGCGCTCGGTGGTGGTACCATTGAAGTGACGGCCTATACGCCTGAGGGTTGCCAGGCCACCGCATCGGCTGAAATCGGTGAAGGTCCCGACCTCTCCGACGTGGCGGTAGGTTGCTACTGCTTCCCCGAGCCCGTGACCTGGACGGCTCCCCAAGGCAATTACCAATACGCTTGGTTCTCGGCCAGTGGTGGTGGTTCGCTGAGTAACTCGATGACCTACACCATTACCCAAAGTGGCGAATACTTCGTCGTCGTAACGGGCCCCAACGGTTGTAGCTCTACTTCCGATCCGATTATCGTCGATATCGGAGACGTCTGTGCCCGTTGCCGCTTTAAAGCGGAACTGGTCAATCTGGAGTGCATTGGTATTGACGCCATCACGGGTGGATCGATCTACTCCTTTAGCGCTTCTTTTACCAACTTCTTCATTAGCCTGAACGGCATTACGGGAACTTCGCCCCAAGCCATCGTCAACATCCCCCCACCGGCCACCCTGCCCGGTAGCGGTGCTACGACGGTCCTGTCGGGAACGATTACTCTCCTACCTGGCAACACCTCGGCCGTGATTACCTTTAGCGGTGCCGGTGCCAACGGCCTGGCCTGTGAGACCAAGATAGAGATCGGCAACTTCCCCGATTGTGGCGGAGGTAGTGATCCCTGCAACATTACGACGAAAGTACCCGACATCGAATGCTTCAATACGGTGGATGGTTTTACCTACTACACCTTCAGCATGCCCATCATCAACGGCACGAGCAACACCTACATCGACATGGAGTGGTACAACACCAGCTGTGGCAGTGGCGATCCCGACGTCAACGTGAGCTTGTCGACGAATACCCTCTCACCGGGTACGACCGTCGTTAATGGCTTTATCCGCGTACCGAAGGGCATGACTTCGGAGTGCTTCAAGTTCTGCGCCATCGACAAGGTGACCGGAGAGGTTTGCTGCTGGGGACGTGCCTTCGAATTGCCCAAGTGCAACGAGAGCCAGGAGCCCTGCCGAGCCATGAAGGACTTGGGTAGTAAAATCCTTTGCGCCACCCCACCGATCAATGGCTTTGGTCACGCGGTATACACGTTTGATATCAATGTCTCTTCCCACGTTGCGGGTACCGCTTTCATCAATACTGGCTTTGGCCAAGGAAACTTAAACATCAGTGGTGTCAACGTATCGGCAACCGGTACCGTCTACAACATCACGGGTACCCTCACCATCGTGCCCCCCTTCTCGGGCAATACGGTCTTCTTCTGGGTACAAACCTTTGACGGGCAGGAAATCTGCTGGACCAGGATTTGTCTGAAGTTGCCGAGTTGTGAGCCTGAGGTTTGTGACATTGATTGGGGACTGATCAACCTGACTTGTGAAAACGAGACGGAGGATTACGCTTACTACAGTTACCAAATTGCGGCTACCAACAATTCGAGTACCCTGTACACCAACCTGAGTTGGTACGCTTGTGATCCCGATGCGGACGTGACGCTGAATACTTCGGTTGGGCAGATTGCTCCCATTGCATCGACCCTCATCCAAGGAACCATCCGGGTACGCCGGGGTTCGCCGAGTGAATGCGTACGCTTCTGTGTCTTTGACACGAGTACCGAGACGGAGTGCTGCGAGGAAATCACCTTTAAGTTCCCCGAGTGCAACCAGGCACAAGAGCCCTGCCGTGATGTCAACGTCGAAGCGGCAGAAGTTACCTGCTGCAGCCCCAGCGTTGATCCCTTTGGCAACCGCTGCTACGAACTGTCGCTGGAAGTCAACTCGCACATTGGTGGTGGTACCGCCATGCTACTGGCTTGGCCCCCGCCGAGTTCGAACAACATCATCATGAACAGCGTAAACGTGAGTGGCAATGCTTACTCGATCAACGCTACGATCCTGGATGTTCCGCCTTTCGAAGGAGATCGGACGCTCTGCTTCCGCATCCTGACGATGGGTGGTGGCGAAATCTGCTGGACGACCCACTGCGTTCGGATTCCGAGTTGTGAGGCGGGTATCGCGGATGGCAACGACATCCCTGAGTTGAGTGAACTTCGGAGTAGAGCCTTTGATGCTTCGCTAGAGGAAAACCAACTGCAAGTGATGCCGAATCCCGCCACGGATTACCTCCAAGTGGAATTTGATGTCAACACGACCGAACGCGTCGAACTGCGGATGATCGGAGTAGATGGACAACTGGTACGTCACATCACCAACATGGACGCTCGGACGAGCTTCCCCATGGAAGTAGGTGATCTGCCCACTGGCCTTTACCTGATTGCCGTCATGCAAGATGGAAAAATGATTGCTCAAGAAAAGGTGGCAATCATTCGTTAAGATAACCTTTTGTTAGCGATTAAAGTTTTGGAAACCAATGCGATTGGCGGTCCCGAAATACTTCGGGACCGCCTTTTTTTTAGCCGGTTTGGGAATGGATTTTTACCGGTAAAAACCCTATCTTTAGACTGCTAAAAATCGGTGGGTTTATCCCCCCCAAAAGTATCCACTCCGTGTACTTGGTGCGCATCTTTTAGCTTCCTCAATTGTTCCCGCTCTTCAGCCGACTCTTACCTAGGTGTAGCTCGCCTAGTAGCTTGTTTATCAAAGCGCGTTAGCCGCCACCCTTTAGGTGGGGATCGCGTCCTTATTCAATTGTTTCTAGTTTGCTTTAGTCTCTCAGGGTAATCTGAGCCATCTTCTCTATTCCGGTTGGTTCCGTGTGCGAACCGACTTGATGGGTAGTGGCCGGATCCCATTTGTTGCCCTTGCGTTTGGATAAAGTTTTATCGAAACGGGGCCGTGCCGTGGCCTGCGCCACTATTTTTTAATTAAAAGCTCTTGAAAATGCAAATTAGAATTTTTGTGCTCACGTTATTACTGCTGGGAATGGGTAGCTGGTCCGTATTGGCCCAGCCCTGTAACGAATACCCCAATCCCATTATTCAAACCGACTTTGAGGCTTACTGTCAAGGATCGCCTCAGGGGGGCGTGATTCCCACCGGCCCGGCACCCGAGGCTTCGGTGCCCGTATTTACCCTGGGGGATTGCAGCATCGTTTGTGAAAACAGCCCCGTAGCCTACACCGTCCCCAATGCCGACCCGACGCACCAATTTTACTGGGAAGCTTTTGGCACCGCCCCGGGTAGCCCCGCCACCGGTACGGGCGCCAGCTTTAGCGCCCAGTGGGGAGGGGTGGGGATCGGTCTGATTCGCGTCACCGAAACGACGCCGGATAACTGCGCCACTTCGGTGGAGCAGTGTATCGAAATCATCGCTAGCCCGGAGGCAGATTTTACCACCCTACCGCCCGCCCTCAGTACTGGCTTGACCGTTTGCAACGGCACTACGGTCCCCTTTTTCGACCAGAGCCAGGGCGACGTCATCACTTGGTCCTGGGACTTTGGCGACGGTACCTACTCCAGCGATCCCAACCCCAGCCACGTCTTCCGAACCAATACCCAAACCCAGACCTACCTGGTGACCCTCACGGTCTTTAACGATTGCGGTTGCTCGGATACCAAAACCCTCTCCGTCACCGTCGAACCCACCGCCGCTCCCATCATTTCCTGTGTGTCCACGGTTTGCGAAGGCGAGACCGTCGACTACGTGGTGACCAATGCGGCCACTTGCACGGGAGCTACTTTCAACTGGACCGCTCAGGGCGGACGCGTGGTACAGGTGACCGGCAATGAGGTCAGCGTGATTTGGGACAATCCCATCAATGGACAGGGCTTCCTATCCGTAGATGTAAGCAATTGCCCCGGCGTGTGTAACCGGCTCACTACGGTCACCGTACCCATTCTCACCAGTGGGCGGACCCTGACCGGGCCCGACGTGGTTTGTATCGGGGATTTGGTGCAGTACCAGCTCACCCCCCAACCGGGCGCCCGTTACAATTGGGGGGGCAGTGCCCAGCCCTATTTTTTCTCCGAACCCAACGACCATTCGATCGACGTCCGCTGGACGGATGCGGGGACTTACCAAATCTGTGGTTGGGTATCGGCCAACAGCTCGGTGGCCACGGGCAATTTGGCGGCTTGTGCCTTTCCCCGAGTGACCTACTGTAAAACCGTAACGGTCAAGACCGCCTTTGAAGTCACCGCCAATTTCCTCCCTACGATTTGCAGCTCCGACAGTCGTACTTTTTGTACCCGCCCCCTCATCAACAATACCACTTGGATTGCGCGCAATGCCAATGGGTCGGTGGTCACCTTGTCGTTGCCTTTGGGGGCCTGCGTCAATATCCCCGGCAGTAGTTTGCCACCCGGCACTTACGAGATCCGGGCCAGCACTTCGAGTACGGCTTATTGTAATCAAAGCGCCAGCATGTTTCTCACCATTCTGGAAGACGCACCCTTGCTGACGGCTACGGACCTCACCGGACCGCTGGATGTATGTCCGGGGAGCAGCTACGATTACGCGGTGCAGGTCAACGGTGGGTATTATGCGGAGTGGAACGCCGTCGGTGGTACCGTCCGGGGTAGGGGCGAGGAGGTGACGATTAGTTGGGATGATCCGACACCGGCTGGGGGCTACGCCATCGAATTGACGCAGCGGGGGATGGCCGAGCCCTCCTGTCCGAGTACGACGGTCTTTCCCGTAAGCCCCATTAGCCCCGTAGTACCGACCGTCAGCGGCCCCAGTTTGGTGTGTGTCGATGCTGAGGCTAGCTACTCCGCCAGCGGTCTTGCTCAGGTCACGGAGCTGGAATGGGAGGTAGCGCCCAGCAGTCGGGCCAGTATCGTGGCTGGGCAGAATACGGCCAGTCCGACCCTTCAGTTTAACCAGGCTGCCGGAGTGGTCCAATTGCGTTTGCACTACACGATTTGCAATACCGTTTACACCACCACTTACCCCATCACGGTGACGGGGGCTCCCGTAGTGCAGGTGGTCATTCCGGCGGAGGCCTGTCAAGAAGAAAGTCTGTCCTTATCCGCTAGTCTGTCTTTTGCACCGGGAGGAGTGGTGACTTGGACCTGGGATTTTGGAGATGGCAATACCACCACCAGTACCGGAGCGGCCAGTACGGTTGCGCATACCTACACGCAAAGTGGTACCTTTCCGGTTCAGGTACGCGCCACCTACAACGGAACCATTTGTGCGGGCAGTAGCCAAAGCAGCCAACTGCTCAACGTCAAACCCATCCCGCTGGTCAATATCACGAGTACCAATGGTACCAACCTGTGTCCGTCTTCACCCACGACCAACCTGGTGGCTTCGCTACGCTCCGTACCCGGTACGGGGAGCGTGTACAGCTACCGTTGGCTGCGGGGGGGCGTCACTCAGGGTACGACGCCTACCTTATTGGTCAGCCAGACGGGCCGTTATTTTTTGGAAGTCGAAGATCCCGTACTGGCTTGTGTGGCCCGGGAATTTATCGACGTCACGAGTATCTGTAATTTAGCTACCTGTACGGGTAGCCTGGACTTCAACGTTCCCACCGCCGCTTGTGACCCCCTCGTTTTTCAAGCTATCGCGTCCAGCAATTACAGCAACTTCCGCTGGTCTTTTGGGGACCAACAAGTTGCCAGCGGTGCTACGGTATCCCACACCTACACCAGCTCGGGTTTTTATAATATCACCCTAGCCGCCACGGACAACAATAGCGGGCAAACCTGTACCGTCACCAAACAATTGATCCTGCCCTTCGTCCCCAATTTTGCGGCCGAGTTCAGCTGCCCGGGCAATGCGATCGAAGTTCAGTTGCTCAACCAAACCGATTACCTGCCCGGTGCGGTACTGACCTACGGTTGGACCTGGCCCGGCGGGAGCAGCAGTGTGGCGAATCCCCTCATTGCCAATTTGCTTCCCGGCCCCCAAAACATCAGCCTCTTCGTTACCGATGGTACGGTGAGTTGCAGCCTCAGTCAAACCATCACGGTTCCCACTCCCGTCGATGCCCACTTTGTGGCCAACGATCCACAGTGCGAGGGCAACGTCATGACCTTTACTAACCAGTCGGGACCCCTGCTCAGCGATGTGGTCGCGGCCAACTGGGATTTTGGGGATGGCTCGGGAAGCAACCTGATCGACGCCGAGCGAACCTATACCCACGCCGTGTCGGGCAACAATCCGGTGGTTCGCCTGACCGTGACGGACGCTTGGGGCTGTACGGATACCTACGCCCAGAGCGTGACGGTACACCGCAATGAGTTGACCGGTAATGTAACGGTCGATCCCGCGGGCCCCGCCTGCCCAACGCCGCCCCTGCGTCTGACCGCCACCATTCCGGCGGGTACCCTCCAGTCCAGTTACCAGTGGAGTGGCAACGATGGGACTCAACCACTGGGCAGTAATACCCAGAGCGATCCCATTCCACGAACGGGGGAATACGTCGTAGAGGTGCGGGATGCCTTGGGTTGTGTGGAGCGTTCCCCCGCCGAAACGGTGATCATTACGCGTCCTCCGCGGGCACGGATCAGTGGGGTTCGTGAGCTTTGTGAGGGCGAAATTATCGAGCTCAGTGCTTTTCAGAGCTTCGATTACAGCTACGTTTGGTCGGAAGTTTTTCCGGATGGAAGTTCGCGATTGCGTTTCTCGCCCGACATTACGACGTTGGCCAGCGATGTGGGGGTACACCGCTACCGGGTAACCCTGACGGACAACGTCACGACCTGTAGTCATACCTCGGACTGGGTGACGGTGACGGTACATCCGGGGCCGCAGGACCTCGCGGTGGTCAGTACGGGCAGCAACTGTACGCCCGCCAATCTGCAGGCCAGTGTCAGTGGCCCGAGTGGGGTGGATTACGTGTGGAGCAATGGGGATACGGGACCCACGGCTTTGGTACAGGGTGGGGGCTCGGTAGAGGTGACCGCCTATACGCCGGAAGGTTGTAGCGATCACGATTTTATCGACATCGGAGAAGGACCTGACCTGACGGACATCGCCACGGGCTGTTACTGTTTTCCCTACGCCGTTACTTGGCTGGCACCTCAGGGGGCGGGTTACACCTACGCTTGGTACACCGATGGCGTATCCTCCCCCATCAGCACCAATTCCTATTTGCCCATTTCGGTGAGTGGAATTTACCGCGTGGTGGTCACGGGGCCCAATGGTTGTAGTTCGGAATCCGATCCCATTTTGATCGACATCGGTAGTGGTTGTGGCGCCTGCGACCTGAGTATTTTATCGGAGTCGATTGAATGCATCGGGCGGGATGATTTGACGGGGGAGTACTTATACGCCTTTAGTCTGGATATCCTCAATAACGGGGCTAACCTGGCGGGCTGGAGCGCCGTGTCGACACTGGGTACGATCACTAATCTGAGTCCCACGGCCTTGCCGGGCAACGGTCAGCAGACGACCGTCACGGGTGTTTTCCGAACGGCCTTCCCCTTCGCGACTGCGGTGCGGATCGAATTTCGGGGAGCCGGTACCGATGGAGCCGCATGCGCCGTGGAATGGCAATTGGATCAACTGCCTCCCTGTGAGCCGGTCGATTGCGACGTCACCTGGTACGAGCCGTCGATGACTTGCCTGGGGGACATGGATGGGTACGTGTATTACAGCGTCGTGTTTACCGCCACCAACTTTGGCAGTACCCTACCCAATTTGCGCTTTCAGCCCTGCGCTTTTCCCGACGTCAGCATCAGCTATCCCATCGCTAACTTGGATGGAATCAGTTCTTCCATCATCCCCACCGTAATGCGGGTGCGGCAAGGCATCAGCAACGACTGTATTCAAATCTGTGCGGATGACCCCAGTTCGGAGAATGGAGAATGTTGCTGGGTGTTGGACCTGAGCTTCCCAGAAAATTGCCCCTCTTGGGAGGAATGTGAATGGGCGGCACCCAAGCAACTGGCCTTGAAGTGTGGCCAGCCCGCGGTGGATGTCTCGGGCAATCGCCGCTACGATTTTACGATCGACCTGGCGACCTACATTGCCGGTGGCAACGCCAGTTTGCTGCCCTGGCATACGCAAACGGGTGATCGGATCGAAGGCTTACAAGTCAGTGTGTCGGGCAATGACTACCTACTGACGGGAACCTTGATCGATACCCCTCCCTTTAGTGGAGTCGAGCAGTGCTTCCGCGTTTTTGTCTACGACGAAGCGGGGCAGGTCTGCTGGTTGAAAGTGTGTATGGAGCGTCCCGATTGTAGTGGGGGGGGGAATGAGGATCCGACCTTCCGTCGGTCGACTTCGGATGTTGAGCCGGTCGTAGCCCTGCGGGTGAGTCCAAATCCGGCGCAGGCCGAGGTGCGGGTCGAGGTCGTGGGAGCGAGAGCGGCCCCCGTGGAGTTGCGCTTGATGAACGTGATGGGGCAGCACCTCCGTTGGTTCAGTGGGGTCCGCTTGGGCAGGGCCTTGCCCCTCGACCTGGCCGATCTTCCCGAGGGCTTGTACCTCCTACAGGTGTGGCGGGATGGACGCCTCCTGTCGCAGGAGCAGTTGGTGGTGGTGCGCTAGCCGTCTTTATCGCTGCTTGATTGGGGATAACCGGCGGGGCAGCGGGCCGATGAAAAGGCTGCGCTGCCCCGCTTTTTTTTGGAGCTGTGCCCAAATTCCGTTTTCTTTGTAAGAAAAACAGAGCGGATTAATATTTTGCTTTCCACTACCGAAAAAATTCCCGGCCGGGAAAGCATTGAAGTTATTGATATTGCGCGGGGCAG
>ERZ1740065.666-NODE-666-length-18936-cov-11.561729_pt1 | contig 18936 bp, 16 predicted proteins | sample MGYA00581738_ERZ1740065 | MGnify/ENA primary metagenome ERZ1740065 (study PRJEB43018, sample SAMN04849749) | marine metagenome | isolation source: floating plastic debris | place: Pacific Ocean | collected 2008-09-01 | study: EMG produced TPA metagenomics...
GGGGGAGGGAGAGGGGGAGGGGGAGGGGGAGGGAACTGAAAGCTGAATAGCAGCACTAGGCTGCTGTAGAAAGCTCACCAGCAGGTTCAGGTGCCTCTGCAGGTTCAGTGGTTGTCTGGCGAGCCTCAGCCTCCTGACGAGCTCTCTGCTCCTCCATGGATACCCTGAGAGCCTACATAATAACACCACGCTCACAGATGCTCACAGATACTCAGTCTACGGTTATAATCATAGCACACTGCTGTCAGTAGCCTCACCAAGGCCAGCTCTGGGTCTTCATTAGGATCAAAGTCATAGCCAAACGGAACTCCTGCCGCTATGCCGGGAGCAGCCACCGCCGGTTGGCCATCCTCACCAGCGACTACGGTAGAATTTACTAGTGCCTCTGATAGAGGAGGTCCCCGAGGAACACTGACTAAGTGTGAGCTTGTGCCCTCCTTGCCATTGATGTTATCGACAAACTTGGCGAGTTTGTTGTCATTTTCACCCTGCAATTCAAAGTAACGTTAAATAACCATGAAAATAAGAAATTCAAATGCAGTTTTTTTTCGTAACAAGTTGTGATCAGTATAACGCAACTAATGCAACCAAGACATACCTCCTCGCCAAAGTTGATGACATCAACATTAACCTTCTCTTTCTTCAGTCTCTTTGCGAGCTTGATGAGATCTTTTTCATCGGCACTAATAGGGCTGCCAACAAATGCAATTATCCTCTGCTTGTGATTCTTTCCTTGACGATGTTTTAGGGCGAGCTGATGTAATATAAAGATATCAAATAGTCATCATATAAACAACAATGGAAAATCTCAAAAACCACCGTGAATAGCAAACCTGGGCAATCCTCACAGAACTTAAAAAGTTGATTTCGCCTTCAGCTTGAACTTCATGAACTTTTGACAAAATTCTGCCAATATCTGCTGAGAGTGTAAGCAAAACTCTGCCTCTAGAAAAACACACCAAAGCTAAAGATTGACATGACTGCGTGATGCACTCGAATCCCATCCACATAAAAATGCCTTACACCTTATAACCATGTAAATAGTTGACTCACCCTCCCAAAGTAACTAGGCCGACGTTGTTCTCAGGGTGCTGGCGAATCTTAGCATGGCACACGAGACTCACAGCGTCTTGCTGGGCTTGAAGACGAGTAGGAATATAATCTCCATTCCGCATGTAATCACTGTTGTCCAAACTACATATAATAAATATTATAATTGTAATGAATAAACGGACGAAGCTGTTATGATCAAACGAGGTTTACAACCAGTGGGCAGCTACCGCACACTGGATCGACCTTAGAACGATGAAATTATCTCTCCCACATACTCACCAAACTATTGTACTCTCTAGCACCATATTATTGATATTATTCGCTCTTAAATGAAGAAAACTTGAACTTCTTTTTCGTCAGATGGCAATCAAACACCTCGATCTCACACAATCATCACGGATCGGAAAATGTTGTAAAACTATTACTGATTGGTGAATTACTATACACCGTCCAATAGAATACGTCGTACCAAAGCTTAGGCCGCAAAGAAATGTAAGTATGGAGGGGACAACTCCTACAAACTCTTTCGCACCATCTGGAACGTTGGTTGATTGCGACATCGAGAACCGACTTGAGTAGGCTTGAAGTTCCGGAATTCACCACTGCTGCCGAAGGTCTCTGGAGGGAGGCGGACTCTGTCACCAGCTGCAGGCTATCCTGATAATCTTGTTTGCACTATTACCTGCGGATGAAGCTGATTTATCTTCCATTCCTTATGATATTGGCTGTAAAAGGCTGTGATTTCGAATCATGAGTAAATCAGTTGTCTCAGATGGAGTCATACTAGCAACAGCAGGTTATGACCATTCTATAAAATTTTGGCAACCTCACACCGGAAATTGCAGTAAAACTATTTCCCACACGGATTCTGTAAGCATTGTTATCACGTATCATTTGCAATTATTCGGTTGTTCTGCTTCATTGTGTGACGCGCTCCCACTGTTTTTTTTTCTAGCACATCAACGACCTAGCAATCACTCCTGACAAGCAGTACATTGCTGCCGCAGGTATGATGAACTTTAATCTCATTACCTGTTTGACTTTAGACGTATCTGATCTAACCTGTAGCTTCTACCCAGGTTGGTCTGTGTGTGAAACACTAATATCATATGATATTGGTGTTTCACCTATTGATGTGCAACCTATTGATGCAACTTCTTCTGCATGAGCAGGCTATCAGCACATCAAGCTTTACGACGTCCACTCTAGCAATCCCAATGCCGTAGTAAAATATGAGGACATCACCAAAAATGTTACTGCTGTTGGATTCAATGATGATGGGAAATGGATGTACTTCTCAGGGGAAGACAACTCTGCAAGAATATGGGACCGGCGGTAGGTTATTGACGCTGCGCAGTAACATGCGCACTTCTATGCCTACCTACTATAACTTATACAATAAAGGGCAATCAACTTCTGACTAGCTGAGGCGTGCTTTAGTTTTACACTAGTTTTAATTCAACCAAACGCTGATGCTGCAGTACACTGGCCTTTGCTTTCTCACTGATATCAGAGATCATCGACAGCATTGTAGATGATCTCTGCCAGTATGTTCCATCCATTGATCTTTTTTATTGCCATTCATATTTGTTTCTATGTCTATGTCTATGTCACGTGGAAGGAAGTAGATTGTAATCTATTTTCAATGACTCAAAACATGTCTCAAAGATAAGAAAAACAATCTCCCTGGATGTGGATCAGAGCAAACAGTCCATCATTCATCCCAGTCGCAGGAGTTACAGACTGTCTGCAGCTGACTGCGATCCCATTGTAGGACCTTTACTTACGTATATGGTGTTATTTGTTTTATGCTGTAGACCGCCTCCAAAGACCTGCCAACGTACTTTCCAAGCTAAGGCTCCAATCAACTGCGCTTGTCTCCACCCCAATCAGGTGAGTGAAATTTTTGGTCCCTCATTTATCTCTGTTGACATCCAAACTATATCAGTTGTCCAAGATCTCTGATTACATGTCTATTAGGCGGAGCTGTTTGTCGGCGATCAAAGTGGTGCTATCCATATCTGGGACTTGAAGGCTGACAAGACGGAGCAATACGTATGTCCCATCGTAGATCTTTACCCTACTGGCTCTAATCTTTAACATGCTGTGACACCCGCTTACTGGTGCTTGCAGTTGCCTGACACTGGCTGCAGCATACAATCCATATCAGTTGACAGGGAGGGCACTCACATGGCAGCTGTCACTGACAAGGCAAGTATAACACGCTGTGGTCACAGTGGATGTATAAGATAGCTATCGGCTTAAAGTTGTTTCTATATAGGGAATCTGCTTCATTTGGAATTTGACGAGAGGGAGGAATACCAATGAACTAACGCAACCCCATCCTAAAGAGAAGCTGACAGCGCATCGTAAATACGCCCTCAAGTGTCTATTCAGTCCCGACTCGACGTGAGTGACCTACCGCCATCATACCAGGCCCTATCTATATAATATGTGATAGAACTCGGGTTATCTCAGTCTCATATAAACTTTGAATTCATCAGCATAGATATGACGTCGCGAATATGTTTATCCATGTTTAGCCTGCTAGCGACAACATCTGCAGACGCAACAATAAGAATATGGAAGACGATAGATTTCAGTATGGTTGCCGAACTGACCGCCGATAAGCAGCGCTGGGTATGGGACTGCGCGTTTAGCGATGACTCGCAATACCTCCTCTCAGGTACGGCATCTCGCTGCCGATCAATGTGTTACATGCATGGTACGTAGTAGGTATAGAATCATGTGCTTTCATTTCAAGGATCTTCTGATGGCACTGCCAGGCTATGGAACGTTGACAGTGCGAAGGTAGAAAAAGAATACAGCGGTCACACAAAAGCCATCACAACAATAGCCTTTGTTGACACTTGAAATGACTTACCTCATCAAGTTTATTTTCTATTAAAACTGGATTAGTATCATATAGCTGCACATACATATAAATATAGTTCAGAACATAAAAAAGACATTTGGTTTAGAAAAGAGAAAGGAACAAAGAAAAAGAGTATTGGGTAGCGATTAATCATCCAAAGATCGCGCCACAATTCGAGCATCGCCGCTGTTTCAATGCCAGACAGCACAAAATACCGAGTGGGAAAAACAAAACTGCACAAAGGACTCCTAAAGCGGTGAAGTCATCCTCCAAGACACCAACCTAAAACAATATCGGTCTTTATACAGCAACAGCTTCTTGCAAGAGATAGCCATATTGAGCATCCAGCAGAGACGAGGATTATTATACTAATATATACATACATACAGATTCCAGTAAAAGCCCTCTCACGCACTGAGTGGCTTACCATTGACACATAGATAGAGTGAGGATCTATACATCTTCCATTGGGCTATTGCTAAAACCCAACTACAGTCTACATGTCTACATCTTCCCCTGTCTCCAGGATACTTACTACATAGTATGGGTTCTATCTGCACTACATGTCCTAAACTAACTCACAGGCTAACAACTAGCTTGTCTCCTGGTAAAGTTCTAACTATGTAAGGCTTGAACTGTGTCTTACATGCAGGGGAATGTGTATAAACCAGGAGATATGAGAGCATAAAAACAGTATGAAAGTTGGAAAATTACATGTACACATGCCAGATCTAAAGCAATGCAAATGTTTCTACTCACCCGGCATGCAGGACATCCACCAACAATAATTACTTGTGCTGGGGGACCAGGTTGTGCTATGGGGTATGGTTGAGTCGGGTAGGGTCGTGTAGGGATGGCTCCTGGCACAGCCCCATAGCTCATTTGGGGACCTTTTAGAAAAATCATGTGAATATTATAACAACATGGTACACTCACTGCGTTTAGTACCAGTTTTACTGACCTGCATTCTTCTGGAGGGATTCATATCGTGGTGGAGGGTCCTGATCATAAGAATAATCTGGTGCAGTCGGTGGAGCAGACATTGCAGCCTATCACCTGAGTTGAAAAAGCTGTTTGTTATTAACTATGAAAAATGCTGTGGCTGATGATATCGGCTAGAAAGTTGGCATGAATCATGATTTGCTTACCTCAAGGCTCTCAGAATTCAGATTATCAAATACACCTAAGATGGCGATAGATCCTGATTAATCTCGCAGTATCATCGACACAAAATCACTCCTGGTTTAATAGGATAATGTTCTACTCTTCGTCGTGCGATGATGTGATTGTCATGTGATTTTCATGTTGTTCGTTGCGGTAAACAGTAGAGATTTTATCGCCACGAAATGTACCTGGCGACAAACTTCGAACTAACTATCATCCGTAACTGATGGCCTAGCCACCCACCTTCGATTTAACATTCCGCTTAGAAAAAAACACCTTCTAATCTATTCACTGAGTGAAATTTGGAATATTATAATGTATGTATTTTAAAAACTAGCAGAACTGACGAATCTTACTATAATGAGTTCTGAAATGGATCCATAAGTAACATTATTCGAAGAAGTGCAATCGAGCGAGATACTCGCCGATGCTCGTAAAATTCCAAGCAGACGTCGTGAACTTGACGTTGAATCGAATGAATGGCTGCTGACCATTAACTTCACGGTGCTCTCGACGTGTGTCTGAAGGAATGTCAGAACACGATTTCGATCGATTGACTCACTTCCCTATAAAGCTGTGGGATGTAGTAAATGATGAGGGATCGACTATATTTAAATGGAGTGCCGACGGTGAGTCATTTTTTGTGGATGAGCAGAGGTATGAGAATCAGATCATGGACAAATACCCAGGATTTGTTCAGAGATCCAGTTTTCCCAACCTGAGACGACTACTGCGAGAATATAGCTTCAAATGGCGAATAAATGAACAAACTGGAGAGTATGAATTCAGTCACCCTGGATTCAGGCAAGGTCAAAAAGATCAACTTCTATCAATTATGACGAAGAGAAAAACACAGCAAGTGGCCAACGGATACTCTACCAAGCTAAGGCGGAGAGCACCTGGTAACAGCCGTAGATCAAAAGATATGTCCAAGGCCTGGCTACAACCATCTGCTAAAGGAGGCGTTAATCTCTGGGCCGACACACTAATGAGATTCCCCGAAAAATTTTGGGCGGTAGTAAACGACCCTAACGACTTACTTTACTGGAGTGACCATGGTGACTCAATAATTGTTGATGACCAAAAATATTCCGAAGAGATCATGGCACGGTATCCTGGTTTTGTGAAGACAAAATCATTTGGCAATCTCAAGAGGTTGTTGAGAGAGTATGGTTTCACTTGGAACATCAGAGAAAATGGTTTTTATGAGTTCAGCCACACCAACATGAGAAGAGGAAGACCAGATCTGTTGAAAGGAGTGAAAACGAAAAGAAAGGCATTGAAAGCGGGTGCACCACACCCATATCTTCCCTGTTTTAAACACGGTACAGCTTATCCTGCAGTTCCATCACCCAAGTGCTACAATGGTGAGCAATTTGAATATATGGAGGGAAGTTGTCGCGTTGCCTCTGAAGTTAATCAAGCCGTTGGATCAATTCGGGCAGGAGCTAGTGGTGATGGCAAAGAGTTTTTCCATGGAAGAGGTATGTTTTCAAATATATCACTGGGAAAAATCCAGCTACTAATACTATCACTCCTTCTTTCGGCTGCTCCTTACGGGTTGCCGCATACTATACTATCATGCCTATGGATCTAAAGCTTTTTTGGTCATGATTTGAATAGGTGATCACCATCAGATGTCCGCCCAGATCTATGGCATACCGTCCTACCAGCTGATTCCACCTTACTCACACCTTGGCGGGCACTCTCACCTTCATCAGACCAATGCTTGGGCATTCTCAGGTGGTGGTGATAAACTGGAGAGCTCGTACTACTATCCTCATTGGCATGGTAATCCCATCAAATACCACTCTCAAACAATAGGTTTATTATGACAGTAGAATGTAACATTTCATTGGAGAAAACTGGAGTTGTCTTTCCTTACATCTTGGTTGACTGCTATTGTGTCACTTCAAAGACTTGTTTTTCAACGATGGTGAGATTACTGTATGTATCTCCTGTAGAACAGCAAGCCTTGTAGTCTTAGATAGGAAGGTATTTAGATTGATGCGATGGCTGCCAGGCCAATGGGAGAGATAAGACAACTCCGGTTTCCTTACGTAGCCGTGTGAGCGGTCCTCAGAGGGGATATTAATCTCTGCTAAAAAAGTACAAATATTTGTGCTATAGCGTGATCTGATCACTATTATGTGAAGTAAGTTAATTGTGATGATGAAATTGTGCTATAACAAATTCTGTCAGAAAAGCTAATCCCACCAGATATATATGTAGCGTTTCTTGATTAGACAATGATTGCATTCACTGCCGATGTATTACCATGATGAGATGGTTTTACAGGGGAGAATAAAGTGGACATATCTCCATCGATGGCACAGGAATCCAGCAGCGGCATCCAGGCTTCATCGAATGGCTCCTGTGAATCTGTGTACGCATCCATGTCCAAGGAGTCGCGCTCGGTACGTCACTCTGTCACTGTCCTATGATACTGGGATTATAATGCTGTCTACATACTAAAACTACTGCCATATACTTATATATCTGTGTGTTAATTCCTCTGTGTCATAGCAATAGCATTGGCATCTATTTGTTTCAATTTCATAATATTGAGTTGAGTACCAGTGGCACAAAAACTGTGATCTAACGTGCTGTCGTTACTATGGTGATGAGTAGAGGTTGAGTGAGCCTTATGACACTGCAGTCAGTTCATGGTTTAGTCACCTCCTCGTAATGTTATATCTACCCTATGCATCACCTGATCAGTACTAGTCTGCAAAGTTATCTAGCATCTTTGAACCAGAGTTGTACAATAGTGTCTCAAAGATCTCTATCTATGCTTCTCTCTGTAGACATTCAACAGTCCAATTAGATGGTCATTGCGAGTTTGCCTCCTAGTATAGTTACTGGAGTTGTCCACTCATTGAAATATTTGCTAACAATGTTTTCACTCGTCTCCAAGATGACAGTTTGAGCATGTAAATTTTTACCAGAAATCGTTCAGCAGAATTCCTGCATGAATACGTTAGAATGTGGAGGTTTATGTCGTTATAGAATAGCATGAGGGTTTCTGTCATCTATGACTTCCTGAAGCTTTACAGACCATAATGGCATAGATAAAGGCATACCAAAGGGATAGAATTAGAAAGCTAAAAATACATCACTAACCATCCACCAAAGATTATTCCACATTGCATTGAGAAAATACCGTTTTTTTTCGGAACTGGGTGGCTCATTTCTGCATCAGTGAACTCATTAGTAGCGTGATTGGTTGGTTGATTGATGCCTTTTGGGTACAAAACTTGTATAGTGGTTAATTCATGTCAGAAAAAGGGCGTTAGGTAAATCATTATATATAAAAAATACCTAACATCTTTTTGTGTATACCAGTACCCAAGGTAGGAAAATGCTCACAGTATAGCAGACATATTGTTTCATGCCATCACTTTCGCAGGACTTGATTGAACCATCGGGCCATGGGGCAGCAGTGAGGCGGAGCCATTCAGTGGCCTTTCAGTCAGACGCCCACGACCAAGACTCATGCAGTGACCAGCTCTACCAGCCAGTCATGCTTCCACCCGAGCATAAGGAACTTCTGGATCACCAGCCTCAGAATCTCATGAAGCTGTCGAAAGAGGAGTACCCGGAGGATCTCTCTCCTGATGGTATCATCAATGATATGATGATGAACCACAGCCCGGATGGTATGAAGACCTACCATGATGACTCCAACTCTGAGCTCGGAGAACTCATTGCGCATACCAAGTGCGTACACTGAACATGGCGTAGAGCTGAATCCTAGTTTCTAAGTTTGCACAGCTTTTCCACAGAATCAAAATGTTGGTTCCCGTGTTCAGATTTGATGGCTGCATCCTCTTTATGTTACCTATCAATATCTATCTATCTCTTATCAATTAACTAGAAATTATTTGCCTTCAAAAATATGATTTCTGTTTGATCAAATATGTTATTATGATGCATGTATAGTTCAGTCTTGCTGTTGAATATAATAAATGTTATTGCTTGACTAACAAACAGGTTGAAAGGCTTGATCAAGCTTGCAGTATATTTAGTAACATCATTGGTACAACGTGACAAAGAAGGACTAACTGCTTACTTAGCACTGCCATGGTCAAAATAAATTATTACTTTAAAATAGAAAATAGAGCCACGATCACAATATCACCTAGTTATGGATAATTAAATTATGTCTGGTGAATGACTAGGTTGAGACAGAATAAAAATTCCCTATTTGACTGTGTGAGTGAGAGAAAGATTGGTCCGCTCAAAGAATCCAATCTTCTGGTTAATTTGAGATTCTTATCATGGTAGCGAGATGACAGTTTTCTTTACAGCTTATGACGAAAGTATTGAGTTGTGACGTTGGCGGTCGGCTGACTGGCCTCTAGTTCTTGAGCAGATAATCATGCGATGATTGCCAGAGATGGGTATACAGACTCAGCGTGTTAAAACATGATCCCGTTGCACTCGTCAGAGTCAGACGACTCCTCATCATATTCCTTGGGCATGTAGAAGCCGATGATGCGTCGTGCCTCCCTCTCTCCAGTAAGCATAGCCCCATGAGTGGTGGAGTAGAACACACGATGGGTTGCTTCGCCAGCAAACAGTAATGTTGACTGAAAGGAGAGATGAACTCTGTTATGCTAACTTTCTTGGCATAACACTCATAGAAAATTTTCAAGCTGTGAATGATGTTTAGTGAGCCCTATTTATGGGCTATTAGCAATGGTGAGTACAGTATTTCATACAAAATGGCTCATACCCCCTACCACTTAACTCTGAAATGAGTGATCATTTTCAAAGAATGGCACAATTACTAATTTTGCATCTCACCTCCGGAGGGAATCACTGCCACTTATGGAGCTGGTAAAATGTGGGACATCTGTCTCCGAGTCTAACGATCAAAGTAATTATAGCATAAAAACAGTAAAACTAGTGACGCTGATGCTGATGGATGTGAGAGAGAATCAACGCTGGTTGGAGCTCATAGAACAGACGGCGGACATGTTGCTGTCTGCGACGACCTGTTTATCAGCAACCTGATATGAATGATGACAAGCAGAATGATTGATGCCTAATCATCACGTCACGCCACCTCACGTCATGTCACGCCAATATAGTTCACCTCATAACCAGCATCTACTATCCAATGAAGCTGTCTCCCTCAGTATAAATTCATAACAAATGCCATGGCTTATCGTACAGCCAGGGATCATCTCTCGCTGGCGGAAGAGAACCCTCTGACATCCAGCATTCTATCGCAGTGGCGCACGTGGCTAGAGTGATTGCTCAGAGTGATTAAAGAGTTTTACCGCTGATGTGGAGCCAGTAGGGAGTGGCTCAGCCAACTTGTCTATGTCATCCACGGACGCGCCCACCGGGATGTACATGTAAGAACCCTTGGCATATCTGTGGCAGGCCCACTCTGACCTGGAAATCACAACACAATTCTGGAATCCTTGTGTTGGCAACACCTGACGAATGGGCGGAGAAGTGGGCGGGGACTGACCTCACCACCCTTTTGGGTTTCGGTATCGGCTGATTCAGGAATTTCTTCAGTGTCAAGACAAGCTTTTCCGTGATTTCTGAATCAGTGAGGTTTTCGAGGTATTTCGCTGACTCCCCAGTTAGCCAAACTGCAACAAACAAACAACCATGTTGGGAAGATACTAAACCAGGGCGGCAGATATCAACAGGGCTAGGCTAGGCGGCAAGCAGATTAGTTATGAAACGGTCTAGACAAGGCAGATTTCTAGGGGGACAAGTGAGTTCCTAAACACCACTGCCTGGCAAACCAATAAAACCTCAGGAAGAGAAATGCGAGACACATAGTCTGCAGCTGTTGCAGACCAGTGTCACATTGAGAATAGGCCTCCCGTGTCGCAATGCGTGCTCAGAGGCTGATGCTCTATCGTACAGCCAACGTGACTGAATTAACCTACCCTACCATCAATAAAACAGTCACCGGTCAATAAAGCGTGTGATGCGCATTTGATTAATTATACCTTGCAGGCAGTTGGGAGTTATCATCTCGATGGCATTTATCTTGCGATACCAATGCTCTTTAGTGTTCAGGTCAGTTTCGTTGTCTCGATTCCACAGCAGGTCGATACGTCTATATTTGTCACCAAAGACGTCGTGCTCAAACTCCAGGAATATTTTGTCGACTGCACCGAAGCCCAGCTGGTTGATGGCAGTCACTTTGCAATTCGGCAGCGGAGGGTCAAACAGGGCGGTGTGCTCAGCTTTCAAGTAGCCGAGAGAGACCGTCACTATCACATGGTCTGCAGTGAAGATATGCCCGTTCTCGCAATGAACTTCGGCATGCTTCAGTCCTTGGTTCCAGTTGATACGTTTGACGTGATGATTGAGGAATATGCTGTGTTCGGGTATCGTGCAGGCAAGAGCGTGGATGACAGATGAGAATCCACGGTGTATGAGAAAGTTAGAACCGGCCAGCTCCTCGTAGCTGCCTAAAAAGGATGCAATTATGCAGCATGACGAGGGTGGTAGAAAGAATGCAGATGGATGGGTGGAATGTAGCTATAGACCGTGTAATGAGCTACTTTCTCTCTACATAACTCAGGAGCCAGCAGAAGATACGTTGTAGTCATGTTGTGTGCTGGTCGTATCAAATGCAGAAGATGTCACCTCGCCAGGTGCTGCGAACCCTGATCCAAGGACACGAAATCACTATGGACAGAAGCCAAGACGGTCACCACCTCACACCGAGCTGATCATGTATACGATGAATGATAACTACTGCTTTACTAATATCACCTGGGACAGCACTGATATGTAACCCAGTAAGATCCTCATCAGACACAAGGCAGACGTCACTACCTGCCCGCGTGCCGTCCACGACTTTCTGATGCAATGAATGGCAGGGCGACCAGTGGGTTTGTTGATGTTGGGTCATATAGGGACGCGTGACAATCGCAGGCATGCCAGCGGGTATGGATGGGCGTCCATGACTTGTACCAGGCTATATGTTACCCTAACAACTGAGAGCAAGAAATAAATCGTTGTTTATTGATCGTGATCGGAGGAGTGCCGGAGTCATTGTGTCAGTACCAGCACCCATCCATCAACTGAATGATGATTCACGGCGTCCACCTAAAGAAACGTGAGACGGCTATCGACTGCTCTCATGATATTAGAAACCATACGTGATGCTCTATATAACTGCCACGCAATCATATTCATAGAGGAAAACACGCTTTGAAAACAGCTCAAACTGAGGTCATCAAACCCGAGACACTATAAATCACACCATTGAAACAGCAGAATTACAAGAAGACTAACAATAATACTAGCACAGACTAGAAAGAAAAGCTGATTGTCAACTGGTAGGGCACAGGATAGAGAAGGGCATTGATCTGGATACAAATATATACCGAAAGGCATATAGCATTACTACACACCAGTCAACGTGACCAACAATGTTGACAACTAGCAGGTAGCTACTGAGTGTTTCGTACATTCGATAAACAGTCATACTGACAGCACATAGCCAAGCACGAAACTACATGCCTCGATTACAGTCAGCAGGATAAGAATATCTCACCTATTTCTTGGAGAGAGACATCATTCATAGCCTCGTCGCTGCCACAAAGGCAAGCTTCATGCAGGAGCCGCTGGTTGAATAGTGACGCCCTTAACTTTCGTTCATGACCAGTAAATCTGTCAAGATATTGTCCCAACTCTCGACGCATGTACTGCCCAACGCTGTCATTTTCCAGAGGCGTAGGTTTACGCAACATAAAAAATTCTTCACAATTCTGCATGAGCATGCCATAATGCCAGTCCACTTCCTGTACTAGCTTGGGATTGAGCTCTTCGCCGTCTTCTGTAACTGTCAATACAGCAGCATTCTTCAACTCTCTCTGTGTCAACTGAAGGAGGTTATTCTGTTCAGCTATTTGGTAGATAGGATTGCTCTCGATTCCATGAATGTAGGTGGCGCCGAGGTCAACCTTGCTACAGCCGAAGGAGCAATCAGTATCTAAAATGAGCAATATATGGATTAATGACGACTAACATTAAATAACGACAGAATCATAAACGTTTTCATAAAAAATAACTCGTTGAACTGACCTAAATCGACCGTGAGAATCCGGCCACCAAGTTTGTCTGAAGCTTCAAGAATTTTTACATCTTCAATACCAGCATCAAGCAGGGTTTTAGCAGCGGCAACTCCAGCAATGCCACCACCTACTATAAGGATGCTAGCCATCCTACAGTCGTAGAAACCCAGAGCAGACTTCACACCGTCTACAGCGCCGCTCACACAAGACGATTTGAGCAACAACAGTATACTCGGAGTTGGAGCCCTTAGTTGAGCTTCATGATAGCAGGCCTACTCGATATGAAATATCGCTCAAGAAATAAATTTAGATAATCGGAATTTATAAATTAAACTCTCCAAGATTATCATAAGTTTGTATATTTTTAAACTGGCATAAATTTAACATTCACGCGTAACAGGCCGGAAGTTATTGTGAGAACACATCTATTTCGCCCATTCATCCCAGAACTGCCTCTCCTGTTATTCCAAATCATATCAGACATCGAGACAGCTTAGCTAGTCTGCCTATCTCGTTAATTTATGTGAAACCATTAAATTGCATTATACTCTACGATGGTTGTCATAGAGCTGGCTCAATCGTCTCAGTTCCAGCTTGAACTGCAAAAAGCTGGTTCAAAACCTGTATTTGTGGACTTTTTTGCTACATGGTGTGGTCCATGCCGGACTATTGCACCAGTGTACAAAAGTTTGAGTGATAAGTATCTCCAATCTGTCTTCCTTAAGGTTGATGTTGACAAATTGGAAGATATCGCTCAGATGTATGGCGTTACAGCCATGCCCACGTTCATGTGCTTCAAAGGTGGCCAGAAAGTTCAAGAGAAGAAGGGTAAGGTATAAAGTGTTGCCTCGTTGCGTGTACTATTGATGACACGTGATATTTGCCCTATGTTCCATGCTGAGAGATTGTACTGAACGTTTTTAATATACTAACACTAAGATGTTGTTGCTTAGGTGCTGATCCTCAAGGCCTAGAAGAGATGGTAAAGAAGTGGGCTGAATCAGCCGAGTCCAGTAGCAGTGGGTTTGATGCTAACCTCCCTAAAGGACAGATGAATATCAATAGCTTCATAGACCAGACGGGATCTGAGTGCTTGAATGAGTCTGATGACCATCACCTGAAGCATGCTCTCAATGTGGAAGGAGGAGGATATCTAGAATCAGACGTAGACGAGCAGCTCATTATTACTGTAGCATTCAATCAACATGTGCGACTGCACTCTCTCGCCATAACAGCCCAAGGTCCAAAAGCCCCCAAAACTGTCAAACTCTTCGTCAACCTCCCTAATTCACCAGATTTCGACTCGGCTGAGGGAATGGAACCTGTTCAGTTGCTAGAACTTGGCGAAGAGGACATGGTGGAAGAAAATATTATCAACCTCAAGTTTGTGAAGTTCCAGAATGTTCATACCATTACGATGTTCGTCAAAGACAACCAGGGCTCTGAGGAAACAACATGCATCGATAAGCTGATGTTCATTGGCTGTCCAGTGAACACGACTAACATGGGAGAGTTCAAGCGGGTCGCTGGGAAAAAGGGAGAAAGCCATTGATTTTGATGGCATGTAAACAGTGGCAATTGGTAAATAAAATGGTTCTTGATATGGAACTCAGAAGCTTTAATTCCCATGATTACAATAAATGCTTTACTCTTGTTTGGCGGGAATGGAAAAGCATTTCCTAATAATTTGGCACAAGTGTGTACAGATGACAGTGCAAAGAATCAAGCAATGCTCATTCAGATGCACACTGCATACGAGATATCATATGGCGCCATCAAAAACACTGCTCAGACTACAGCCATAGTGCTGAAACCTGGATATTACAAGCTGGTGGTGGTTCTTTCTGGGCTTGTACCAGAGGCCGACAGAGCGATAGGAGTTGTGGTCTCATGATTGAATTAATAGTGCTAGGCGGCGCTTTGCAATGTCAAGGTCATTGTTGGATTATTGTGAATATAATTTTCACCGACAGCTCTACTGACTGAATATACATAGGATTCGCATTAAAATCCACTATAGTTACTCCCTGGGTATATTGATAAGGTAATATTAATAATCTGTGATTTTTTCTTGGTCATTGTTTTGTTCTTTTCGGCCATGTTAGGCAGTAATGCGGTCGTTATTTGTCTTTGAATGAGCAGCACCGCGTTTCTACGTGAACACTCAGTCGTGCATCCTACTATTTATGCCTATATTCATTAAATTTCGGTCTTTTCCCGTTCAAATCGGTAAAGCAATGATTATAATAGCTTTAAGTCTTCTGATAACCCCGATTAATTATCCTCCGTGTTGCTCAGACTCACTTAATCCATGTTGTACAACCCTCCTATGTTTATCTCGATGTCTTATTATTTTGGCAGGTACTTCGAAGGGTGTGTGTATTTCGGGAACAGAACGTTGTTGACCAAGTGTCGACTATCGCTGGCTATAGTATCTTGAGACCAACCGAAAATCTGTTTGCTGGAACCGTTTTACTGGCCAAATCGACTACCATCTCGGCGTTACATTTACATCAATTGGGAAACAAAATCTCATCAGTGTTGTATGTAATACATCGCTGATAGAAAGTGGAATCAAGTTTCCCTATTTGCACTTACTACTCTCAAAGTTCTCTACAACAGTCTCTGGTACTACTCAGCCTTTAATATGGTAAGGGTGAGACCAAGCGATGTTCTACTTATCTCTCAACCATAACTGGATGAATTAAATTATCGTTTCCTTTCCAGTACCAATAGATTAGGACGCTATGACTTTCCATTGATGGCAAATTCAGCTAACAGAAACATTGACTTTGCACCAGCCTGGCTGAAGTTGCCTGAACAAAGTCAAGAGGTAAGGATCCATCATATAATTGTAGAGGAATGATTGTAATGATGGGTATCTTTATGTGGTGGATGTATTGTTGGTATCTAGAGACGCCAAGAACTGAATCAGAACAGTTATCATCAATCACATCACCTGGTAAAGCACAGCACAAACAATCATAGTGGGAACAACAGCCACCAGGTCCACCAACCCGGCTATAATCACCAAATACATAGCCATATCTACAGCAGTGGCCACCATCCGTCTCAGCATCACAGTGGCCGAGGTAATGGCCGACCAACACTAAACTTCAACGGTAGATCTCATCACAACCCTCCTCAAAGATCCCAGGTATGACTTTGAACACCTATTGGCTAGGCAGGCCTCTCTCTTTCTCTACAACAGCAAACTCTGTTCTAGTCCACCGGAAGCTACTCCGACAACGGTTATAGCAAGACCGTCTCACACAACACCACTAGCAACCCGCTGGAGGAAGATTTCCCATTGCTCAGCGGTGGGTCAGTCTCGTCACCGCAGAGCTGTGCCAATCAGACGGCCCAGTGGAGGAAACTGCCTGGCACAGAGTCCCAGAGGACTCGAGATGATACAAACAACAGCAAGTTGTCTTTGACCAGCGACAAATCTTGTAAGCTATTGGCTATGCTATTGGCATTATTTGTGTGCTACATGTATGTACTTGCACTCAATTTTTCTAATACCGCATACCTTTTCTCTACATAGCTCTCACCAGTAACATGTCCGGTAAGGTATATCGCGCCCAGGTGAAACCAGTTCGCAGGACGCAGATGATACCTGTCAACAATGGCAAGACTTCCGTCAGAACTGCTGAAAATGGGGAACATGGCTTGTCGACGCTTTCCAGCTCTGTAGAGAAAGAGAAGAAGTGAGTGTTGTTGATTTACTGGTCAACTTTACAGTACTTAAACTCGACATCAATCATTGTAATCTTCCCTTGCATCAAGATTGCTCCAAGAGATGGGATGGAAAGAGGAAGACGACTCCGAAGATGACTGTATTATACCCGAGCAGGATCCTGAGCAGTTGCAAGCAATACTCGAGCAGGTCAGTGTTGTTCCGCAGTAGAATTGTCTCTTGTCAACTGTTGGAGCTGCTATTCTTGTCGACTGTTGGAGCTGCCACTCTTGTTGACTATAAGACTTACTCATGGAAATGGTTCACCGTCTGTAGGCCAAAGCAGCAAGAGAGCGACTAAGACTGAAGAGCAAGCAGTCCCTCAAGTCTATATCGGCCGTCTCAGCGATACTCCCAAATGAAGATGATCTGCCGAGTTCGAGTGACAACAGCGATGCCGAGTAGACTCATCGTTGATCTACTCCTAGGCGCTGCTGGTATAGAGCTTCTCCATTTTTGTGTGCAACCATGATCATTATGAATAAACCGATGGCACGCCACTACGTTTCAGTGCGCAGCGGAGTTACCAGGTGTTGCGCTGCGTGAGCACGTTGTACTTCATGCTTACTTTCATTGTTAAATCGAATATTTTTTAACTGTACCTGGTGATAAGCTCAAATAGTTTTGTTACACCATAAAGAACTGCCACTTCATTGGTTAAGTTTATCAAACAAATTTTCAATAAACCAATACGGCTAGTGCATTGAAATAATACTTTTATTTGACATAATTACTCTTGCTCAATCGAAGACCATAAACAACATGCCCATCCTCAAACTATGTAAAATTAATTATTTGTACAAAAATACTCATCACTGACGCGGAAGTGTATGACTTGACAAAAGCAAGGCATTTGGTCATCAACCATATATACAAGCAGCAGGACACTGAGAGCCTGAGTTCTGTACAAATGCGGCGATGAGGTGTCTGGCTGAGGTGGGGGAGCGGGTACCTCTCACCATCCTCATAGCAATCTCTTCGTTATAATCTCATAGACCATCCTCCGTCGGAAATAGGGCATATGTTCCTGCATTACATAACACATAGATTACAACCCTCTGACAGATGTCGCCTCGCTATCTCATTGGATGGAAGAGGCATCAAGTCCTAAAGTGAATTATCTAACGCTACCCCACTTGTAAACAGCCTTATCGGCAATACCTGTCTGAGCCTCAATATCTAAATGAGGGAGGCTGACAATCTGACCTGGCCGCCATAATAGAAACTTACCTGAGTGAATGAGAAAGGCGCATCTCTACTTATGTATTCTGCATATTTACATGTGAACACCCCGCAATCACTGCCGTTCATCTGCTGCGGTATGTCCTGCAATGATTGTAAAACCCCAAACATGCATGAGTCAAGGCAACCGGAGCGCGTCTGCACTAGGACTTTAAGTATGGTAGGGGGTACACACACCTTTACACATTCTAGATGCCAGCCAGACATGTCATAGGCTTGCTTCTTTTTATCTAAACTCTCGTCTTGAACATACTTGCGAAGAGCATCTAAGCAGGCGTGATTGGTGCCGCCCATGGAGTCATAGTAGGAGATGGTCTGGTCACGGAAACTGATCGACTATATAAACAGCGAGACTGTGTGACGAGACGGATGGCGATGACGGCAAACCTTCCTAAAGTTGTCTCCTCACTCACCGCTAGACACCAGTGCATGCCGAGGTGAACTGGTACAAGGACGAAATCCTTGCTGAATATATCCACCTGCTTCGTCCAGCGCTTTAGCCTCGAGTGGCCAAACTTCATGAGAGTTGGATAGAAGAAGGTGTTGAAGACGTAAATGGAAGGCAGCCCCTCCTGGCCAGACCGGTCCTGGAGCAGGTTGAAGTAGAAGTTGACCACCTGAAACCAACGATGACAAACAGAGTTATCCTCTCCTGAAAACCTCAGCAATCCGGTGGATTTTAGGCTATCGTTTGTACTCCAACACAGGATAACGTGTGTCACGTATCATGTCCTGTGTCATCATATCATGTCACGTATCATGTCCTGTGTCATCATATTGTGTCACGTATCATGTACTGT
>ERZ1740065.667-NODE-667-length-18926-cov-12.409093_pt1 | contig 18926 bp, 6 predicted proteins | sample MGYA00581738_ERZ1740065 | MGnify/ENA primary metagenome ERZ1740065 (study PRJEB43018, sample SAMN04849749) | marine metagenome | isolation source: floating plastic debris | place: Pacific Ocean | collected 2008-09-01 | study: EMG produced TPA metagenomics assembly...
GTATCTGGATTCAATACAATTTCAAAAACAGCCGGTCCTTGTTGTCGTTTGAGACGATTCTTTCCTAAGTCATGTCTGTTCAAAGTATGACGCTCAGATTTCAGCCTGCATCCGCCGTTGCCGTAGCAACAACAATGGACTCTCATTGCGAACAAACAATCCTAAAAACAGTGACTCCCGGTGTACAAATAGAACGAGTGCAAATGTGATGATGGATGAAGACTTGGTTTGAAAAGAAAGGTGGGGCACGATGCTTACACAACAAACTGTTGTCACATGGCAGGGGATTAAAGTGAAATATGGACTTTGTTATCATGACTCATTGCCTTAAGGTGAGATAAAGAAAAAAATCTCACTGTTTTGAATGAAATGCACGGGTTTCATTTGCATGGAATTAAGCTCAGTAAATATGCTAATATATGAATGTATTTTCAGTAGCGTTCCATCCTGTGCTAAGGTCGAATCAATTGATACTGAGATGAAATTCCTAAACCTCATCCGTTTTCATAAGCCAACCCAGTAATGGAGTCTTGTGAGGCTGAGGAAATGGTATAGGGCATCTGTGGTACCATCTTGCATATGCTTTGAACACGCACTCCATTAGAGGTAAACATCTTGGTTTATTCATACTATTCCCAGGTTTAGCTTTCAATCGAAGCCTGTGAAGGATAACAATGAATTGGAACAATTCAGTTAATCCAGACGTCTATTCCTCTAGGCCATGGAAGCTCGATCTATGTATATAGCGTCACAAAGAAAATTGATAAAATAGTGATCGGTGACGTTCACAAGATGTTTGAAATGCTGAAAAGCTTCGTGTGATCTTAGACATGACAGCAGACACAAGCATCCTGGCTGCCTATGTAATCTTTTATTACTTCACTATTGGTTGTTGAGATGAGGAAGAGGAAGATAAATTTGAATTGACAGCCATACTTGGCAACTCTCCCATATTTCCCCGAATAATTTAGTTCTTAGACGCAAAATTTGGGTGAAATAGTGCTATTATTTGTTTTCTAATGTTCCACCACAGTTTATTGGTTATATCATGCTGATCTGAGCTATGGTATGGCTGAGCTGTATCTTTACGAGGTGGAGGTCAGGAGCTTTGATTACTCAAAGTTCAGAAAAACTGAATGTTCGGCACCTTTGACCTGATAGGTTAACATGCCTGCCCACAGTACTTGGCTTGTAGCTACTAGCCTTCCAACGATGACACAGCTGCGAGAATCTGGCATTGCCATGGGTGCACTGAGAGCTCAGAGTGTACGATGTCTATGGTAGAACCTTATACTCATAGAGTTTGGATGCTACAACAACGCGCCAATGGAAAACAACCAGGAACAGAGTTTCTGTACAAGGCACGGATTACATCAGTCACTGCAAGAATGACTGATTAGAAAGTAATGATCAATTTATCTAATTTTTGACATCCAGCTCATTACTATACCTGGAAAAGGTTTCACGTTGATTAATGCTTTTGTAGGACACATAACAACGACAAACAAGAGATGAAAGTTTCGTATAAAAGGCAGAGTGGTAGAGCCAGTCGTCATTACTCATTCTCCAGCTATCAGACCAGGTAACTATACAGTCATGCTTTAATTTGGTAACTGTTCTTAGACAGTCATCATACTTCCTATAGTTAAAGTTTCTGTCAGTAGTTTTCACTTCGCTGAACTACGATGTTTGCGTGGTCACAGAGGCTGCCTCACAATAGAAACAGCGTGTACCGCATATCATCGTTCCGCTTATCAGCGAATAATGGATGTTTTCATTGCAGCTTCAAACCGCATCGACAAAACCTTTGAAACCATCATCATGAAGGTCGCCATCATCATCGCTCTCTGCCTCTTGATGGTATCCGCCCAGGCAACATTCTTCCAGTAAGTACATACCCATATTCATGCTCATCCCTCGTTTGCACCATACCTCATGTACTGTGAGACGAGCCTAAGTCATCTCTGGCCTGTCTGTATGGGGAAAGTCTTAGTCTTCATGAAGATTAACTGGAACTGGCGAGTTAGGACACAAGTTGAAATTTTAAAACGAACTGCTGGCCAGAAAACAATTACTTCTTTAGAATGGCATCACATTCTTAGGCATAATGAAAGCGGCTGACGGTGTGGAATACGGTACTGATGAATTTTACAACTTCATAGCGTTCTAAGGTTTTACTTTATCATATTTTAGCCCATTTTATTGGCTATGTCTATTGTTGATGTTACTTAACTTTCTGTCGTGTCACACCGTTTGGATCTAATGCATTGATTTACATTTCAGTAGGCCTTTCGGATTTGGATTCGGCAAATTCGGAGGATTTGGCCGCAGATTCGGAGGTTTCGGCAAATTTGGAGGTTTTGGAGGTTTTGGAGGTTTCGGAGGATTTGGTGGACTTGGATTCAAAAAGTTCGGAGGATTCGGTCACACATTCTACTGAATCACGCTGGATCTATTGATGTGAGCACCATCATGCCTCATGTCCACATTATTCGTGCTGTTATGTTCCCAACATGAGTTCGTTGAAACTTTTTTGTAAAAAGAAACTTTTAAATGTGTTGTGGTAGAATCTCAAGTGAATACAGTATTAAAATATAATTTGATGGCAAACAAACTTTGATTGGTTTCTTCATGCCTAGTCTGAACCTAGCGTTGTTAGAGCTTACCTGCTGGAGCAGAGTTATAGGCTATTATCTAAGGGGAAGATAAGTCCTAGACATGATCGATATAGATTCAGTTGAAGACAAGGTTTAGGTACACAAGTAAGTGGATGACACACCTGTCATACCTGTCAACATTCTGTTGTTCTGAACTTCGAGGAGTCATATCTTATACCTCTAACCCCTACAGCTATGATGTTGTCCTATTTGAGCTTAGCTCAGAAATATCTAACTGGCGAGTCATTAGAAAATCAATGATAGCAATTATGGCAATCCATTGTGGCAGCTGAAATATGGGAGTCTCCTGGAAATACGAGACACTTGGCAGGCATGGTGATCAGCGAATCCGTTTCCAGAATCCTGCATTGATGTCATATTTAATTGATCAATACAGGGAAGGAACCCACTACTGAATGGTGCAGTTACTCCTTCATTCCCATGCTCAAGTTTGGCAACACACTAGTAACTCGGTATTTCTCCAGGTCTCCAGGTTGAAATTTGTTAGAGTAGGGATGGTGGAGAATAATTTTAAGCAGTCCTGAGAGCCCATATGCTAGCAGCAAACCATAAACCTGTTGCCCGATGAAAGTAGGGTATAGTGAGGTTGATCCCTGCAGAATTTAAAGTTGGTGCTGCCCTCTAGGTTTTAAGAATTACACCGATTTCTATGGCCAATGGATAACTTAACACAATTCTTATGTCACTCAAGCTCTAGATATAATTTCAAGACACACAACTATAGGTTGCCATTCCGCAATAGAATAGAAGAGCTCCCAGCTAAGTTTGACCCCTGTTCACAATTGAGAGTTGTCCTCTCTTAATATTTATATAAGTTACAATGTATATTGGCTCTATAGTTGCAGTTTCAATGGAGCCTATTGTGGCTATAAGTTTGCATTGGGCTATAGCTCAGTAGTTTCTGGAGGCATTCAAAATGTCAACTTTTGATTCGTTAGTTTGAGATCATATCTCTCTGCCCCTATTGGATAAAAGTTGTACCACCAATCAGATCAGTTGTTAATTATTGCAGCAAAAATTTAAGAAATCTTCGGAAACATGACTGGCTTAAATGCCTGAATGGGAATCACAAATAATAACAAGTTGAAATCATATTTGGTTAGACATCAAGTCACGTAAATGTTCTTTAGGTGGCTTGATGTCTAACCATGTCAGGCACACATTTGATAATTTAAAAATAAATTAACATCAGATTAATTTTCATAACATTCAGACCTTAGGCCCGGTCACGCTGCACTTGTGATCGCGAATTAGCTCGTACAAGGAGTAACAAGCAGACAATAATTTTAAGCCACATGGCATCTGCAAGTGCTAGTTGTGAGCCAACACAGCACATGCTGAACTCAACGGATGATGAATCAAGTGCAATCCAATCAAGTTGTGACTCATTTTAAGTTCTTCAGCTTTGTCCAATCGTATTGCTACTTCTGTGTAGTATTTGCGGTCAAAGTTCAACATGCTTTATTATGTTTACGAGCAGCTAATCCACTCATGGCTACTTGAGCCAGTGCTTTATTTTCACTAGGTACGAATAAAATTACATTGAATCCATGACAGGATGGCTGGGCCTGAAGACTCTGAACTAAAAGCTCCTGGTGCTGCATGGCAGAGTGACAGCTGGATAAAGAGAATGATGCCTGCTATATCAGATACTACGAGTATAGTAAGATCTATTTCAAATTGGAACTTGATCCATACCTTTTGATCTCAAACTTTTCTGGCAGGAATGCTCCATATCTCCAGAGGTATGGGTCACACACTTGGGCTGTATCAGTTCAGTTCAGTTAACGAACCAAATATTACCCTCAAAACGGCTGTCAAATTCCGCTTTCTGGGAATGCAGTTACTAGGCTCAACACATATTTTTGTTGCTATAAAGAGTAACATTCTTAGTACACCACTAGTTTTCATGAGCAATATCCCAGTCACTGCTTGTTTCAGCTACCAGAATGGTAACGATGGGTCAAAGTTGAGAATGACATGGCAAGAACTGAAGTACAGCAGTAATGAGGTGACTTTTAGTGATCACCTAGGATAAAACCAAAACCCTATTCGGAGCAAAAATCACCAGTCATTACAGCCCTAGTGCTCGTAACATGTGGTTTAAAATCCATTAACCTGCTCTTCATGGCAGTTGCATAGTATGTCTAATGATTGCAAAAGAAGACAAATCCAATCAATACTTGTGCACTTTGAGTGGCTTCATTGATAGTGAGGTGGTGTGTTTATTTCTCCGCCTTAAAACCTCTCAAAATGAGAAGTCTTGAGAAGTCTTAAGAATGATTGAAGAACTCTAAAGAATTCAAGAATAGTTATTTAAAAATTCTTCAAGAATTGTTGGAAAATTCTTCACAAACTTTTAGGGCCGGGAAATAGATAATTACTGAGTTTATTATTTTTATCTACTATAAGAAACATATTGGGTGTTGTGCCATATTTTTTTATATTCTGACTATCAAATCAGTTTTTAAAACAGTATTTATGAGTTTGGTAAAATTGAGCAACATATGTGATACAAACAAAGAACCACGGAGACGATATGGAGAGGTACACTACTCAGACATCAGCTTCTCTTGTAATAACTTAGTAATGAGCAGGTGATAATATCACATAATATCACATGAGTTAGTGTGCTGCATTAGATGCCTCCGAAACCGGCGCCTCCGAAACCGACTCCTCCTCCCAGAACTCCGACATTGTTGATTCCGCCAAATTTGTTGAGCCTGGTGAGCTTGCCGACTTTCCTGAGCAAGTATCTCAGTTTAGCGAGAGGACGATTACCGCCGAATCCAGTGCCGAACCCAGTGCCGAATCCAATGCCCTTGTTGAATCGAATGCCGTTGTTAAATCCTAGGCCGGTGCTGAAATCAGAATGGTTTGATATTTTAGAGTGACTAGAGAAAAAAAGCTGTGGCATACTGGTGAAGAGCTAAATTACATGGTAGAACTAAGAAGCAAGTATCATGAGATATGCATATATGAGACTTCACAGACAATCGATATCTCATAAGGTGATGAGTAGATGTTTATTTAGTTTCCCAACGGAATGTCTACCGCTTTTTTGCCCCGACCAGCTGTCAGTGTTACTCATACAGGTATTCTGTTACAGTTCTGTAGTAAAGGTACGCTTACCCGAACACGGCTCCCTGTGCACTGAGTACAAGGAGGGAAAGAGTGATGATCACTGCGACTTTCATCTTGGCTAAGGTCTGCGGGTGTAGAGACAAACCTGTGAACAGATAACAGACCATCAGACTCCCGGCTAACCCTCAGTGACATGGAAAATATTTGATGAACACGAAATAGTAAGACCGTTCAGTGTTTATCATTCTCCTTTATTTTTGACACACCTGCTTAGACGTGCCTTCATTGCGAGGGAGCGCGGTTTGAAGGCTATTTGATTTTGACAATGATGAGATGAAAGCAGGCATATGAAATCTATTCCTAAACACACTAAGCTACCACCAAGCCATCAGCTGTGAAACCTCCGACTTTTGTCATTCTCCTGTTGATTTTCGTGTACACTCCCACTCCTATCCTTGCTCACTCACGCACACTCCCGCACGTACTGATGCACGAATATCGATGGGAAAATGACAAAAGCCGACCATTCAGACTCCATCATTTGATATCAGAGACTTTATCAGTCGTAGAAAATGAAATGTAGGAGTGAAATATATCAGAATGATATGCTGAAGAAGAGCTGAATGCTTACTGCTTCTGTGTGATGAGGAGGAGTGAAGTCTGCTGCTCTGTCTCTGATCTTTTATACTCTGATGTCTGCATCAGACTCGGTAGCTTAAAATAGGCGCTGCTGTTTTAGTTTGATCTGTTCGTGCGATTATCCAGAGACAATCATGTGGTTATCCCGGGATGTTAGCTTGTGATCAAGTGTGTGCCTACTCAGTTCTGTCCTGCCCAGGACTAATAGGACAACAGCTGATCTTGGGGTAATGGAATGATACGATTCCGTATCAGCTTGGAATTGGTGCGTTTTGTATCCCATTGATGTAGTTAGCGAAGTATTAACAAAGTTATTAAGTGTGGCAAGATTTTATGTTTAGCTCCTCTATCTGCTTAGCGGTGATAATCCTGTATCACTCATCATGACCGCCCAATCTATTCCATCTAACCACTACTGCATCCTACTCCGTGCCCTGTTGGGTTAGAGTGCAACTTTGAGTCTCCAGTGTCTATTCTTTTGATGACAGATATATCATCTTTACTGACGGAGTCCAGCTGAACTTTTTCATAAATATGATAGGCTTTTGTCATCCTCCCAGAGATATTCGCGCATGCGGCACATGCGGGCACATGCGAGCACGTGCGGACACGTGCAGGAGTGTGCACACGCGTGTGCGGGAGATCGACAAGAGAATGAAAAAAGTCATATGATAAGTTCAGGTACACATGATAGCTAGTATATCCACACCGGGGTTTGGAGCTATTTTGCTCCTAGCACCCTGAGTTAATGGAGCAGGTGATTAGGTCAGACTTCAGAGGAAACCCGCTAGCTGGTGGCCCCTTGTACAGCATGGTGGAAAGACCATGAAATGAAGAAAAGAACTCATAAAATACCGCACGACTTCAACCATAATAAGTGTATCAAGTTGAACATCAGTCAACATCCACATTCTGAGTTGCAGACGCTTTCCCTCATACCAACAGTGTAATTCTGATCCTGGAGGCGGCAAGCAATAAGGTTCCCTCACTTTCTCTAGTTTACTACAGTAATACTAGCAAGCTGCCATGCTAGGCACACAGACCGTTGAACGCTTTTAAACTCTGAAATTGCCTAATGCGTGTCAACCTCGCTTTTTTCCGATGATGATGCAACATGAGCCACACACTCGTGATTCGTGCGTCATGATATAAGCCCTGTTAATCTGTGATTTACACCACCTGCTATACATGACAGACTAAAGACTGCAAAGGGAGACAACTCAGATCAGTACGTCCATTCAATGAAAAGCTTTATTGATGACAAGTTTTGTTGCTCTATTTGGATACCATTAAACTCATAACTCGTATGTTCCCAGTTGTTTTGCTCGGCTCGCAAGCTTTGGAACTGTTATCTCGCTACCTTCTCCAGTTGTCGCCAACTCATTAAGTATTTCTTGCTAATTATGTTCCAGAGTTGTTTATAGCATGTTGTTAGGAAGGAACCCAGGAAGCCATGTCTGGCATTCGGTTAAGTTTTGATGATGATACCAATCCACTGATATTATTAGTATGCCATATCACATAGGGAATGGCTGTGTAAGTTGAGTATGTGTCTGATGCCGACCATATCAGAATCACGGTTTCCTAGTATTGCCAATATGTCCTTAGAGAGGTGCACTCTACTTCCACTCAGTAGGAGTAGGAGATAGCTCAGTGGTAGAGCCTGCACCTCGAGACACAAAAGTGTGGAGGGGTTATGAGTTCGACTCCCGCCGAGTCCTCCTGACGGGCCATTGTGCCACAGTTGTACTCTGACCTACCTAGAAACTGAGAGCAACCTGGTGCCGTATATGGCAGCCTTGCCCCTAAGGCACATTATTTCTCAGTGCGTAAGAACGTGAGAGAGCTTCACGATGTTAATGAACATTAAATCAGAAGTGAAGTAGCCAAAACCAAAGTAAGTAGTACTCCAAGCTCAGGAGATATGGAGTATCACACACTAGTAGTTGGGTAGAACGGGCTGTATCGCGGACAGATGAGTGATAAAGGATAACCATCCTAAATCTGATGGAGTAGCTCAAAATAATAACTTAATAACTGCATTAAGTCTAACAGCTCTTGATGTCAATGAGTATACTTGGGCACACGGGTAAGTACTCATTATAAGCCAATAGGCGATAGTAGCATTCCACCACACCAATATCAGCTGTGGTCCTATTAGTTCTGGGCGGCACTGAATAGATTAGGCAAATGTTTGATGACGGACTAAAATCCTAGGATAACCACATGATTATCTCTGGATAATCACTTGAACAGATCAAACTAAAACAGCAGCGCCTACTTTAAGCTACTGAGTCTTATGCAGACGTCAGGGTATAAAGATCAGAGACAGAGCAGTAGACTTCACTTCTCCTCATCACACAGAACCAGTAAGTATTCAGCTCTTCTTCTTGTGCAGAACATCAATTCCAATGTTAAATTATGACACCTCTACGAGCAATAGAGTTTCCAGTATCAAGCGGTGTGATCCAGAGAGATTGATGTTACATATTGAGTGAACAGTTTTCATTTCACTGATAGTTAGCCGGGAGTCTGATGGTCTGTTATCTGTTTGCAGGTTCGTAACTACACCTGCAGACCTTATCCAAGATGAAAGTTGCAGTGATCGTCGCTCTTTCCCTCCTTGTACTCAGTGCCCAGGGAGCCGTGTTCGGGTAAGCTTACCTTTACTACAGAACTGTAACAAAATATCTTTATGAGTAACATTGATGCCTAATCAGAACTGAATGCTGGGAAACGTGAATTGGAATATGACCTGTCATTGGGAAACTGAATATCTAAGTACTTAGTGTCCTATGATACACCAACCGTCTGTGAAGTCTCATACAGACGTGAACACGTACCACTTACTTACTTCCAATGTAATTCAGTTCTTCATCAGTATGCCAAAGTTTGTTTTCTCTAGTCACTCTCTTGTACTATCTTATTCTGATTTCAGCAACGGTATTGGATTCAACAAGGGCATTGGGTTCAACAAGGGCATTGGGTTCAACAAGGGCATTGGGTTTGGCAGTGGATTCAACAGGGGCATTGGGTTCGGCGGTGGATTCAACAAGGGCATTGGATTCGGCACTGGATTCGGCACTGGATTCGGCACTGGATTCGGCACCGGATTCAGCACTGGATTCGGCACAGGGTTCGGCGGTAATCGCCCTCTCGCTAAACTGAGATACTTACTCAGGAAAGTCGGCAAGCTCACCAGGCTCAACAAATTTGGCGGAATCAGCAACATCGGAGTTTTAGGAGGAGGAGTCGGTTTCGGAGGCGCCGGTTTCGGAGGCATCTAATGCAACACACTAATTCATGTTTAGAGTGATATTATCACCTACAAATTATTAAGTTATGACATGAGAAGCTGATGTCTGAGTAGTGTACGTCTTCGTATCGTCTCCGTCGATTCTCTCTTTGTATCACTTCTGTTGCTCAATTTTTCTGAACTCCTAAATATTTTTGTTAACAAACTGATCTGATAGTGAGAATTTAATAAAATACAACACGATAACATGCGCTCTGTTTGACTTTGCAGCCATCTTGATGCCTCTCAGTAGTCAGAAAGTCTGTAGCAATAGGAAACTCAAGATCATATCATATTCACCACATGAGCCTGCTGATCAGTTTTAGTCTCTTGCCTCGGCTGCTCTTCTTACCAAGCTGGCTCTGAGCCGCAACACAATAAAGTGAGCAGTTATTCATTGAGTGAATGAGAGCTTAGTTATGTCTCAACGTTTATACAGCAGAAGATAACTCCTGAGCTTACATCAATAAATAGCATTGTGGGGCTTCTGTCATTATCCCGTAGATATTCGTGAATCAGTACGTGCGGGAGTGAGCGCGGATAGGCGCGGATAGGCGCAGATAGGCGCAGATAGGCGCAGATAGGCGCAGATAGGTGCAGAAGTGAGTGAGAGTGAGCACGAAAATCTATACGAGAATGATAAACACCTATTAGGGTAACTACAATCAGCGTGACATTGCATCGTGACGGCTGCAGGCTGTCAGTAAATCGATGTTTGGTTTCGTAATCCATCCATTTCCGAACCATGGAAAACTGTCAGGAAATAACAAAATAAAGACTACGACATCAACGGTGTTCGCCACGCCATCACTAGATGATGTTGGCACTCTTGGGAAAAAGATTTATAAAACGCTTTTAGCTTCCCTGATGTTCACTACTCGTGCTGCTATATGCTCAGTTGGACTTAGGTATATTACTTGGCTTCAGCTAAGTTGTACCGCATGGAGCAAATGTACAGCTGAGATGCTTAGCAACTTGACAACAGTAGCAGAAGTTGTAGTTATACATCCAACTGTACTTGAATTTCTTACATAGTCACAGTTATTCTTAGGATTTGCGGACAATATAGGCAATCTGAAAGAGATTGTGTGTACGCAGTTGTGACATCATGTTGCGTCTACCTCAAAATAAACCAGAAGTGATCAGTCAAAGCAAACCTATTGTGATAAACTGATGGGTGAACGCGCTAGCCAACATACGAACTCATCACACAGCAAAAACACCTCAGTTGACATCGCTAAACAATTGGTTATGCAGTCAAGAGATGCAAGCTGCCCTTCGGACCGCTGCTAGTCGATTACTTGAGCTTCAGTCGAAACAATTACTGGATCCGCCCCTGTATGATACCAACACTTTCATGGACTGCTAAAATCGTGTAGTGACAGAGCAGCAGTGTAGGTATTCAATATGATTGCCTCTAGTCATTACTACCTGACATATCCATCGACTACAGACTGATTAGTTACCAAACCAGCCATAAACTGATTGACTGACTGACCATAATATTTGCTACATTGAGTGTAATTACCATAATGCTCTAGAGGTTGATGCAAGCTCAGGTGTTATCTTCTCTGTTATAAACTTGGGCAGATCACCTGGCTAACATTCCATCAATCAGTGAACTCTAACTTCAATGCTTGTGAATGATGGAGATAGAGGAAGGAGATGATCATCCAGAAATGGAGACTAAAACTGACCGGTGGCAGTCAAACATGGCGTCTTATATGATTTACCAGTTCCTAAATTCCTTAGGAATCTGGATGCTGATATGATTGAAGGGTAAAGTATATTAGGCTCTATTTTGCTGGGTTTGAATATATTTTCACTGCTTGACCAGTTTTTAATGAACATCGTTATAAGCAAAGAAAAAAAAATTGAGCAATATGTCTGATACAAACAGAGAGCCGACGGAGACAATATGGAGACGTATGCTACTCAGACATCAGCTTCTTTTGTCAAAGTTTAGTATTATGCAGGTAATAATATCACTTTAAACACTGGTTAGTGTGTGGCATTAGATGCCTCCGAGACCAAAACCTCCAAGGCCGACGCCTCCCAGACCGAGACCAATGCCTCCAAGACCTATGCTGTTGATTCCACCGACGCTGTTGAAGCTGTTAAATCTGTTAAACTCGTTAAATTTGCCGAACTTGGTGAATTTTCTCAGCACGCCGAATGGTCCAAAGATTCTTAGACCGCTGTCGAATCCAGTGCCGAATCCAATGCCGTTGTTGAATCCAAGGCCAGCGCTGAATTCAGAATGAGAAAGTAAATTAAAGTGAATGGACAAAAAATAAACCTTGAACCTCTGGTGAAGAACTGAATTACATTGGAAGTAAGTGAGTAGTACGTGTTCACGTCTGTATGAGACTTCACAGACCATTGCTGTATCATAGGATACTAAGTACTTAGATATTCACCTTCCTAATAACGGGTGATCTTCCAATTCACGTTTCCCAGCATTCAGTTCCGATTGGGCATCAATGTTACTCATTAATAAATTCTGTTACAGTTCTGTAGTGAAGGTAAGCTTACCCGAACACGATTCCTTGGGCACTGAGCACAAGGAGGGAAAGAGCAACGATCACTGCGAATTTCATCTTGGATAAGGTCTGTGGGAGTAGAGATGAATCTGCAAACAGATAACAGACCATCAGAATCCCGGCTAACCCTCAGTGAAATGAAAACTGCTCACTCAATATGTAAGAGTTAGACTTTCGAGATTGCATAGCTTGATATTGGAAACTCTATCACTCGTAGAGGTGTGAAAATGTGATATCAGAGTGAAATATATCAGAATGATATGCTGAACCAGAAGAGCTGAATACTTACTGGTTCTGTGTGATGAGGAGAAGTGAAGTCTGCTGCTCTGTCTCTGATCTTTATACCTTAATGCCTGCGTAAGATTCGGTAGCTTATAGAACATGCTACCGTTTTTGTTTGATTTTTTAATGTCATTATCCAGGATTAGTGGTTAAGATCAAACGCACTCCTATATCCCGTTCTGCCCCATCCAGATCTGATAGGGGCGGAGCTAATCCTGGGGCTATGGAATGCTGTAATTACGTATTGGGTTAAAATCAGTATTTTTTATCAGCTTAAAATATTCATAGGAGTTATTACCAGTTACACCCAATGAAGTCATCAAGCGTTGGGAAAACTCCATTTTTAGTTAATCTGTCCTATTTAAGACGATTATCAATGTTTGTAATTTCCTATCAATTTTCGCACTCTCTGCCACGCTTATCCGCGCCTATCCGTGCCCATTCCCGCGCCTATCCGCGCTCATTCCCGCGTCTATCCGTGCTCATTCCCGCGTCTATCCGTGCTCATTCCCGCGTCTATCCGTGCTCACTCCCGCTCACTCCCGCACACTCATGCACGTGCTGAATATGGACGGGAGTATGAAAAAAGCTGATTTCTTTTATAGGTTTTTACTGCCGGTTTGTTTACAACTGCTGGTCACTGGTATAGTCTAGCATGAACGTTGTGTACAGCCAATTGCAGCCTGTGATTTTTCGTTTCTAAGCATACGGTAGTAGGAGACCTTTAGCTGTCAGCTGCATAAGAATCCGTATCAAGTTGCGAGAGCATTGAGATACTTCTTTCGGTGACCGATATTGCAATTTCGCTCTAACTTGTTGGTAAGAACAATGATCTGGCAGGTCGTAAAACAAGGAAAACTGCTGAAGATACAATCCATATAGGGTCCAACGCTAAATGCTTGTATTACGGTTCAGGAAGGTGGATGAGTTGATGATACTTTCTACTCCTACTCATCATTGCTCTCTCGCTCCTTGTCCTCGGTGCCCAAGGAGCCGTGTTAGGGTAAGCACATATTTATCACACAACAATATGATGCTATCATATTATCAATATAATTATACGTGTAATATTGTATTGCTAAAATCAATGATAATCTAAAGATAGGAGTTAAATTTATCAATGAACAGTCAAAAACTCGCCTCAAACTACCTACAAAACCTGTCGTAATTTATATTTCATAGTCAAGTTTCACAACTACGAAAAGAACCCATACTACCAAATAGCACTTTATCAGCGATGGATTCAGTGTAACGTTGCTGATGCCTTTTTTTTAGTCACAACACCCGCCTCAAGTGTTCATAGAGAAACTTCACACTCACTGAATGAATAATCACGACCAAGTTGTGCCATATAAATTTATCATAATTGCATAACAGTTTGCTCTGCCTATTTACTCTGCTCTGCTGATTGCAGCAATGGTATTGGATTGAACGGTGGATTCAACAGTGGACTACTCGGAGGACTGAAGATCTTTGGTCCCTTTGGTTTGATCAGCTAGTTCACCAAACTCGGCAAGTTCAATCGCTTCAACCGATTTAACAGCTTCAACAGCTTTGGTGGACTCAACAATGTCGGTCACGGAGTTGGAGGCGTTGGTCTTGGAGGCGTTGGTCTTGGAGTTGGCGGTATTGGAGGCATCTAATTTTACACTCTAACCAATGTTTAAAGTGATATTATTACCTGCATAACACTAAGTTATGACGAGAGAAGCTGATGTCTGAGTAGTTTACGTCTCTTCTGTATCGTCTCCGTCGGCTCTCTGTTTTTATCTGACATATTGCTCAATTTTCTCCGTTGATAAAGACCAATTTGATAATGACAATATAAACCGTGTAGAGACCACAGCTCATAGCTGATACAGAGCTTACCATTCCTGAGGGAGTTACGTATGCAGCGTCAATTAGTTCTCTCCTTAAATCATCCTCTAACCTCAATGAGGGTAATGTATTACAATCATACTATTCTTTAACAGATGACCGAGAAAATTTCTTATAAAAAAAGAAGGTTAAAACTGCGAGACTGTCTCCATGCTTTCACACTAAGAAATAAAGATGCCTTAAGGGCGAAGCTGCCATATGCGGCGCCAGGTTGCTCTCAGTTTTTAGGCAGGTTGGAGCACACCTGTGGCACGAGGGCCCAGCAGGAGGACTCAGTGGGATTCGAACCCACAACCTCTTAACACTTGCGTGTCTGGAGGTGCAGGCTCTACTACTGAGCTATCCCCTACTCCTCATATGGTTATCATATGGTGAAAATCTACAGATGTATCAAAGGGCTAATCAAGGCCACATATACGAGTTAGCAGAGAACACTGGTTTCTATGCTCCACCACATATATAGCTCACATATATCTTTCATACTGTGGCAGAGGAGACTTTCGGTACAGAAGAAACTACTTCCTGTATGCCCACCAATACTGACAAGCTGTTATTAGAGCTTGCCGAGTGATAATATACTGGCTGTTCATCACTGCGGATCCTATTCCCTGCAGTTGAAAGCATTCCAGATAGCTCTGTAAGCAAGTAAGAACATCCTTGTTTCACTGTAGCTAACCACTTTAGTTATGTCCGCTGTTTCGGCATTGGGCTAAATTTCAATGACTTCTGCAGCTTAACTATGTACCTCTCCATTAGTTGAAATTGCTGGTTCAAACATGATCGGTCTTTGTCACTCTCCGGTTGATTTTCGCTCACACTCCCGCACATGCCGCATGTGCTGCATGCACGAATATCTACAGGAGAATTACTAAAGCCGCATGGTCTCTACTACAAACTCTCCGTGTTCATAAGCGACTGAGTGTAGTCTCCCATGTAGCTGGATCTGTAGGGATATTTATTCTTCTATTTGGGGTGAGACTGGTAAGGATCTGAGTTTGACCTCGCCCTTATCTTCCGACTCGGTGGCCAGTTATCTTATGATATGTTGATTGATCACGATAAATGTGATTGGACTGGGTGTCAGAACCTCAGTAGGTAAAACGGCTTCCTCGGGAAGTGGATAACTTGCAGGCATCTTAAGCTCACCATTGTAAGGAGAGGTTTCGATAGTAATGATTCTTAGGTCAGTCGGCCTGCCTAGGAACTTATAGGCCTGCCTCAGGACAACCTAAGGCCCGCATAGGGTGATTCTTAGAGCTACCTAGGGAGTTCTAAGAAATCCTAGGCGAACTTATTCGTTCTTGGGTCCTATTCCTCAGGCGATCCTCTGTTTTGTGATCTCATATGCTACAGATAGGCTTCAAACCTAAGAACTTGTTCTTACCTTTTCTAAGGCTGCATTATGCCAATTCTTGTATTTTTGGCAGGCACCCATTGACGTCCCTCCATTGTTAGTTGGAAGCCTTGATGGCTAAATAAGCGAACAGGTACACTCTCAAAGACAATCTTCATCAATTTGCCAAAATATATGTATTTTTGCTTTATACTGGCTTTCATTTTACACCGGCGGCATTTTTAATGAGTATCACAGACATATTTTCTTCTTCCATCGATAAAAGACAAAAAAAACTGTACGATGTGAAATTCGTTATTTGTAATGGTATTCTGTCATACAATAGTGAGTTGAAAGGGGTGAATAGGTTCTGCTCTTTCATAATCTGAAATCAGATTTGAAAACGGATGTCTAGATCATGAGATATAGGCAAACCAGAGACCTATGGCCAAACAAAGGTGTGATGGGAGTTGTCTTCTCAAAACACGACTTTTTAACCATGGAGCGTTTCAATAATATCACAAGATGTGAATTCCTTTACTGAATCCAAATTTGAAATAAGATTTTAAAACAAATGCCTAGGTCCTGAGATTTAGGTCATTTATTGGTGAAGAAAAACGTAGTATCGAATACGTTCACAAGAGCTGTTTTCTTGAGCGACATAAGTTAATTTACGTTGATATCAGAACATAGATGCTTGTTTTGAAATCTGATTTAGGGACGATATAGAAACGCCTAATAAAACAGAGGATCGCCTGAGGAATAGAACCCAAGAACGCATAAACTCGCCTATGATTTCTTAGAACTCACTAGGTAGTTCTAAGAACCACCCTATGCGGGCCATAGGCGGCCCTGAGGCAAGCCTATAAGTTCATAGGCGGGCCGACCGACCTAAGAATCATTTCTACCAAAGTTTCTACCTTGGTTTGCCAGACTGGGCATAAAGGCAACTCTCAAACAAACTGCCTTAAAGATCTGGAAGGCCTGTCAGCGATTTCATTGGAATTTCATGTCGCACTTATTCATGTGGATATAAAGGCCATTTGCAGTTGCCTATTTTATGGCGTGCTTTTGGCCTTTGTCTGTGTCAGTCAAGTGAAAAAACATCTAGTGTCACTCAGCCTCTAAGCCGCAGCCACATACTTGTGGAAACTGTAAAAACACTGATGGGAAAGGAGAGGACAAACATCTGACCACGAGCTAGCTGCTCAGACAAAATGGTTGCAATAGCCAATAAGCAGTGGTCATTCGCAAACTTTTGGCGGTCTAATAACAAGTTCCTGGTTGAACACATCCATAGTATGTGAGGCCTTTTTCCGCGTTTGTTCGCTAGATGTTGACGCATCCTTCTATCAATGATCAGTTCACTAAGAGCCTTTGCTAAATGGAATGTGTTCCTAACTTCCATTTGTCATTTAGTTTGTTGTTGTTTTCGCAAGCTTCAGGAGGCTCCCGAGTGCTTCCCAGAGAATATTATATATGCAGATTCCACTGGTTGGCATTTTAATGCATGATTGCTCTGATGTCAGCCTACCACACCACATTACAACCTTCAACTTGCTCCTAGCTAACAACTAAGTTTAATCATGTGCAGAGATATCCTGGGCCAGGCAAAGTAACTTCCACAACTTAGCATAGAGCACTGGCGTTACATAAAGTATACATGGCTCCTTCAGATAATCAGTGTAGAGATAGATGGAGCCTTGGCGCCACATTTAGCACTTTCCTGTATGTGTAGGTTATCGATGACACTTCGCATTGTCTGGGTGGTAATAATACTCTCGCCGCTGATGACAGATGAGGATATACCCTGCAGCTTGCATGATTATCCTAATAGCTGTCAGAGCAAGCAAAACCTTCCTCATCTCACAGTAACCAGCCATTTGAGCTATATCTGCTGTTTTTTTGCTTTTGAATAAATTTCAATGACTTCAGCAATTTATCTATGAGCTAATCAATTACTTGAAGTAACAGCCTCCAGATGTTCACTACCACAAGCTCAGCTTGCTCATGAGCGAATGAGTGTAATCTCCCACGGAGCCGGATGTGTAGAGGTAAGTCAATGGGTAGCAATTTGATTGCTGGGTGTGTTCAGTTTCTATTTACATTTCAGGCGAGAAAATTGAGGCTACCGAGTAGCCACTAAGCTGCTACATCCGGGCGTTTCATCTATTCCAAATCTTTTTGCTCGGTGGCAACTTATCTTAAAATGATTGATTGTGATGAATGGAAATGGACTTGCTGGCTGCGGAAATTTTTCAAAGACAGCTTAGCATTGCCGCATAGCATATACTATTGTATATATATATATATGTATACTCATTTGCATAAAGACAAACTTTATGTCCTCATCATAAGTAAATGTGCTTTTATTACCCGCGTTGAACATAAAAAGCCAATGATGGTCTGAGTACATCACAATTACAATGGTCCGGTAACATCAGTCAAGATCTTTCACAAGTTTTTAGTTGTCAGTTGACGAGCGAAGAAAGCAAAGGTAGTTATGCAATGGTTGGAAGTTTCCCATACATGAAGAAGCTGAATGGTATACCAACATGTGACTTGATCAATATCAGATCTGACTAGTATGCATTACATACGTGCTACCAAAGTTTCTCTAACACTAGGATACAAGTAGTAGGCCTCCTTTGGTCATAGCCGGCTAGGGGTGCTGTGCCTGGGAGGTTGGCTGTGGCTTGATGAGTTCAAGAGGGGGTAACAATCTCTCTCCCAAAAACACCTTGAGTGGCTGGCTGCAGTATGCTCTTGAATGAAAGCAGCTAAAAATTTAGATATCATCTAGACAGGGGTGTTGTTAGCGAAATGACCACAGTGATTTCACCATTCCTTTATCAATTGATTCATCACCGGACTCCATTGCAAATCATGACTGACCTTTCAAAGATCCTGCTACATGTAGGTTATGAGAAGAGAATTCGATCAGCTGTAAAGAAAGCAAACATAAGAGAAATCAACATAGCAACCACCAATATGCTTATATCTACAATGGAATGCCAACGCGGCCACATGTGTTATCGTAGGGATACTTGTTTGTAAATCATCCACATGATGACAAGAAATACACTTGGGATAAATTCTCACTATAATTTGCCACATATATCAGTCTGCTCTAAACACTGGACCAATTTGGAATACTGGAAGCAGCTTAGATGACTGCTGAAGGCAATGGTTTC
>ERZ1740065.668-NODE-668-length-18901-cov-5.178765_pt1 | contig 18901 bp, 19 predicted proteins | sample MGYA00581738_ERZ1740065 | MGnify/ENA primary metagenome ERZ1740065 (study PRJEB43018, sample SAMN04849749) | marine metagenome | isolation source: floating plastic debris | place: Pacific Ocean | collected 2008-09-01 | study: EMG produced TPA metagenomics assembly...
CTACTAAATTAGTCAGATACATGCCAATATGTCGCCGCCGGTCCGGTCCCGTCATCCCTTGCGAGGAGAGATGGCGCTCCTTCAGCGCAGAGCATTCGGAGGGAATACGGGCAGACTTGCGACAGGATACCAGCCACTGCTTTGCAGCCAGCCAGCTTTTGAAAGGGTTGGAATATGGCTGTCATATCACGCAACATTAAATCCGCGGGGTCCCGAAGCGCAGGTCTTGTGATGTCTGCGCTGATCGTTTTGCTCGCGATTGTCACCACGCTTGTGGCTGCAGCCCGGCTCACGGATCGTCCGCTCGAAGCGCAGGCGTCTCAGGGACCGATTGAGCAAGAGCGGGTAGTGCGTATCTCCGGAACCATAGACGGGTCTGCTCACATCACGGATGCCACGGGCGTCACGATTGCCGACTACGCGCCCGGCGAAGCGGTGTTTATTGCCACGATCGCGAGGGTCATTGCCCGGGAGCGCAAAAAGTTCGGGGCGGATTTGACCAAGCCGATACACCTGCGCAAACGGAGCAATAACCGCATATCCTTTTTCGATCCGCAGACTGGCAAGGAGACGGAACTGTCCAGCTTCGGGGCTGATAACGTTCTAGCGTTTGCGGTACTTTTCGACATGTAATCAGACGCTTGACGGTCTCTGGCTGCCTGCCCATCGTGCTGCGCCAGCTATTGCTGACTAAATTTGTAAGTTTTAGTTGACATGTTGTGATGTAAATCTAGAATGACAAATTGACGCAGCTTGGAAAGTATCCGCCAGCGTCTTCGAAAACCCAAGCGTGCCGCGCCCGGATCGGTTTGAGCATTCTGTGCGCAGGGTGAGGCAGGGAAGCACGAAGACCCGTGCGACGACCGCAGCAGCGCAATCGGGGGCATGCCCCCAATCCTGGAACCAGCAATCGCCAGTTCGCCTAGCCCGAGGGGTAACGCGAATTTCCGCGGTTCGCTTCGCCTTCTCGGTCAAGCTTCCCGGTTGGCGTTTTCCGTTACGCCAACCGGGTTCACCGGTCAGCTGCGGCTGGCGCAGTTCGAGGCGATGCATATGACAGATCTTTCGATCAGTGTTCCCTACCGTGAAGAGGTCCGCGCAGGCGGTTCGGCCAAAGCGCAGCCTTCGCGACCGCGAAGGGCGCGGCAATCTGCCGAGTACAAGGTCTATTTCTGGGTGATCTTCATGATGGCTCTGCCCATGTGCACTGCCATCTGGTGTGTTGCAAAGCTGAGAACCGATAGGCACGGCGTGGGGTCACCAATCGCGCAGGCGATATCCCAGTCTCGCATCATCACGCCCATGATCTTCGCAGCATGAAGAGGATCATTCATATGCCGGCATCTGCACGGATATGCCCATGCCGACCCTGCAACGACAGACTGTTGCTATTGCCTCCCCTGACAGGCCGGACCCGGCGTTTCCAAGAGCGTGCCAACCACCGGCCAACAGAGCGGTTGCATCACAGTACACCTGCGTGGGCGGCAGGCTCGTGATGTGGCCGATCTCGTCGACAAAACGAAAGGGCTAGAACATGGCTTTACTCGCTTTCGAAAGGAAGTATCGCATTCGCGGAGGGACGCTGATTGGCGGCGACCTTTTCGACTTCTGGGTCGGGCCATTCTACGTTGGCTTCTTTGGTGTAACGACGGTCTTCTTTGCTCTCTCCGGGACGTTGTTGATATTTTATGGAGCCGCCATGGGTGACACCTGGAATCCGTGGCTCATCTCGATCGAACCGCCTGAACTCGAGGTCGGGCTGGGGTGGGCTCCCTTGCTGGAGGGCGGTCTTTGGCAACTGATCACCATTTGCGCCCATGGTGCATTTATCAGCTGGGCCCTGCGCGAGGTTGAAATCGCCCGAAAGCTCGGAATGGGCTATCACGTCCCTGTCGCGTTCGGAGTGGCAATACTGGCCTATACCACGCTTGTCGTCATTCGCCCGGTGCTGATGGGCGCCTGGGGGCATGGCTTTCCCTATGGCATCTGGTCCCATCTGGATTGGGTGAACAACGTCGGCTACGCCTACGGTAACTTTCACTATAACCCCGCTCACATGCTGGCCGTGACATTCTTCTTCACGACGACATTGGCGCTGGCATTGCATGGCTCGCTGATCCTGTCGGCGGCCAATCCCGAAAAGGGCGAAGAGATGCGTAGCCCCGAGCATGAGGATACGTTTTTCCGCGATTTCATCGGCTATTCCATCGGTCCGCTCGGCATTCATCGTCTTGGCCTGCTGCTTGCGCTGAACGCCGGCTTCTGGTCGGCAGTGTGCATCGTGATCTCCGGCACGGTCTGGTTCGATGCGTGGTCCGACTGGTGGTACTGGTACGTGGATCTGCCTTTCTGGGTGGATGTCGAGGGAGGCATCAATGGCTGAGTATCAAAACATCTTCACCCAGGTCCAAGTGCAGGGTCCGCCCGAAATGGGGATGATCGAGGACGCTGATCTTACCGAACGTACCCGGGGCGCTTCCTTTGCAACGCTGCTGGGCTGGTTCGGGAACGCGCAGTTGGGGCCGATCTACCTGGGCAGCTTCGGGGTGATTTCATTGGCGACGGGGACCATCTGGTTCCTGATGGTCGGCGCGCATTTCTGGGCGCAGGCAGGGTACAACCCCGTCGTCTTCATGCGCGATCTCTTCTATTTCTCGATGGAGCCGCCGCCGATTGACTACGGCCTATCGATGCCGCCGCTGAGGGAAGGTGGCATGAGGTTGATCGCCAGCTTCTTCCTGCTCGTCTCTGTGATGACGTGGTGGGCACGGTCCTATGTGCTGGCCAGTCAGCAAAAAATGGGCAAACACGTCTTCTGGGCGTTTGGAGCGGCGATCTGGCTCTTCCTTGTTCTCGGCCTGATCCGGCCCATCCTGATGGGCAGTTGGTCCGAGGCTGTGCCCTATGGCATCTTCAGCCATCTGGACTGGACGATGAACTTCTCCGTCATCTACGGAAACCTATTTTACAATCCGTTCCACGCCCTGTCGATCGAGTTCCTGTATGGCTCGGCGCTTCTTTTCGCGATGCATGGCGCAACCATTCTGGCCGTTTCCCGCTTTGGCGGTGACCGGGAGCTGGAACAGATTGCCGACCGTGGTACGGCAAGCGAACGCGCCGCTCTCTTCTGGCGCTGGACCATGGGGTTCAACGCCACGATGGAAGGCATTCATCGCTGGGCCTGGTGGTTCGCAATTCTGACGCCGATCACCGGTGGCATCGGCATCCTGCTGACGGGAACGGTTGTCGACAACTGGTTCGTCTGGGCGCAACTGCACGGCTATGCGCCGCTGGATTGAGGAGTAGAAAACCGTGACACATCCACAGGACGACTTTTTTGAACCGCAATCGGCGAAAGCCCGCATCTCTCAGAACGTGTTGGCGCAGATGGTCAGGGGTGCCGGGATTGGCGCGCTGATCTTTTTCAGCCCGCTGATCTTTGTCTATCTTGTCTATCTTCTGGGCACTTTGCTGCCGGAAGATTCCAAGGATGCGGCTGATCCCACACCGGATTCCTTTTCTCACTGGGAGCGGGTCGCAGGCACAGATCTGGTCTGAGCCCGTCACGAAACCGTCGCAAGGCGCGCGCCGGTCACGCGATGGCTTGATCCGCCCGGGCAGGCGTGCAAGCTTCGCGCCATGCCGCTGAATACAAAATCCGATTTCGCAATTGATCTTTGCAAGTCCGCCGGAGCGCAGGCGCTGCAGTATTTCAGGAACAGGGACGATCTGGCTGTCGATCAGAAAGGTGCGCAGGACTGGGTCAGCGACGCTGACAAGAACGTCGAGACGTTGATCCGGGAGCAGATCTCCAAACGCTGGCCTACGGACGGCATTTTTGGTGAGGAGCATGGCGACAAGGCCGGTCAGAGCGGATTTGACTGGGTGATCGATCCCATTGATGGCACGACGAATTTCGTCAATGGCATCCCGACCTGGACCATCGTGCTTGCCGGGGTGTCAAACGGCGAAACACAGGTGGGCGTGATCCACGATCCGATTGCGGGGGAGACTTTCGCGGCGGTGCGTGGCGGCGGGGCCACGCTGAACGGGGTTCCAATGCATGTTGCAGCCGGTACCGCGTTGAAAGATGGGACCGTGGCCGTGGGATATTCGAACCGGGTAACCGCGGGAAACATCGTGCCGGTTGTCGAAGCGCTGATCAATCAGGGTGCGATGTTTCATCGAAATGCCAGTGGGGCGCTGTCGCTTGCCTACGTGGCCGCAGGACGGCTGCTCGGCTACGTTGAAGAGCACATGAACGCGTGGGACTGCCTGGCGGGCCAGTTGATGATCGCAGAGGCCGGAGGTGTCGTGGAGGCGCAGAACGCCGACGATATGATCCGCCATGGGGGCCGCGTGATTACCGGAACGCCCGATGTTTTCGATGCACTGAAAGACATGGCGACCTCGGCCTGGGAGGCCTGACCTAGGGTCGCCGTAGGGGCATTACATCATAATCGCCACGGGGGGAGTTCTAGAGCAGCAGTGCTACTGCTCATGAGGCAGCAGCACCGGGCCTTTTTCGGCAAAGCTCATGCGCAGCACGGTACCGACGTCGAAGGGCGTATCGACATCGTCCTCGACAGCAAAAACCTGTCCGAAGGCGCCCGTCAGCGTGTATTCCATTCGCACGCCGACATAGGTCGCCTTGTCGACGGTTGCTTCGACACCCGTGTCACCGCGGGTGTGAATGCGGGAAGGGCGAACGGCGAGCGTGGCCGGGCCGGGGGGCAATCCGCGCGCCGGGAGGGTATGCTGGTAGTTCTCGATCTCGATTGTAGCCACGTCATCTGTGACTGACACGATCTCGCAACTGATCAGGTTGGCTTCTCCGATGAAATCGGCCACGAACCGGTCATTGGGCGCATCGTACAGCGTGCGCGGTGTGCCGATCTGGGCGATGGCGGCGTTGCGCATCACGACAATCTCGTCGGAGACGGCGAGCGCTTCTTCCTGATCATGTGTCACATAAACGACCGTCAGCCCCAGATCCTGTTGGATGGCGCGAATGTCTTCACGCACCTGGCGGCGCAGCTTGGCATCGAGGTTGGACAGGGGTTCGTCGAAAAGCAGAACCTGAGGTTCCAAAACCAAGGCTCGCGCAACGGCGACACGCTGCTGCTGGCCGCCCGACAGCTCGGACGGAAGACGACTATCACAGCCTTTCAGGCCGACCAGATCCAGACCGGTCAGCGCCCGGTTGCGCGCTTCCTCCTTGCCAAAACCGGAAAACGTCAGCCCGTACATCACGTTTTCCAACACACTCATATGGGGAAAGAGCGCATAGGACTGGAACACCATCGACACGTCCCGATCCGTTGCGGGCAGCTTGGTGACATCCCGATCACCGATCAGAATGCGTCCCGAACTCGCCATCTCAAGCCCGGCAATCATCCGCAGTGTCGTTGTCTTGCCACAGCCTGAAGGGCCCAGCAGCGTGACCAGCTTACCAGCCTCCACATGCAGATCGATGTTGTCCACCGCGACCACGTCCTTGCCGAAGACCTTGGAGACGCCTTCGAACCGAACCGGCGCCGCCTTGCTGGAAATTACCGTGTCGTTCATGATGATCTCCCTGCGCCAAAGTTGGTGCGTCGCCCGATCTGAACGCGGCCAACGAGGAATTGCAAAAGCCCGACCGCCGCCAGCATGACGAAAATCAAGGTCGTGGAATAGGCGATGGCCAAACCGTAATCGTTGTTTTCCACCCGCCCGATGATGTAGCTGGTCGCCATGTCGTATTCCGCCGACACCAGAAAGATCACCGCGGAGATAGCCGTCATGGCGCGCACGAAGCTATAGACCAAAGCCGCGAGGATCGCCGGGCGCAACAGGGGCAGGATCACGCGGCGGAAGGTTTGCCAGGAATTCGCCCCCAGCGTCAGCGAAGATTCATCCAGCGATTTGTCGAGCTGGCTCATGCTGGCGATCCCGGCGCGCACGCCTACCGGCATATTTCTAAAGATGAAGCTGATCACCAGAATGACGCCCGTGCCGGTGATCTCGATGGGGGGGACGTTGAAGGCGAGGATGTAGCTGACGCCGATGACAGTGCCGGGGATGGCAATGCTGAGCATTGTACCGAATTCGAAAGCTTTCTTTCCGGCAAAACTCTGTCGGGTCAGCAGATAGGCGGTCACCAGCCCGACGGCCGCCGTCAGCGGGGCCGCTATCGCGGCGATCGTGATGGTTGTCCAGAAACTGTCCCAGGCGGCCCCCGTCCAGCGAATGCCCTCTTCCTCGAAACGCACCGAAAACGCGGTGACATAATGTTTGAAGGTCAGGGAATTGTTCACGCCCCAAAGCTCGACGACACTGCCATAGATGATCATGCTATAGACAACGGCGGTGAAGAGTGCCCAGCCAAGAGCAACCACCATCACCGGGATGGCCAGACCGTTCGGCATCAGCGGATGTACCCCGGCGTCCCCCTTGCCCGACACGGTGGTATAGCTTTTCTTGCCCAGCCAGACGCGTTGTGCGTAGAAGGCAGAAAGGGTGAAGAACAGCAACACCATCGCCAGTACCGCCGCGCGACCCTGATCGTATTGCGCGCCAACGATGGCAAAGAAGATCTCGGTCGAGAGCACATCGAAGTTCCCGCCAAGCACCAGCGGGTTGCCGAAATCGGCCATGCTCTCGATGAAACCCAGCAGGAAGGCATTGGCGAGACCCGGCCGCATCAACGGCAGGGAAACGGTGCGGAAGGTTTGCCAGCGGTTCGCGCGCAGGGTCTGCGCGGCCTCCTCCATGGAGGGAGAGACGCCTTCGACCACACCGATCAGCACCAGAAAGGCAATCGGTGTGAAGGCCAGTGTCTGCGCGATCAGCACACCCGGCATGCCATAGAGCCAGCGTGTCGGCTGTGTGCCGAAGAGATCCGAGACGAAGACGGTGATCGTTCCGGACAGTCCGAAGAGCAGGATCAATGCCAGCCCGATCACGAAGGGTGGCGTGATGATCGGCAATACGGTGAGCGCGCGGACTGCACGTTTGTAGCGAAAGCCCGAGCGGGTCACGACCAGCGCGAAACACAGACCCAGGACGGTGGTAATCAGCCCGACGAGAATGGCCAGGAAGAGGGAGTTCCAGGCAGCCCCGCATCTGGCACCTGCCAGACAGCCCAGCCCCCAGAGCCTGTCGTCAAAGAACTTGGCCGCGAAGACGGAGAGCGAATAGGCCCCGTCATCCGTAACGAAGGCGGCAAAGAGCATCTTTGCGATTGGAAAGAAGACAAAGGCGGTGACGATTGCAATGACGCCGCCGATGGCGCTGACCACAAAGACATCGCCGTTGATCGCACCGCGCGCCGCGATACCCTGGGTCAGCAGGAACAGAAAGGCGGAGGCGGTGATCATCCCGCCGTAGCCCATCCCGAATTGCCGATCCCCGAGATCGCCGAACACCGCTTCGAGCCATTCGAAATTAAAGCCGCGGATGCCAATGCCAAAGCCTTGGGCGATCAGCCAACCGAATCCCAAGGCGCCCGAAAGGATCAGCAGACGCGCGTACATGGGATCGGATTTCACGCGCCGCAGGGCAAAAAGTGGCAGGGTCAAAGCCGCCAGAAGAGGCGTGAGCCAGAGCTTCTCACCCTGTCCGATCAGAAAGAGCGCCGGAGCGTAGTCCTCCTCGAACGGATAGCCGTCCACCAGCCATTCAAAGGACAGCAGGCCGTCTTCCAGCATGTACCATGGCAGAAGACAGTAGCCGACCCAGCCGGCGATGATCCAGAAGATCAAAACCGGCTGAGCCGCTTTCTTTTCAACGGGTCTGCGCAAGGTTTACTGCGGCAGGACGGAGACTTCTTCATCCCACTTTTGCAGCAGGCGTTTGCGTTCGTCAGAGGAGCCGTACTTCTTGAAGTCGTAGTCGATGAGCTTGATCGTGCTCATGTCCGGCGCGCTTTCGGAGGTTTCGGCGCTCTTGTTGGACGGCACCTGAAACGCATTCACCTGCAACGCGAGGTTCTGCGCATCCGTGCTCAGCGCCCAGTCATAGAACTTCTTGGCTTCTTCCTCGTTCCGTGCCCCGTCGATGATCGACATCGAGCCGATTTCATAGCCGGTGCCCTCGCAAGGCGCCACGACCTTGACCGGGAAACCGGACACAGCCTGCTTCACGGCGTCATGCATGAAGACAATGCCGATGGTGTTCTCGCCACGACCGGCGGCCTTGATCGGGGCCGAACCCGACTTCGTGTATTGGTTCACATTAGCGTGCAGGCCTTTCATGAACTCAAAGCCCTCGTCCTCGCCGAAGATCTGCACCATCGAGGCAAGCGTGGTGTAGGCGGTGCCGGAGGAATTCGGGTTCGCCATCTGGACGTGCCCCTTGTACTCGGGCTTGAGAAGGTCTTTCCAGCAGGAGGGTTCCGGCAGATTATTGGCGGCCAGAAGGTCGGTATTGTACCCATACCCCAGCGCACCCGAGTAAATGCCGATTGTCCGGTTGCCGGCGCTTTCCGCCTGGCTGATGGCCCAATCGTGCAGCTGGTCGCGCATCGGAGACATGTATTCCATGGTCAGGCCTTCCTCGGCGGCCTGCAGGTGCGGGTCGCCGGTACCGCCCCACCATACATCGCCCTTTGGGTTGGACGATTCAGCGCGAATCTGGGCAAAGGTTTCGCCTGATGACTTCCGCGTCATGTTCACGTCGATCCCCGTGGCATCCTCGAAGCTGCGGGCCATCAACTGGCACCAGTCTTCCTGGGCGCTGCAGTAAAACGTCAGTTTGTCTGCCTGGGCTGCGGTCATGGAGGCGCTCAGCGCCAGCAGGGACCCCGCCAATGTGGTTGTCACTCTTTTCATGTTACTTCCTCCCTAGTTTCAACTTGGCCGATTTTCACGGCTCATTTGAGCACCCCTTTTACGAGGCTTCTCTCAATTCCTGCAGGATCTCCATCTGATCCGGTTGTCTGGCCAGTTCTTTCAGAATCTCCGAAAGCTCCTCCTCTTCGACCAGTGTTGCCGCTTTACGCAGCGAAAACCAATGGCGTTTCCGCTCGGCGCGTTCTTTCCACCGTTTTTTCAGTTTATCGACAATCATCGGATAGACCGTCACGCGGCAGATGATGGAGCGGCCCGCACTCATGCGCTTTTTGTAGCGGTACGAGCCGATTGGCCGGTGCGAGATGAACCCGACGGCACCCGCTTCCTCCAGCGCTTCGATTTCGGCCGCGTGCCAGGGTTTCTTGCCATCCATCAACCACCCCTTGGGCATGACCCATCGGCGGGTGTCGCGCGATGTCACCATGAGCACGCGCAGCTTGCCGGTCTGATCCCAGCGGATCGGCAAGGCGGCAATCTGCCGGGCGTCGGACGCGCTCTTGTTCATGCGGATCCTCCCCCCAAACGGGCGGGGCGCGCAAGACGGCTGTCCAGCAGATCACCGGTTTCCTGAGCAATCGGATAGGCGACATAGGAGAGTGCCGCGTTGATCTGTTTCAGCAGTCGCAGCGTTTCCTGATGAATATTCGTGGTGTCAAAGCTGGCGGAGGGTCCTTGTTGCAGGCGCTTCAGGTGCCGTTCCTGCAGCCGTTGCTCCTCGATGCGGATGCGGTCCTTTTCAGCCACAAGCTGACGTGCCGCTTCGGCATCCCCGGTGGTCAGCACGCGCAGCGCAAGCTGGCCGTTGGATACGACCTGATCGTGAAAATCCTCCAGATCGGAAAAGCCCTGGTCCGAAAACGCGAGCGCGCCGTCCCGCATTTTCTGGGCGAGTGCTACGAGATTGACGGCAATCCTGTCGGCAGCCTCCTCCAGGCTGTTTGCCATGGCGACGATCTCGAGCGTCTTTTTGTCCTCGCTCTCGCTCAATTCCGTTTCCCGCAGACGCGAGACATAGATCTTGACCTCGAAGTGCATGCGGTCGATCTCATCCTCGCGCCGCTCGATCACCCGGGCCAAATCCGCGTCCCAAGCGCGGAAGAGCCGCATGACGGGTACGAGCGTTGCCTGAACCGTTTCCGCCATGCGCAGCAGTTCCCGTTGCGCGCAAGCCAGCGCTAGCGGGGCGTGGTCCAATGCTGCTTGGTCCAGGGCGGAGACGCTGTCCCGCAGGGTCTGCCGGTGTTTCGGCAGCACTTTTTCGGTCAGCCCTATCAAGACGCCGACCAGTGGCAGCGCCAAAGCGAGCAACACGGCATTCAGACCAATGTGCAGCAGCACGGCCTGCTGCCCGGGGCCAGCGGCCAAAATCTGCAGGTCAAGAAGGCCAGTCATCAACAGGACAAGAAAGAGCGCGGTCACCCCGCCACGCGCCAGGAGATTGCCGAGCGCGACAAGTCTCGCCGGGCGCTCGCTGCTCCACAAAAGGACGAAGGGAATCATGGCACCGCCCAGATTGGCACCGATCACCATGGCCCCTGCGACCGGGCCTGAAATGACGCCCGCGGCCGCAAAAGTCGCATAGGTAAGGACCGCGACCAGGCTGGAGTGCATGACCCAGGCCAGAAGCGCGCCGATGACGTAAGCGCTGAGCAAATCCGCTTCGAAATAGGCTCCGATTGCTCGGATGATTTCGTTTTCGGCAACGGGGGCCGTGGCGGTTCGGATCATTTCCAGTGATAGAAGAACCAGCGCGACACCGAGGATGATGCGCCCAATCTGCTTTGTTCTGCGGCTGTTCGCTTTGAAGAAGACGATAACGCCCGTCAGCAGCACAAAAGGTATCGCACCTTCTACCGGCATGAGCAGAATCTGTGCCATTAGTGCGGAGCCGAGATCTGCCCCCAAAAGAAGTGCGAGGGCCGCTTGAGGCGCGAGGATGCCGGAGACCGCAAAGCCGGCACCGATCAGCGCGACCGCCGTGGCGCTTTGCATCAGCATGGCGGCAAGAACGCCGCCGGACGCAGAGGACAGGGGGTTGCCCGCCAGATCCTTCAGCCCACGCTTGAGCTGCGGCAGAAATGCGCGTTCCACGCCGGTTCGGATCAGCCGGACAGACCACAGCAACAGTGCGACCGCCGCCGCCAGATGGACGGCAAGCACAATCACGTGGAACCGTCGGTATTTGGGGAATTATTGGGCAAAATCGGTCCCGCTGACTCCTAACGCGTTGGTAACACCCCAATTTTGAGCAGCAGTTTGTGGGATAAGCAACAAAATAATTGCAAATAAAGCGTAAACACCTCAGTCTGTTTTCTGGAAGCGGGGGATGGCCGATGTCGACTGACACAGGCGGATCAAGGCAGGACAGTGGGTAAACGCGACGGCAAACTGAAAAAGTCCGAACGCCGCGCGCAGATTCTGCTGGAACTGAAACTGCGCCCGCATGTCCGGATCAGCGAGCTTGCGCACCGTTTCAAGGCGTCGGCGGAAACGCTGCGCCGCGATCTGGATGCCCTGGCTCAAGACGGCCTCATTCACCGCGCCCATGGTGGCGCTTCGGCGCCCTCCCGGGGGCATTATCCGAGCCTTGACGAGCGCACCGTGGAGCGGATTGCAGAGCGCGAACGCATCGCGCATCTGGCTGCCGCCGAAGTGCACGACGGTGAAACGCTCATGATCGATTCCGGCTCGACCACCATTGAGTTGGCCAAGGCGCTGGCGTATCGCGGTGTATCCTGCACCGTCATCACCAACTCACTGCCCATCGCCATGACCCTCGGGCATGGTGCTGCCAATGTGCTGTTGTGTCCGGGGGAGTACCAGCCGTCCGAAAGCGCGGTGATCGGGACGGAAACGCTTGAGTTTCTGCGCAACTACACGGTTGACCGCTGCATGATTGGCACGTCGGGGTTCTCCGCGGAAGGTGTGTCGGAAACCGTGCATGGCTTTGCGGCAATCAAGCGGGAAATGCTGCGGCGTGCCGGGGTGCGCCAGCTTTTGGTCGGGTCTGAAAAATTTGGACAAAAGGGGCTTGTGCGTGTTGCAGGCCTTGAGGGGTTGGATACGATCTTCGTGGATGCCCGGCCCCAGAAGAAACTGCTTGCGGCACTTGATGCCGCAGGTGTCGATATTCGTGTTGCGGATCAGGCAATGTCACGCACACAATCAGAACAAATGAAACCAAGGGAGGAAGAAACATGAAACTCAATATCAAGCTGCTGCTGAGCGCGTCCGCCATCGCCTTCATGTCGATTGGCGCGACGGCGTCCGCACAGGATTGCCCGCGTGGGGACCTGGACGAACGCTTCTGTGACGTGGACGGGGATCTGATCGCGGATATTCCAACGGATGCATCCGAGCAAATCGACCCGGACACCTTGATCTTTGCCTACACGCCGGTAGAAGACCCGGCGGTCTACAAGACGGCATGGTCCGATTTCCTCGAGCATCTCGAAGCGGAAACCGGTAAGGATGTGGTATTTTTCCCGGTTCAGAACAATGCCGCCCAGATCGAGGCAATGCGCTCGGGCCGCCTGCACATTGCCGGGTTCAATACCGGGTCGAACCCGCTGGCTGTGAACTGTGCCGGTTTCCGGCCCTTCACGATCATGGCCTCGAAAGACGGTAACTTCGGCTATGAGATGGAAATCATTACCTATCCTGGATCCGGCGTTGAAAAAGTCGAGGACATCAAGGGCAAACAGCTGGCCTTCACCTCCCCGACCTCCAACTCCGGCTTCAAGGCGCCCTCGGCGATCCTGAAAAGTGATTTCGATCTGCTGCCGGAGCGGGACTTCGAGCCGGTCTATTCCGGCAAGCACGACAATTCGATCCTCGGGGTGGCCAACAAGGACTACCTGGCTGCTTCCATCGCCAATTCGGTCAAGTCGCGGATGATCAGCCGGGATGTGATCAGCGAGGATGACGTGATCACCATCTACAAGTCCCAGACGTTCCCGACCACGGGCTTTGGCACAGTCTATAATCTGGCCCCGGAGTTGCAGGAAAAGATCCGCAACGCCTTCTTCAGCTTCGAATGGGAAGGTACCACGCTGGAAGCCGAGTTCTCCAAGTCGAATGAGGGTCAGTTCCTGGAGATGACCTATCAGGAGTTCTGGGACGTGATCCGCAAGATTGATGCGGCCAACGGCGTATCCTACGCCTGCCAGTAAACACTGAAAACAAACACTTTGCAGGCCCGTTTCCCCGGGCCTGCAGTCCTTTATCAGGGGCAGGGCATGCTGCAGCTAAAGAAACTCACTAAAACCTACAAGACCGGTGATCAGGCGTTGAAGGCCATTGATCTTGAGGTGCCGAAAGGCCAGGTGCTGGCCCTGATCGGGCCGTCCGGGGCGGGCAAGTCCACGATGATACGCTGCATCAACCGGCTCGTGGAGCCGTCAAGCGGAGAGGTCCTGCTCGACGGGGTCGATCTGGCCAGGCTCGGCTCTGGAGCCTTGCGCAAGGCCCGGCGCGAAATGGGTATGATTTTTCAGGAATACGCCCTCGTGGAGCGGCTGACTGTCATGGAAAACGTGTTGTCCGGGCGTCTCGGCTTTGTCGGGTTCTGGCGTTCGTTCCTGCGCAAATATCCGCAGCCCGATGTGGACGAGGCGTTTCGTCTGCTTGATCGCGTGGGCTTGCTGCATATGGCTGACAAGCGTGCTGATGAGCTGTCGGGCGGTCAGCGCCAGCGCGTGGGCATCTGCCGTGCGCTGATCCAGAACCCGAAGCTGCTGCTGGTGGATGAGCCGACGGCGTCGCTCGATCCCAAAACAAGTCGCCAGATCATGCGCCTGATCACCGAGCTTTGTCGTGAGCGCGGACTGGCGGCCATCATCAACATTCACGATGTGGCTCTGGCGCAGATGTTCGTGCCCCGTGTCGTCGGTCTAAGGTTTGGCGAAATTGTCTTCGATGGCCCGCCGACAGGATTGACCCCCGAGAAACTGACTGAGAAATACGGAGAAGAGGATTGGGAAGCCACCATCGAAAAGATCGATGAGGAAGACGAAGACATCGAGGCGGCGGAATGAGCGAGATCCGTCTTGAAGACAAGCTGGGCGGCGCATGGCGCAAACCGCACTTCATCAAAAGGCCGTTGCTGCGCTGGGGGCTCATGGCGGGCTTCGCCGCCTATCTGGTTGCCGCCTTCATGACAATCGAAGTGGATTGGGGGCGCGTTTACGAGGGGTTGGACCGTGGCGCGGCCTTCGTTCTTGCCTTTACCAGTCCGGATTTCGTATCTCGGGCGAGTGATATCTGGGAAGGGCTGTTCGAAAGCATCGTGATGACGGTCGCGGCCTCTGTGGTGGGTATCCTGATCTCGATCCCGATCGGTCTTGGCGCAGCCCGCAACATTGCACCGCTGCCGGTCTATGTTGTGTGTCGGGGCATTGTCGCCGTCAGCCGGGCGCTGCAGGAGATCATCGTTGCGATCCTGCTGGTTGCGATCTTTGGCTTCGGCCCCTTGGCCGGCTTCCTGACTCTGTCCTTCGCCACCATTGGCTTTTTGTCGAATCTTCTTGCCGAGGATATCGAAGCGATGGACCGTGTGCAGGCCGAGGCGATCAAGGCTTCGGGCGCGCGCTGGACGCAGTGGATCAACTACGGTGTGCAGCCACAGGTCATGCCGCGGCTGGTGGGGCTGTCCATGTACCGGATCGACATCAACTTCCGCGAAAGCGCCATTCTGGGCCTTGTCGGGGCAGGGGGGATCGGTGCGACCCTCAACACCGCTTTCGACCGGTATGAGTACGATACGGCGGCGGCGATCCTGATCCTGATCATCGGTATCGTGATGGCGCTCGAGTATCTCTCGGGCATCATCCGGGCGAGGGTGCAGTAATGCCGGTGTTTGATCAGAACGGGACGCAGGTCTGGCGTCGTCGCACCGGGCGCGAAAGCCTCGTGCGCTGGTTCGGCTGGCTCCTCGGGGTCGCAGTCTTTGTCTATTGCTGGCAGATCATTTCTGCGTCGACGACATGGTTTTTCGTCTGGGACGCACCGCGGATCGCCAATGACATCTGGACCCGCGCCACGCCCCCGCGATGGGAGTACATCACGCAACTGGGTCGCCCGATCTGGGACACGCTGAACATAGCCACGCTTGGCACACTGATCGCGCTGTGCCTCGCCGTTCCGGTTGCATTCCTGGCGGCGCGGAACACGACGCCTTCCGCTCTCTTCATCCGACCCATCGCTCTGCTGATCATCGTCTCCACGCGTTCGATCAACTCGCTGATCTGGGCGCTTTTGCTGATCGCCATCATCGGGCCTGGTGTCTTTGCTGGCGTGATTGCCATCGCAATCCGATCCATCGGGTTCTGCGCCAAGTTGCTTTATGAGGCGATTGAGGAAATCGACCAGACACAGGTCGAGGCGATCACCGCCACAGGTGCGTCGCGCTGGCAGGTGATGGCATATGGCATCGTGCCGCAAATCCTGCCCGCCTTTGCGGGCATCGCGGTGTTCCGCTGGGACATCAACATACGCGAATCCACGGTGCTGGGGCTGGTGGGGGCGGGCGGGATCGGCCTGCAGCTCTCGGCGTCTCTGAGCGTGCTTGCGTGGCCGCAGGTCAGCCTGATCCTCATCGTCATCCTTGTTGCGGTGGTGGTCAGCGAATGGGTGTCAGCCAAAGTGCGCGGTGCGATCATATGAAAACCCTGAGCGTTTCAGAGGCGTTTGACGCTTATGAAGCGGTTCGTCCCCGATTGCCGACTGCCGCAGAAGGAAAACCGGCACCCCGCCAGATCGATACACTGGAGGATATCTTTGACGACTTCGACGTCTTTCTGCTCGATGCCTTCGGGGTCCTGAACATCGGCGAAAGCACGATCGCGGGAACACCGGAACGTGTGCGGGATCTGCAGGCGGCTGGCAAGCGGGTCCTGGTGGTTTCCAACGCCGCAAGCGTTCCGCGCGAGGTTTTGCTCAAGAAGTACGAGGCGCTCGGCTATGCGTTCACCGTGCAGGATCTTGTCACCAGCAGGATGGCCACCATTGCGGGCCTGACGGGGATTTCAGACAAGGTGTGGGGTATTATGGGCCTGTCCGGTTCGACGCTGGATGATTTTGGCACAATGCGGTCGCTTCTCCTCGCCGACGATCCTGAACCTTATGATCTGGCCGAAGGTTTCCTGCTGGTCGGAAGTGGCGAGAGGACGGAGGCCAGCCAATCACTTTTGGAAGAGTCGATGTCAACCCGTCCGCGGCCCCTGCTGATTGCAAACCCGGATATCATCGCACCAAGAGAACACGGGTTTACCACTGAGCCGGGTTATTTTGCGCATCAATTGGCCGAGCGCACCGGGGTCACGCCGACATTCTTCGGCAAACCTTTTGCAAACATATATGCACTTGCCTTTGCGAATATCGCATTGGCGGACCGGTCTCGCGTGGTGATGGTGGGCGACAGTTTGCACACGGACATCCTTGGCGCGCATACAGCGGGCATCGCCTCTGTCCTGATCTCCGGGTTCGGTTTCTTTGCCGGCTACGATGCCCCGTCTGCGATTACCCGGTCGGGTATCGTGCGGGACTACTTAGCGCGGCGACCATATACGCTCCATTTGCTGCATGCTTTCTTGCCACCTATTCCGGCGCCTGGAGGGGTATCGATGACGTCCTACCAGTGGGAGCAGATGTCACGGTTGAGAAGAGAGAGGGCTCCAACCGGCCTCGGCACCTGTGTGTTGGACATGCACCGCTTGTCCTTGAGGGTGCTGCGGCGAACAACCTCCCCCGTCTCGCAAGCGCAGACGTCGCGCTGCATTCTCCGGGACCTGGGACGTGCTGATCCGTCTCCTTCGTTTCAATTGCCGCGCAGTTGCAGGATGCAAGCAGTGCCGTTCTACGTAACGATCTGCCGTCATCACCTGTATTTCCCGAAAAATCAGTCGGATCAGATCCAATAACGTCTTGTGCAAACGCAATAGTTCCCCACATCAGAAAGACGTTTAGGGAGAATTGACCGGGGAGGTGGACAGCACGTGAACAGCATTATTGTGGCCAGCGATTTATCCGAGCGCTCACGAGAGGCGGTGCGGCGCGGTGTTCATCTGGCTGCCGAGATGAAGGCCAGGCTAACGGTATTGCACGTGGTCGATGCCGCGATGCCGGACCGTGTGTCACAGCAGGTGCAGAAGGAGGCCGCGATCCTGCTGACCGAGGAGGTTGCGGCAGATGTCGACGGTCGCACTGTGGATCACGAAATCTCGGTCGTCGTCGGAGACACGATCCAGGAAATCAACCACATGGCCGAGACGTCAGGGGCGGATCTTCTGATTGTCGGCTTGCACCGCCGCAGGGTTTTCCTGGACCATATCAAGGAAACCACGATGGAGCATCTCATCCGCTCCAGTTCCCTGCCGGTTCTTCTGGTGGCCAATAGGGCGGATCGGCCTTATGCGCGCGTGCTTGGCGGTGTGGATCTTTCCGCAGTCTGCGCGTCAGGTCTGCAAAAAATTCAAATGATCGCGCCGGATGCAGAGCTGACCTTGTTCCACGCACATGAAGTTTCGTTCAGGAAGGAAGCCGAGCGGGACTACGCGACATGGAAAGCGGTTCACAATCTTTCCGACGCCTTGCCGCAACCGCTGTTCATCGAAGCTTCGGCGCGGGACGCCGTGCAGGAAATCTTTGCCAAGGATCATTACGATTTACTTGCCATCGGTGCATACACCCGGTCGAACGCGGGCCGGTACATTCTGGGAGGGTTTTCCGCCAGTCTGATCCGGAAGCCCCCTTGCGATCTCCTGCTCGCGAAGTAGTTGAAACTATATTCGTAGCCATCACAACGGCGCAAACCCAGTCCGCTTCGCCGCGAGGCTGATAGCTGTCCCGGCTCGGTTTTAGGGATGACCCGATGGGGACGCGCGTTCAAGTTTGAACAAAGGGTTGGCCCGTATCTGTCGCGGGGTGCAGTTTTCAATTTTCCGATCGTCTGTTTTACATCCGGCGCGCAGTTATGTCGCGTCCGGTTGGAGCTCCGGGGCTGCAGCGGCGATTTCCGGCACCTCCAGACAGGCCGCATGGATGCGCTTCAGCGTAGGGTAGGGATCCAGCGCAATGTCAAAGCGGCGATTGTTGAGCACTTGCGCAAACAGGCAAAGGTCCGCCAGGCTGACCGTGTCGCCATGACAGAACTTCCCCGTTTCGGGCTCGGCAGAGAGCCGGGTTTCCAACGCTTCGAAAGCGGATGTCACCCAGTGGGCGAACCACCTAGCCTGCACCTCGTCACTCGCGCTGAAGTTATCCCGAAGGTAAAACAGCACCGGCAGATTGTTCAGCGGATGAACGTCCAGTGCGATGGTCTGTGCAAGGCTTCTGACTCGCGCGCGACCCCAGGCGGTCGCCGGGAGCAGCGGTGGATCCGGAAAAGTTTCGTCCAACCATTCGATAATGGCCAGCGATTGCGCCAGGGGGCCATCGGGTGTCAGCAGCGTGGGCACTTTCCCTTGCGGATTGAGGGCGAGGTAGTCCGGATGACGGTGCTCACCGGCCCGCAACGCATAAGCCACATATTCATAATCCAGCCCCTTGAGATTCAGAGCAGCCCGCACGCGGGTGGATGTGGAGGATCGGAAAAAATTGTGCAGAATCAGTCTCATATGCGTTCACCAATGGTAACCGCGATCTCCGCTAACCCTGTGATGCCACCGGTCACCTCATCTCCGGGCAAGAGGGGCCCTACGCCTGCCGGGGTCCCTGTCATGACGATATCCCCCGGTGCCAGCGTCATCGACCGGGACAGGATCGAGACATGCTCACGGACCGACCAGATCAGATCGGCGAGATCCGCGTCCTGCTTTGTTGCGCCGTTCACGGCCAGCCAGATACGCCCCGAAGAGAGGCTCGGCACCTCGGCGATGGGGACCAGCGGGGCAATCGGAGCGGAGCGGTCAAAGGCTTTCCCCCAGTCCCAGGGGCGTCCCTTGTCACGCGCTTGCAACTGTAGATCCCTGCGCGTGCGGACGATGCCGCCGCTTGCGCCCCAGAGGTGAACCGCCACCGCTTCTTCTGGGATTTCACATCCGCCTTTGCCGCTGGCCACGATAAGATCG
>ERZ1740065.669-NODE-669-length-18875-cov-11.661637_pt1 | contig 18875 bp, 12 predicted proteins | sample MGYA00581738_ERZ1740065 | MGnify/ENA primary metagenome ERZ1740065 (study PRJEB43018, sample SAMN04849749) | marine metagenome | isolation source: floating plastic debris | place: Pacific Ocean | collected 2008-09-01 | study: EMG produced TPA metagenomics...
GAGTGGATAGGCGCGGGAGTGAGAGTGGATAGGCGCGGGAGTGAGAGTGGATAGGTGCGAGAGTGAGAGTGGACAGGAGCGGGAGTGAGAGTGGACAGGCATGGGAGTGAGCACGAAAAACGACAGGAGAATGACATACACTGCGCAACTTAATGATATCAGTAGCATTCAGTGGTTAAATGTCGCTGTCAAAACTGCTCATACAGCAGACTTATCTGAAACCTTCGAGGCGTGATTCGCGTGACTGGTTCACTTTTGGACGGATGAAAATTGTCATTACCGATTTACATTCAACTCATCTTATGTTAAATTAATGACTCAGTCAAGAGAGAGCAGGAGACAGCAGCCTACTCACAGCTGCATAGGAAACTAAAAGGGTAAAGTCATCTTTAAGATAGTTCATTTCTTCTCCATTCATGCCAATTCAGTTAAAGCTTCACTGATCTTGTATGAAAAGCAAATAGTGACCGGGAAATCAGTGCTCAGTCAAAGCTACAAGTTATTTTTTGGGTGTCGAAATCTAGATAAGAACGGGGTTGATTCAGGCACTGGTCATCAGCTCATATCTACACAAAGGGCAACTTGCAGAGGTGTATATTCAGACGTCGAACAGCCGAGAGTTTGAAAGCTCCAGAGTTAGACAGCTTGAAGCATTAAGTAACAGACTCTACGAAAAAGCGTCCCGGTTCACTGCTACCAAGTACCAATAAATTAATAATGATGCCAAACAAATCAGAACAAAAGCTATCAAATCTCTGTGCAGAAAAGAAGTGCACCCAAGTTTTGAAAGCTTTTTAACTTTAATCGCTAAAAGTTAGAACGCTCAAACTCTTATAATATACGCCCCTGGCAACTCGTGTCTGCTGAGCTCAAAAATGCCAAACATTCAGGGCGGGTAAATAGGTGATTAACCTTTAAACGATTTAACTTATCTATCACTGTGTCTCAGATTTTGTAACATATTCATATGTATACAATGTTAACTCTGCTTCTCGGAGGACACTAGCACACCATAAACATCATTCTACCAAAATTTTCTTCATTGGAACGTCAAAGCTTGGTTTTCAAGGTGATCGATGAACGTACATCTCTGAGGTAGACTGCCTTTACCCACATCTGCTATTACATTGATGAGAGAAACTACCATCACCAGTTTCATACAGCTAAAGAAGTTGAGAGGACAAGGTGCTCAATCTGGGCAGTCATGGTTATGTCATTACTTTACAAGCTGAGAAGAAAGTATGTGAGACATGTTCTTTGACTGACACAAAGGCATCAGTAACCGCAGGCTGGATTGGCCCATGCCTAAGTACCAAAATCTTGCTCAAATAGATTGGCCAGGCCCATAATGGCAATGAGAAGATGTGATACAATGCGTTTTCTCAGTGATGGAAATACTTTAAAATCTAATGACGAGTTATCCTACGTCTGACTTTGGCCAACTTTCACACACAGCTGTAGGATGGTATAAGATGACGCATATAGAACTGAGCATAGAGATGAGTAGTCACGCTAACCAGAGTAAAGATTTCCATATATTACATACGGTGGAATACCATATGATCGCCCGATCAGCTCACTGCAACGGCCGAGGTAAGTTGATATTAGTGGAAGCAAGCAATCATTAATCTCCTCAGCTACTGCTCATGTTTGTCACTAATCCTCACCTAGTCCCCTCTTCAGAAGGCTTACAAAGGTTTCAGGTCTCAACCCGGCCATTCCACCCAGCCGCGAATAGCTCAGTGACTGACCAGCCCTTTCCCCACCTCACTCACATTCTGTGTTTGTTCACTGTTTTGCTTGTTCACCACGATAGCGGCATTCCTCTTTGAAGATATAACTTGCGGTATGTGGGATCTCCGGCGAACCAAGGAACTCCCTCCATGCCTTCCCCTGAGGCTTTTGTTAGCTTTTATGGAGGGAAGATCACAGATCTTATCGATGTTTGATTCATCTGCTAACGAAGTGAATAGAAGGAGCTACAAAATCGGTTTAAGTTTCAATGAGATCACTGAGCAATAGTTGTGAATGATCGTGTCCAAAAGCTGAATTGTGTCCCACTACTTGTGAGCGAATGCCACAGCTTTTCAACTTCGGAAATCATTATGCATCAATAGAAATCACTAGCTGGTAGTGTTGATTACTGAGGTTAGGGTCAGTGAATCAGAATTCATAGTATACAATCTCTGCTAGCACATGACGTCAACTAGAACCTTCTATCAGACTTTCCAGAAGCATCTGTACCACTTCTTTGCGGCTATCACTCTGCTATATTTGAAGACAAGTCAGCAGCATCTTGCTAATAATCCACAGGAGAAGGTTAGGAAATCGGTGATAACAATTTTGACTAAAAATTTCAGCACCTAAAATACAGGGGTTGGAGATGACAGCTCCAGTCTCTGTCTTGTTCCCATGGTGATTTCCTATAGAACACAACTTCCAACTGAGAAATATGTGAGTAAAGTAAAAACACCATACCCTCCTCCACGGTTGTTGGCACCTGGAGCATGGTATTCCCGTTTCTCCTTACCGACATGCTCCCGGTCTCCTTGGCACTGAAGAAATCTCAGCCTATGGTAGTATTCTAGGGCACCTGCTAGTAACAAAGAACCAATTAATCTGTTATACAGTTTAGGAACTCCACTGTTATGAGTGATTATTATTTTATTATTATTATTATTATTATTATTGCTTTTTTAGTCTCATATGTCAATGAATATAGATGACAAAAGAGAGAAATATCTGAAAGAAGATGAATGAACTGTACGAAGGAGGTAATGATGATCAGCGGATGAAGAGAAGACCGCCCAACTGATGGGACTCCGTCAGAAGAAGATAATCTAGCAGGGAACAGTGTATGAGTAGATGTACTAACCTCTTAATTGCTAGTGCAGCTTTGGAACAGCGACAAGCTGACTACCTTAGATGCCTGTGTGGCACAGAACTGCTACAAGGAAGTTTAATCAACACGTGAAAGCATGTCGTAAGGCGGCTGCTTGCGTATTGAGGGGAGTCTCCCTACTTCCTGCTTGATTGCATAACTCTACATCATACTCTACACGGACAGTAGCGATGAGGCTTTAACATACATATGCTACTTTCGATGTCATTTCAGCACTTCCTTCTAAATGATCTTGGTGCAAGGCAGTCCCATTCCTGCATAGGGGAAGCAAATGAAATCAACAGATATATCAATATATGGATGAAAAGGGCTAAAGTGAAATGGATTAAAAATTCTTGGTGTAACTTTTACCTTAGAGCTGCGGGTAAGTCATTTCTAGTTGATCGACAGCAATTTGTGCGAATCAGTGAACATAGATCTGATGTTTTGAAGTGTGATACAGGCTGTCCTCAAGGCTGCGTATTGTCTCCAATCTTATTTTCTATTTATACTGACTTCATAAGGGCAAACCATACTGATATTAAGATTTTTAAGTATGCTGACGATATGGCCATAGAATCAGGTTTCTATCACCGAATGCCAAGAGCAGCACCTCTAGATTTTTGAACAGTTTTATTCCATTCAGTATCCGCACTTCGAATAAAAAGTGTGTTTAGGCAAAAATTGAGTGCTAATATTACAATTGTTACTATTGTAATGTGTCAATGACAATCATTGCCTCTAATAAAATATTATTATTATCATTATTATTATTCGATACATAGAGAAAATGAAGATTAAACTTCTTGGTGTCTCCTTGTCTGTCAGATTTAATAATTTATCTGTCCTTGTGACAGCGTGACATAAACATAGACTGTCCTTGTGGCAGGATAGTAATTGTGACTGTATAAATGTGATGTGGTTTACTTGGTAGCCCGTGATCGAATGGCAGCTTTTTGTGTGAGACAGGCATATCATGATTGAGTAAAAAAGGGAGAAAATTGTGCTTCTCAACAAACAGGGTAGTGAGTAAATAGACGATATCATATCTGGCCAATGGCAGCGTAGTAAACACCAGGCAGCACAGGGAAGAGAGTCCCACACCTGGCAACCAGCGACTGCCATTGCTACACTCAGCACTGCCACTGAGACGAGTAGCCTGAGTCTATGATTCACTTTACGCAACTACTATAGTGCCCCAGTCTGCCTCCTGTCATCTTTCCCATAACTACGAGGTCTGATCCAAAAGTTCCCAAACTGATTTATTTATGCAAAATGTAGTAGAAATATGGACTCAATCGAACTTTTCTCCTTCAAAGTAACATCCTGAGCTGCTAATGCAGTGAGTCCAATGCTTTACCCATGCTTGCATGCATGGTTCGAAGCATTTTCTCAAGATGCATCTAAGCTCAGCATCGGTTTTTTGTTTGGCGGCGTCCATATCATCATAGCATTGACCTTTCATCACCATTTTTAGTTTAGGGAACAGGTAGAAGTCACACGGTGCCAGGTCAGATGAGTATGGGGGTTGGGGGAGCACAGAAACTTGGATTTTGGCCAGATAAATGCAGACTGTCAGAGTGGTGTGTGTTGGAGCGTTATCGTGGTGCAGATAATAATCCTGAGATAACCATAATTCTGGCCTTTTACGCCTGATTGCATCTCTGAGGTTAATGAGCACATATTTTTACACATGCTGATTGACAGTTAGTCCCTTTAGAATGTATTTGTGGTTCAACATTCCACTAATATCAAAGAACACTATCAACATCGCTTTCACTAGTGATCGAGATTGCCGTGCTTTTTTAGGCCTCGGAGAACCAGGATTCTTCCATAGAAATGACTGGAATTTGGTTTCAGGGTCATGTCCATACAGTCAGATTTCGTCCTCAGCGATTGCCTTTGACAACAAGTCATGATCATCTGCTAGAGACTGCTTTAAGGCTTGACAAATTATTACCCGATTTTTCTTCTGCTCCATGTTCAGAAGTTTCGGGATCAACTTTGCCGCGCCTCTTTTCATAGCCAGAACCTCAGTAACAACCCGCTGGCATGTACCAAAGGAAAGCCCTGACTCTGCACTTAATTCTTGGAGTGTTTTTCTTCTGTCTCGGTTGAGTATTTCGTATATTTGCTCTTTCGCATCATTGGTTTCTGATGACAAAGGTCTCTCACTCCTTTCGTCATCTTCAACCCCTGTTTGCCCTTGAACTGTTTATACCATTTGAAAACTCTCCCTTTACTCAAAGCACAAAGGCATGTTACATCATAACAGCGGTTTCAGTAGCTGTTTTGGCTAATTTCATATGGAAGTTTTTGCTGATTCGTTGTTCATTGTTTGGCGCCATTTTGTATAAATCCAATGATCAATCCTATAACATGCGTTCATGTTCTGTGAATTACTTCGAGATGGAATGAGCCCGAAAGAAAGCTTTTGAGGCTATGAGTAGCCAACATATTTATACTACATGTCGTATACACGTGGTTTGGGAAATCTAATGCACATTGAAACACCGCGACCAGTCCTGGAACTTCTGGATCAGACCTCGAATATTTCAGTAGCCATGAAATACAGTATGGTAATACAATAAACCTACAGATTCGGTATGCTAACTATACTAACTATACTAACTAATGCTAACTAACTTCTGTCTTTCTTTGAGAGTCTTGCAGCGGCTACATATGTAAACGGGTAACTGGATGGCAGAGCTGGCTTGTGCCTGTGACTACTCCTTCTAAGTGAGTTTGTCCATCTTGGTCACTGCATTCCTATATACTTATACCGTATAAGCAGTTGGTTTAATTTTAAGGTAGATAGGACAAAATTTTGTTTCTGTCTCTGAGAAGAGAAATTTCATGCTTTGCAGAGCAGAAAAAAGTTGCCATACCATAAGATGCTAAAACCCGAAATGGTTTTTGTCATTCTCCTGTCGATTTTTGCGCTTACTCCTGCGCATATCTGCGCTTACTCCCGCTTACTCCCGCACACTCCTGCTCAGGCTGATACACAAATATTGACGGGAGAATGACAAAAGCCGTGAATTGCTTTTGGTGGGTAACAATCGCTGCGGATCACTACTCTGGTCTTGAGTGTCCGGTAACAGCCTGATGGCAGGCAATCTGGTTGGAATAGGGGGTTGCTGCACTCTGCGGTGAACATCCGTAGGCAGCGTGATGTCATGCATCGGTGGTATACAGTATCAATGTCATCAAACTTACAGTCACCTAAAGAACATGTTCATACTCTTCTTGGCCACGAATGGTGCACAGATGGTATAACAAACAGCATTCAATAAGAGTCACATAGCATCTTATTCAAACAAGTTTGGCAATTCTCAAAAATGAAGGCTTTTTAATTATAAAAATGATCTTTCTGGCTTTCTCCGCAACATGGTCACTCTAGAATCCAAAATTCAGTTTACTATCAAGAACCGTGCTGAGATGCTTAAAATCTTCTACTCTAATCACAAGAGTGTCATTTAAAATCAGATAATCACAGGAGGGGATAAATCTCAAAGTAGTCAGAAAACATTGGTTTTGAGCTAAATTACTAATCAGCTTGGAGGAGGAGGTCATTAAGCTCTCATTAGCTGGAGGGAGCAAAGGTCATCGATATACAGTTGCTCAATGAGGACAGCAGTTAGATCTGTGTAGGCAGTAGCTATCTACCCGCCATGATGAACCCTTGACCTTGACCCTTGGGCCTGGAGAGTGGCATGGTATCACAAAGCTGTATTTCTTAAAAGGATGACATAACCAGTGATTTCGGTGTATACTCATTAGTTTGAGGCTGTACATGTTTGATATGTTGGTCAAATAGTCCTCAGCTGAGTAACTGTAAAGAAATCAGACAAAGAAAGCTGGTAATCTATGACTTAAGAGTGTTCCATAGTCCCTATTACAATTTCTGGTGTTTTTCATTCTTCCACAGATATTTGTGTGTCAGCACTTGAGGGAGTGGGCAGGAGGGATTGCGGATAGGCGCGGGAGTAAGCAATAATAGGTGCAGGAGTGAGTGCAAAAATTGACAGGAGAATGAAAAAAACCTAATTTCTTATGTATAACAAGTTCTGTCGACATAACTCCCACACAAACCACCATAATGCGATGGCATTATCAGCATTTCTTTTGAACATCGTGATAGATAAGTCAGTGAAAAGTAAATGGGATTTTCTTTCTGAGTCTCATGTCATTTAGACCAAGTTTTTTATTTATAAGAATTTGGGTTTTTGTCATTCTGCTGTCAATTTTTTTTAGAGTGGATTCAAGAAGACGCAGACACAGAATCAGCACTGTCCTCCAGCTAGTCTCTTAACCTAGTCCATTTATTGTTGAGGAATCAAGTGCTTAAATATGAGGATAGTTATGAATCTTCAACTGTTTAGTAAGGTGAATAAAGTAGAGAAAGTCAACAATACAAAAGGAGAAGCTAATACAGAAGCAAAGGCAGCTGGTGCAGCTCGACATAGCTGCCCATCACAGGTGTTCACAGCGTCCATAGTATGTTCGCAATTCCGAATGTGCCTACCGAGTACCCAAATAAAACCGAATTATATGATTTTTCAGAAACCACACAAGCATGACATGGCATTGGACCAATATATAGATAGTGATCCTGAGTTATCCCCACATGTTAGTGGGGAGTTGTCCTACCATGCTATACCACAGATCATCAATGAAACCCGCTACATTTCATGTTCTTTGGTGTCAGGAGTTTTAGTATTCTACTTGTAGCTATTCAAAAAGATCATGCATTCGAAATACTGCTCTAACACACAGCATATACACTTACGCATACATACACAGCATATACACCTATGCATACATACTATGAATGGAGGCATATTATTGATTCATCGCTGCTTTTCAAACAAGCCACGTTTGTGTTAACAAAAAACACAACAAAAGAACAGTGAAGCTGCCAATGTGTATAGGATCAAGTCATATAAAGCGGAGGTACAAGTGAGAGCAGGTTGTTGCAGACCCAAAGGTATAATATGGACACGAGCACCTGTCTAGGTAAGTTGATTTGTGATTCAGTCCACTGTGTTACAGCTGTGGAGCGGAGATTGGCAGCTATAAAACTGAAAACGATTTGAAGTCCTCATTCTAAGTTGAGGTTCTCAAATTTCTATGAGCTTTAATTAGTTGAGCCGCTGGCATTTAAACATGAGATTATTGCAGTTGGTTTCCTAATGTTCTCGCGATTATATTCTTACTTAACTAAGCTCAAATGTGGCAAAGTCTGAACCTCACTGCCTACTAAATATGAGAAATTTTGCCAGTCAGTGAAATTGTGGATGCCGTTCATCATCCACTTATTCATCCCCTCGTGGTAGTCAGTCTGTTGGTTGGTCGGTATGTCGATCTCTCAGCTAGTCTGTCAGTCTGTCGGTCTCTTGACCAGTCTGTTGGTCTGTTGGTCAGTCAGTCAAATATTAAATCTCTGTGCTTCGGTATCGATGTAGTTTTTGCTCCCAGTATCGGCCAGGGACTACAGTAGAGCTTCATGCAGACCATCAAATCCACAGTATATACGTATCCAGTGTCCAAGATTAACAAACTCACTCGCACTAAACAGACCTAGTCACAGAGCCGGCTCTGTCCTCCAGCCACCCTCTGGACTAGCAGTTATCGATGTGTGGATGAGACAGGCTAGAACACGTAACAAGGGAGAGAGTCGGGTGTACAAAATTAACATCTGAAAGCAGTGAATACTGGGTAGGATAGTGCACGGCCATGGCTATGCATCACAGTCACCGCATGTGAAGAGAGAAGAGATAAAAGACGTTGGATCTAAGTAGGGCAGGTTCAGCGATGTAGCAGCTTCAGGACTCCCAAAGAAATCAGACACAAGAAGAAAGTATGATGTAGTGGTGCTAGTATTAGTAGTGGAAACAGTATGTTTATTATGCTACCATACTGTGGCCATTATCATTGCCGTCATCATGCTATCATTGCCGTCATCATGCTATCATTGCCGTCATCATGCTATCATATGAGTTGAAGTGATAAGTTTGCATGTAAAACACAGATATATGTGATGAATGGACGTGCAGTAGGGCTCTTACTGCCATCAAGGTACAAAAATTAAGTTTGTGAGCATGAAATCATTGATTTCATATTTCATTGGGCAAGAACAATGGAGAGCAAGCATACGGCCTTGTCGATGTATTGAAAAGTAAATATTAGCAATAGCATAATAGACTAGTTTCTAACTACATATGGTCCCTGTTCAGAAAATCTTCTAGACCCTGTGGTGTCAACAATGTTCGAAATAGATACATCCCTGAGATGAGTCTCCTATTTGGGGCGGAGAAATGTGATTGATAGAATGCCAATAAGAGGTCAAAGTGTAACCTAGCTCCCAGTAAACGTTTCGCCAAGTTCCTAGGAGGGTTTAAGGTACTCGCTATTAACCTATGAATTAGTGAGTACTTTTAACTTGATGGTTGTTTGCTTCTTTCCTTGTGCAGATTGGTGAAAGAAACTTACAATAACAAATGACTTTCCTCATTTTCCAGTGTTTTTGACAGCCTGCGGAATAGTTGGCATGGAGTCAGCAGCACCGGCAGCATTGGATAGCGGTACAGTAGCATGTTACAATCAAGCTCCCTATCAACTATTTGACTGCTATGCTGTCAAAAATTCTGTTTTCAACGATCTTGCTATCACATTTTAGGACTTGGCAGCGGATACGCAAGGAATAGGAGAGAGAAGAGAGCGATTTCATCCATAATTGACGCAGCGACGACGTTGGTAGAACTCGGCACAAGTGTGACAGACGCTGTCACGGCAGCTCAGCAGGCCAAGAACAGTCTCGTCATCACCTGTGAGGTGACCAACCTGTGCTTCTGGTCCATGAGATATGGCAGTACATCCACCAAGTCTACAATGGAGCTGCCTGCACAGTCTGTGAGACCTGGCTACACCGAAGCTTTTGTAGCAGCGATGAACAAAGCGAAAGCGAAACCAAATAAGGGCACCATAACATGGAATCTGATCACTGGAGAGCAGACTTCGGTCGAAATTAGCATGGAGTGGTTTATTCCTCACAAACCTGACCTGAAGAAGGTTTATAACGGACTGAGGGTCTGCATCAACGACGTCTGTGACAAACACGAGTACAATGACGAACACCAGAACAACTGTGTCTGTTCCGACGGTGTGTGTATCGAGGCAACTATTGGAACATCCGACAAGACGAAGGCCTACATAGACGTCATACCGATAGACTACAATCAGTACGTGGGATCGGTGAGAGATTACTTCTCCGAGTACAACCACAACATCAGTGTGAAGTGTGAGAGGACCGCAGACTCAGAGGAGATGAATACTAAACAGACGACTTACGGTGTCTACATTCTGATTGGAATTAGTGTGGCTATTGTTTTTGTCTTTGTCATTGTGCTGTACTGCAAATGTTCCGATTAGGCGTGGTACTATTCCTATATTGCCTATCGCGGAAATATAACTGATTCTACTTGTAACACTTATGAATATTCCAATAAAAGTAGTTCACGGTTTGTCCTGAATATGTTTTCTTCCGCTCAAAAAAATAGGTCCTTTGTTGTATCACTACGGTCATCAAGTAATGTTTAAAGATTTCAAAAGTTTAATCATCACACATATGTTAGCTATCTGATGATGTTAGCAGAGAACATAATGAGGGCATGAAAGATATCTTTCACAACCTGAGACATGTTTATTCCTGGAATTTGATTTCAAAGTAACATTGCGGTGCTTCTTCTACAGAACACAATGATGAGTCATTTTTAACATTTTTTACCCTCCTATCGATATGCGCTCTGGAAGCATGTGGCGGAGTTACATCAGCCTCCTCCCAGAGCTTATTATACTTTTGGCACACTTTAGCCTGTTTTAGCTAAACGCCGGTATTTACGAAACCGGAACGCCTACCGATAGAAGAGGAAAACAGCCAAATTTCTTATACAAAAATAGTTTGATAATAATTGTAATGATATTGACTGCCATGGGTTTGATATTGTCTGTGTGAAACATGGACATAAAATTATTACAACACATTGATACAGCTGCGGAGTGAATATATCATTGAATGATATTGCCGAGGTTGAGCCACGCATCTATAGAAGTCTGACAATAAAACAAATGATAATAGTTTACCAACACGTAGATGAATGAATGTTTGAATTACTCAGGTCTGACAGTTGGTATAGGATATGCCACGCCTTGATGTAGAACAGATGGTGATGGATTTATCTGACATTGTTTGAAATCGTCCTTCGTACTGGCCGTAGGCCAATCCCATCCGGCTGAAAATGAGAGAAAGTGATTTCAACTGGGGTAGCCATGCGTGGCAGTTGGCGACAGGTTTTGAGATTAATGTGGAATATAATGGAATGGATGGTGACAAATCAGGATACCTGGAAAATCTCAATGGGCAGCCCTGAACTCCAGGCCTGGCATAAGATTTCGCTGCTATATAGTAAAACAGGTCATATAATATATTCTTAGGAGTTGTGTTCTCTTTATTCCTAAGGTTACAGCTAATTACGGTAGCATGCATACATGGCAAGTCTCCAGTATTTATCAGGATCCTGCCTTTTTTGCATTCACATTTTGGAGCTAAAATTGCTATATTTAGTTTCCTAATATTTTCCTATGGCTTATTGGCTACATCTTGCTGAGATAAGCTTGAATAAAACCATACCTTAGCTGTAGGAGTACTGAGCTATGGCTTCTCAAAGTATAAAAAACTGAATCTCCAGTATTTCTGGTCCTGAAATGTGTCAGGCGTGATGGTAAGAAAAGTTGAGATTCCTTTTCACAAGAGTAGAAATTGTGTAAAGCACATTGGGCTAATCACAGGAAACCGTGCCACAGACTGGATCTGATATCATTGGTAGCTAACATACTTGCAGAATTTTGTGACAGAAAATGCTAAAAATTCTGTTTTTTCTGAATTTCGAGGCACTATGATTCAAAAAAGCGAAATAAAATCAGTAAAATCTAACTTGAAACTGTGACAATAGAAAATTAGGAAAACTGTGTTGGTGACAAGAAAATCTTGGAGTCATCTCTGGACAGCGCTCATACACAAAAGTGTGGCAGCGGTGGGATTCGAACCCACGCCTCCGAAGAGACTGGTGCCTTAAACCAGCGCCTTAGACCGCTCGGCCACGCTACGCATTTGGTTAGTATTAACGGGACTAAGGCTATCGCAAACAATAATGAGAACATGCAACTAGATTCAGGAAGTAATTGAACTATGAACTAGACCTGCAATGCACTAAACTGTCTGTCCTTGTAGATCACCAGCAGCAGCTGCTAGTGACGTACAAGGATAGAAAAAACTGAATAATGACATTGACAGTTATTTCTGATGATGGTATAGACGATTAAACATTTTCATGGTTTAGTGCAGTTAACTGCAGCTTTCAGCTATGTTATCATTACCACCGCTACGGCTGCTGACTGGGGATGCAGTCGGACTAATCACTTTAATACTATGATAATGATAACATAACATAGTATAGATTATTATCAAGGTGAATGTCAATAAACCAGTGCAAAAAGACACCAGGACAGCCTGAAAAAGCCTAAACATGTCCAATTGCCCATGAGGACCATAGCCTGGGTCTGACTAGGCAGGCCCGGATCCTCCTTAGACCACTCTGGGCCACCTGACAGCAGCCTGAGACCTCAGGCAGACCTGATTCTACCTAGGGAATAGTGCATTTTTTACTCTTATTACTCTTTATCCTCTTATCTTTTTACTCGCATGAGTGCCTGTACTAGTTGTAATGTAGCGTACTTTTATTGTACCAATGTCATGATATATAAAATTGTATTTGACAAGTGCTGCTAAAAACGTGAGCTCATAAATAGAAAAATAACACAGGGTTAGCGGGCGACTCCAGCTAGATTGTTAAAAGAGAATGTGATTAAAAAATTGCTGACTAAATGCAGCGTAATGCAGGCGTGCATGAATAGGCGCGCCTGCTGATGTACTAGTAAAAAATGCCTGGAAAGGAGCGAAAATCCTTCACAAAGCATATAAGGTTTACTCGTCATTACTATTGACACACAAACATACATACAGCGTACTTCATAAAGACCTAGCAAATACTCTCAACGACAGCGATGCATCAGTTTGAATCAGGTACAAATAAATTCATTGTTTCTCGCTTTAGCCATTAACCCGTCTCTTGGATTGATGAAGTAAAACCTAAGCAAAGTAATTAATCCTGACAAAGAATGCTGGCAGTAACATAACTCCACCTACCTCCTCTGTATCACCCGTGTTGATGTGATGGTGGACGCAGCGATCGAGACAGCAGAGTAGCGGTGACAGGCAGCCATATTGGGCGTCGATATTATCAATATTCTCGTAGAAACTCTGTCTACTATCCTCTGGTTCGGTGCCGAGTGAAGAAACTTCGTCGATCGTCCCATCAATAAACTTGTGAAGGAACGAAACTGGGAAGCCATTTTTCTGCCACTCCTAGGGAAAAGAAATTGGTCAATTTATATTGTTGACGTTGACGTCATGAGTGTTGCGGCTCGGGTTGCCTTTAAAATTTGGTCATTTTAATTGGGGCTCGGGGTGATTGAAGGAAATTGCTCTCACAGCGATTAACTGTCGGGATGGATAGTGCTACTACTGGGAGCTTTCTACAAATGGATACAGGAGAATAAATTTACTACTCGGTGTAGGGAGTATCTTGTGAAAGAAAACAGTGGGTTTAGTTTCTCTGTCTATACCCTGGTCGGAATAGTGCGAGCTTGTGGCTTAATCTCGAGAAAACACCCGAGGGTTCTATTGTTATACTGTTGTGAATGTTAGACGTATTGTTCAAGTTATGAAAACTACACATAACGTCTCAAAGAGAAATACTTGGATAATGCATATGTTAATTATGAGGAAACTCTTGAACATTCTGTTGCTGCAAAGCTTATGTAGCTATGTAGTGCGGTGCAGTGTCCCTGATATGTAACATATAGATTACGAAATACTTGGAAGATGCTGTGCCAGACTGACCTTCACAGTTTCATAGCTGTCCATAATGACAGCTATGAACAGGTTGCTGATTGCGAAGACTGAGACGATGATGAAAGATAGGAAGTAAACTCGGCTGAAGATGAACACGGCCAGAGGATGGTCTTCAGTCGTGATGAAGGAGAGTGTAGCAAATATCTCATCCCCGTTTATGAGAGAGAACAAGCATTCTCCTGCGTCGACTATACTCTCAAACTGAAATTAAGAATGTTGTCTCAAATCCTCAAGCTAAGAATTCTAATGACTTCGTTAAGAAATTTCAGAGCGGGTGAAGTGACAACTATTTTGGCGAGAACTGTTTCCATGCTGGGATCAGCTATGACAAGAATCAAGGTATTTTCAGCCTGAAATGTCCTGGAAGAAGAATAAGAGTAATTAAACTGTTCAATAGTTCTTGAGAAGCCTAGAATAAGTCTTAAGAATTATTGAAGAAGAAATAACAGATAAGTGCTAAGACTTCTTACCTTTAGCAATTTTAGGACAGGAAGTGTACTACAAACTGAAGGATAAGTATGGAACAAAGAATTCTTATAATCTTATAAGTGTTTCAGAATTTTTTAGTGTTGAGCGGAGTCATTTTAGTGTTGAAAACATGCTATAGTCAGTCTTCAGCCATGACTATAACTGAATCATCATTCAAATGTTTGTTAGTTACAAGTATCATATGATATTGATTCAGTTTTACCACGATATAAGACAACTCGGTATTCACTACTCGGTGTTTGTCATTCTCCTGTCGATTTTCGCGCCCACTCCCTCACCTATCCACGCCCATTCCCTCACCTATTCGGGCTCACTCCCTCACCTATCCGCGCCCACTCCCTCACCTATCCACGCCCACTCCCTCATCTATCCACTCACATTCTTGCTCACTCCCGCTTGTGCCGATACTTGAATATATATGGGAGAATGACAAAAGCCCTTTACTCTTATGTTGGCATGTGTGCCTATTTATGTGTGCTGGTAGGAAGCTGGATAGTTCGCCAGAGCTGAGGATACTTTTGTTGGGTCTATGCGTAAGAAGAGTAAAAAATATCGGCAACTGCAGTTGAATATCATTGCTAGCGGTTGAGCAAACAAAGGATGCCGTAATTGCTGGTGATTGATGGTATGATGTCAACGGACTATAAACTGGGGTCAATTTTACTTTCAATAAGCTGCTGTAAAGGAGTACGACACGTTCAGCATCTTAGAACAGCTTGGGTTGGTATCATCATGGTGAAAGCTGCTATGGACAAAAAGGATGGGCAGGAGGATGCATTGTACCTTAGGATGGTATGGTCCCAGCACAATCCAACCAGGAAACAGGAAGGCACAGAAAATGGTGGCAGCACAGACAAGGAATCTGACGAGGGCTGGAGTGGCATTGCTCAAGGTCAGTATGAGAACCTAAAGTAAAAAAAAACTTTTCACTAATTGAATGGATCAACATAAAGCCAAAAATCAAGTGAGGATTTGCTGGGCACAAGAGGTAGCATAAACTAGATTAAACAGGAAAGCACTGTTGAAACTCAAAATGTCTTGAATCGAAATACCGTGCTCTTCACAGAAAACTATGCTGCCAACTTGTAACAGATGTGGAACAGTGTCTGTTTCGAAGCAAAATTTGATTTAACTTCTAGTCATGATTTCAGCAGCAATGTACAAAACCTGTCCGGGTAGAGGCATACCGTCACGACATTGCCTATTAACTCTACTTTTCTAGCACTGGTACACATAGTACCGGTACTTAGCGAACATACTGTACTAGCACTAGTACTAGTGATAGTACTGGTGATACTGTGCTGGTGCTCATTACATTGCCTATTCTCAAAGTGAAACATTTCTACACTCTCCATACCAATACTGGAAATGTGGAAATTTTAGCTGGGGAATTATTCAATGTTTTCCCAATGTGAACATGACAGCAACAAGAAATGTTAGCATGTGTGGATGGAGTGCATTTCAAAAAGAGATAGCAGTTCCTCCACACCGAAAGAGCCAGCATCTAAAGTGTCGTGAATGATCATGATTATGATTATGATTATGATCATCGGAGGGCTTCCACTAATAATGAGATGGAAACCCCAAAAAGTTCGCATGAGGTGACAACTCCGACAGAAAACTTAGCTCTTTTTATCATTAGTGATTTCCTGCAAACTAGTAAACTATTTGCTAAATATTTAACCACGCTAATATTTCCACGTTTACTGTACTAGTGCCCTGTATCTTACATAACTAGTACTAGTACTATGGATATGTATCCTACATTACCAGTACTAGTACATTACCAGTACCGGTACAAGTACACTGGTGGAGTGTATTTTACTTACATAGTATCTGGAGAAGAACCCGAGAAACCGGATGAGGCCGATCCACTGTAGGAAACTGGCCAACCCTAGGATGATACTCGCTGTATTCAAGTAGCTGTCATTGTCAAAGCTGCCCAGTGCATAGAAAACCTCCTATAAATAGACCATTATCACTGCAACAGTAATAGTGGACTGGTGTTGAAACGTATCAGTAAATATAGGCACTCAGTTTTAGGTAACACCCATGACAAAAATTGACTAAAATGAACGATGAGTAGCTTGAAAATTTTAGATTCGCTGATGACCTTCAAACTTAATAGCTAATTCTTAAAGTGGGCTACACCATATAGCTGTGTGTTTGCAACAAAAGTGCTTAAAAACCTTCTGAGTGTAATAATTGTTGATTAAAGCAATGAAAATGCATAAAAAGAATAAATTAACTGTTCTAGGGAGCCTTATCTGTCTTGATTAGCGTGGCCTTAAGATAACCCAAAGTTTTTAGGAATGAGAGCTTTGATGAGAGTAGTTTTCTCTTGATGGAAACATGAACAACTGCGGAAAACACTGACGTGATAACAAGAAAGCGAAAGAACTAAATGTGAGTTTAGTTGATCCTTGTAAGAATCGATGTTCGGCAATGGTCTCAGTTAATGCTGGAATTTTGCGTACGGAAATATTGGTAGACAACTTACGTATCTGATGTAGAACTTGAGAGAGCTCGCGATGATGACCATTACATCACTGAAGGCAATGAGAATGAGCCAGACGGACATCATTTCAAAATATTCTGGTATAGTCATAGTGTAGTTGTATCTCTCGATAAACAATATCTTTGTATCCTAGGAAAACAGAATTATACTATGAGATGTAGGCGCAGCTATGTCAACAGAACCCAGTAGTAGCTGAGACTGCAGTAGCATATATTGAGGGGAACGAGAGGAAACATAGTTCCTGTAAGAAAACTTCAGCTATATATGGAAGAAATTTTCAGTCCACTCCTTACCACAATGAATTTCAGCTTCATGTGGTTTCAGCTCACTGTTAAATCTTTTAAGTGGCAACTTCAGCAGCTGGCAGTCTGAGGACCGTATGAGAATTGTTAAGTTTTGCTCTTGATTCAGTGGTGAATAGCTATGCATACGTGCATGAAAATCAGGTTGCTATCAAAGGCTGCTAAATTTCACTGTTGAGAAAAACTCAATCTAAGAACGGATTACATGGAGGGCAGAGCGAGTCTTACGGTAGTAGTGATATTGTTGCAATGATTTGGCTACAGTGAGCGCTGCCAGTGGAGTCACAAACTGCTGCTGACACCGATTGACGCTTTGATTGATAGGCTGCGCTGTACAACCCATGATTGGATACTGACAATGGCTATCCAGCAGCAGACAATTACTGTTGTGGTTGTAAGACATGCCGGATGTATCATCGTGCAATGCTGACAGAGATTACAGACTCATATCTCATAATCCAATAGAAGGGAGATAAATTCTTAAATAGATGAAATCGTAAGAAAATCTTGCTTTAGAGTCTGGAGGAGGAAAACTTATTTATGATGCAGTTGATGCTTACTTCGAGTAGAAGATATCTCTTCCTTATCGTCCGCAGAGAGACAGCCAGGGATACGATGCAGATAACCAAAACGAATCCATCAAATATCGCCAGCGCTATGGTGGAAGCAGAAAAATCTGAAAAGCTGGTTTCTCTACAGTAACGGACAGCTACGGGAGGTTACATAGCAGGAAGATGTCTTTAAGCCTTATGTTTCGGAAAATAGCAAATTGAATATCAATGGCTTACCTCAGCGGCTGAGGCAGTCGGCCCAAAAGGAAGCCCGCTTACTAGGGCTAATTAATTTCACAGGAATGGCCACCCGGTTGCGAACCTCGGCTTTTAAGCCATCAATTTTGGAAAAAAGAAAACTAAATATTAATGGCTTACCGTAGGAAGTCGTCTCGATGAACTTATGTGATACATCAACAGCTGTCTTCAGCGATAACGTAATACGGCCATTATGGTCTCTGTTATTGTAGGTTATCTGAAAATGCAATATCCATTTTGAGTGAAACCTTAGTACAGGGACGGATCGAGGAATTTATTTGACTGAAGCTCAAGTCATCAAGTAGTCGCTGTCCGAAGGGCAACTAGCATCTGTTGACTGCATAACCGATAGTTTAGTGATGCCGACTGGGGTTTGTGTGGCTGTGTGATGAGTGCAGCCGTGGTTTCTTCGTCTATTTACTACTTAGCTGACATAAAACAGTTAAGGCGGTTTTTTTTGGACTGACGCTCGGGCATCAGTCGCGTTAGCCTGAATCCGCCCTTGTTAGTATGTGGTACTGAGGTACTTAGGCACTGTGGTGCCGTGCTACTGTGAAAATAGAAATTTCAGCGGGCAAAATATTATATCAAACCAGCGGTATCTTCTAACAATTCTTTGAAATGTTTCTAACAATAGCTCCCAGAATTTTTAGCGCTATCAACTGAGCTTGTAGATAACATAAACAGCTATTGGAAATATATAGCGTTCAAGTTAAATAGCGTTTCTAAGAGTTGCTATCACAGCTACTATCGTGAGGGTGCTAAAATTTCTCTGTTTACAGTGATTAGAGGAGTGCAGTAAGCCACCGCCACGCAAACCACCGCCACGCAAACCACCGCC
>ERZ1740065.670-NODE-670-length-18861-cov-11.595927_pt1 | contig 18861 bp, 20 predicted proteins | sample MGYA00581738_ERZ1740065 | MGnify/ENA primary metagenome ERZ1740065 (study PRJEB43018, sample SAMN04849749) | marine metagenome | isolation source: floating plastic debris | place: Pacific Ocean | collected 2008-09-01 | study: EMG produced TPA metagenomics...
CCCTCCCCCCCCCCCCGCCCTCCTCCCTTCTCTCCCCCTACATTTTCTCAGACTTTGTGAGTCATAAGAGAGGGTGTGATTGGGAGAGAGGCAGGGATTAAGAGAGAGGGAGAATAGGCAGGAGAGAGAGGGTATGATTGGGAGAGAGGCGGGATAATGTCAATGATGATATTAACCTTTCGGTCCATCATTGACCTCCGGTTTTTCCGTATGTTCTAACTCTCCAGGAGGACCTGGTTCACCTCTCTCTCCGTCATAACCCTAAACATCATAACAATGCAACAGTTGGTAGAGTGCGTGGTAATCTTACATTACAAACCCAATATTTCTGCATTTTGATTGGCTGACAGCAACTCTGAAGAGAAAGGAAAAATTCAAGGTGATCACATAGCAATGTAGACCTTTTGACCCTTGATGCGCTCTCCTGGAGAACCCATCTGTCCTTTCGGGCCTGCATTTCCCTCATCTCCCCTTTCACCCTAAAATAGAATAATGGAAATAAAATTCGCACCAAAACATGCACCTGTTATGTAACACACTTAACAGTTGCTGACGAAAAGAATCTTAAGACCTTCCAAGCAGCTGTCTGATTAATTTATTGCATTTCTTCTATCAGTGCAAAATCTGAGATTCCATTCCATTTGCCCCAAAAATTGGAGCTGAAGAATTCGCAAGCTACGAGTCATAGACACCAGTGCAACAAGGCTGCACTTTCTGACCCCTGAGTGAAGAAGTCGGCCAGCCATTTCCGCGGAAGATAAGCTGACAGAAATTTGTCAGGGTATCAATAGACACTGACGTGGGACAACAGGTCACTGACAGCATAAAAAATTGTTGTGTTTGGCACACTTTGCTCGCGATAGGAAGCGAGAGCGGGACCGTCATGGGTATAGTATTTCCCTAGCGTCAGCATCGATACTCACCCGCTCACCTCAAATCGACAGCAACGCATAACTCTGCAATTAACTCACTTTTGGCAGTGGCTGCGTAAAAAAATGTCAAAACAGGCAGCTAAAAACAGGCAGCGGCAACAATAATGTTACACACGGGATCGGGTGGAGGGTGTTAAACAGGGCACTATAACTCGTCTGCTACCAGAGAACTTGTCTGTTTAAAGATAGTGTAATCAAAAGCTCAATTATGTAACATAAACATATGCCATAGTTCTAGGTGAAATCTATACAAGCAGAGTATTAGACATTGCAACAGTGTTTAGGGTCTAAAGTTCACTTCGGTCAATAGTAGACAAGTGAGAGACTTGCCTTGCCGCCGTAACTCCCTGGAAAACCGAGTTCTCCCCTCCTTCCTGGCCTGCCCGGTTCTCCATCAGTACCCTAACAATCAGACAGAGAGAGAGAGAATGAGTGCCAAATACTGAAACAACTGCATCAGCAGACAGTCGAATGAAAATACTCTACAGGCTGCTGCATATGATTAATAAGATTAGCAAGAGAAGACGAATCCAATAAAGTTACCATAAAGCCATCGCGACCTGGATCTCCGCGATCGCCAGGTGGGATTAATCCAATCAATCGGCCAGGCTCTCCCTGAAATTGCACGAGGAAATGTCTTTAGTCACTCGCATTTCAGCAGCAACCCTGCGTCTCATCACGTTGCGCTTGATGCGAGTCAGCGCAATAGAAAGGCGCTTTGATCAGAAGCAGGGTAGGTTCAAATTATGATGGCAGCTAGAGTTATTGCTCACGGCTGCCAGACGATCTCAGTGTTATACAATATGTCAGTAATAAATAGCTGGAGCTGAAGATCAAATGGCCGAGTGGCTACACATCCTGGATAGAATGGAAAATAACTGTTTGATTTTAGCATACCTTAGTAATGCACCAGAGGCATCAACACAGTACTGTAAAGCGTTGTTGGGTAATATAAAGGTGGTCCAAACGGAGGCGGAAAGCAGGCCTTGTTTCATCCAATTATGGGTGTGGAGGGCGGGAAGGGTAGCTACAGCAATTTCCGTTCACAGACGCCGAGAACGCCCTCTCGTAAAATAGTTAGGGTTTAGTAAATTGCATCCACTAACTTTTCCCCTAGTATTCAGTTTTCTCCTGGTATTCAGTTTTTTCAAGACTATTCCGCTTTCTGCTCACTTGAATTTGTGGCAACAAGAATCTAAAACTGTACAGAGAAAACTGAACATAGCCTAGGTTCTCCAACTTACAGTCGGTCCTCTTGGTCCAGGAACGCCGGGCTGCCCATCAGGTCCAGGCGATCCCGGTAGGCCGTCAGGTCCAGAAACTCCCTAGAAACGTACCAGAGAGAGAGAGAGAGACTATGATTTGTGGGCTACAGCCAAGACTGCAATCAGGAATTATGTATATAAACAACAGAGTGCAGCTCGTCAGACCTGAGCTGTGGGCATAACTGATTGGGTGAAGGAAACTGAACATTTTCTTTGTACTGAATATCAGATGACAAAGTTTGGCAAGATGCTACCTATCCAGCAGAAAGCAAATGGTGTCAGTTGACACTGAATCTTGCCAATTAACAAATTAGCCCTTGACGCTTTGGGCGGTCATATTTAGAATAGGCATCATTGTTATTGAGCAACTACGACGTGTCAATTTGTTAAAATAATTCGCACAGTTTTTAAGGCATTCGTTTGTCATCAATTAAAACGCGATAACGCATCGACAGGCGAGAAGTGTAAATGAACACTGACTGGAGAATCCGAGGAATGTCACAGTGGAAACAGTTTTGTGACATGACCTCGCCCAGCCGAACTGGGAGACTGGAATGTCAGCCATAGACGACACAGCCTGAGAATTTGGAGCCCAAATTATGTCTATTTGGGTCGTCTGTCGGGGTTTATGGACTGTGCCCCAATGCAAGTCTTATGTAACGCTATCTAAAGGCCACCATTGGGTTAATCAGACATCATTCTTAAAGTCTACCGAAAGTCGGTGTATAGTTTTCGGGTCGTTAAGTGTAAGTAACTGTATACTCCATCAGTAAACACAGGGGCAATCAGTTCGCTCAAATATGTATACAATTTTCTGGTCTAGAAACAGAGCACTGTGAAAACGCTATTGGTTTTCATTCAAAGCACATCGCCACCGCCACTGGAGCCAAGTGTCTCAAGGTTCGAGATTGGTCAAGACGTATCGGCAGAAGGAAAAAACAGCGGATATTAGATTGACTCACTACAAAAGCCAATATGTCAGAGGTGCGATGTTTAGATTGCTGCCTGCGGGGCTTTTTTAATGGCACAAGTGTCTGCAGGAAGCAGGTAGGTGTAGGTGCCCAAAATATTATGGAATCACATATATATTCACTATCATAGCAGTACTGGCTGCCTCATAGTATCGGGTACGACAGCACTCTCTCTCTCAGTGCTGGCCGCTGAAAGTGACATGTCAGCTGACGCATGCTTTTTAAATAACCTACCATACATCTAAAAATATGGGCTTACGCTGGGCATGACCAACAGTTGTCTGACCAAACATCAAGTAGTGCAAAAAGGGGCTTACATTGGTGCCATTGCATCCTGGGAAGCCTTGAGGGCCTGACGGACCCTCTAAACCCTCTTGACCCTACAAAACGCGGGCAAAAGGACTTCGTACAAAAACACGAGATGAGGTTAGGAGAGTAACTGCATCATTCAAAGCTGCCACTCACGGGTATTCCAGGTGCCCCGATGCTGCCGGTTCGGCCAGGTGGTCCCTAAAACAGTGAGCGGACACAGGCTGATTAGTGCATTCAACAAAGAGCCGGTGTGAAGGTGCAGCAGCTTCAATTATACTGCAGATCATTCGAGCCTGTGTTTACAGGTGTTTTTTATTGACCCTACCTGCGTAATGAGAGGAAAACAGGGTCATCAACCATAGGTAACAACATGACATAACTCATTACCAGACAGGCTGCTCATAGCAGCAGACCTCCGCTCACTATGAAATGCTGCTTTCATCCTACTCTAAAGATATGGCTGGTAACAAAAAGCTCTCTGTGCAGCTTCAGGTCAGCAGACTGACTATTGAACTAACCCGTAATGGTAACGCCAGAAACCGAAGCTTTGCACCAATTAGTCTGGCCACAAAAATGCAATAAACTAGTTCCTTTGCTGCTTCTCTTCACTGCTGCTGTGTAATGTAATGGGGTTGCCTAGTTGTAAAGTCGAGACGTGTTAAAACGGACTAAAATAGACTCACTCACCCTGCTGCCTTTGGGGCCAAACGCTCCGTCATCACCCTGCTCTCCTTTTATGCCGACTGGGCCGGGAAATCCTGTCTTACCGATGTCACCAGGCATTCCGGAGAGGCCTCGCAGTCCAGGTAGACCCATGTTCCCCTGAAATATATATGCAGTGACAGCATTGAACAGGTGGGTGCAAGTAAATCTGGTAGAAGTTTTCTTATTCCAAGGTTAGTACTAAGCAGTAGACTCCAGTCAAACTGAATGTCCAGCGACTGGATATGAAACAGGTATTATCATCATGGGACCCCAGTAATTAGTAGCAGGTATGACAAACAGGTGCTGGCCAGTGTATTTATGGAAGGAAGAGGCTCTTACGAGCTGGCTCAGAGAAACGCTCCATTACATCGGCAGCTGTGTGGGTGGAATGTCTACTGACCATTGCATTGGATATACTGTAAGTTTCCCACTGGCTATGACTCAACCCACCCCATCAAAAGAGCCTGGCTGAAGGGCAACTACATTGTGGCAGTGCCTATTTCATCATCAAGTGGTAGCTGTGGAAATGTAACAACCCAATGATTGGCGACTGGCAATGTTGTTTCAATCGGTGTCAGGGGAAGTGTTAGATAAATAAGCTTATGTCTTGGTAAGTCATTCATACAGACAGGCAGACATACAGACAGACTGGTCGGCTCATCCGTTCCGTAGACATCCGCAAGTTAGCTTTGGCACTCAGATATCTGTACTGCAGAATGCACTACTACGGTACAGCACACATAGACAAGTTCAAGGTCAAATGAAACTGCAAATGTGAAAATGAACGATACCTTCGTGCCCTTGATGCCATCACATTCTTTACAAGGTGTTTCACAAGACCTCTGGCCACATTGCTGCAACAGGAACACCAATGATCATGAAACCAACAAACGCATCAGCAATTTTTTTGGTGGACCTGCAGGTCCTAAGTGAAAAAAATGGAAAGGAACTCGTGAGTTATGAGAGAGGAATACTGGAGGCTGGATAATTGGATTAGCGACCGAACTGCAGGCGAGCTGGCAGGATATAGTAAGCTGACAGGCTGCTTCACCTGAGAGGCCTTTTCAGGTGCACTTAATGAATGCATCTCACAACGCAGCCAGCACAATCTGATCCAAATGAAATGAACTCGTACAATTAGTCTACAATGCAAAACTTTTTAAACTCTGATTTTCAGTTCATTTGAGTGAAATTGCAATAAAAAATTAATTTGATCATCACTATAGCAACTTAAAATTGAACTAAAGTCCAGTTTCAAACAGCAATTAAGTAAGCATCTCGGGGACAACTTTCAAAACGTGAATTTATCCAAGCAGCTATGGCCATACTTACAGCTATCGAGGAGCACACAAGGCTGCTGAGAAGCACTCCAATAGCAGCTCCGAGATGCATTCCTGAAGTCCTCTCAAAGCTCAACTTGGAGCTGATACCTCTTGCCCTTGAAGAATGAAGGAGGACAACCTCCCTAAGGAAAACTGGATGATTAGGCTAGTAAAAGTTTTTAAAATGGAGGAAGAGTGAATACTTCGTCGACATCAAAAACCAACTCCACTCAACCTTGCGTAGAGCTCGGTGCGATCGAAGTGTGCGATAGAAAAAAGTCAGCAAGACTAACCGCATCACAGCTCGCCACTCAACACGAACTAATCGGAGAAAAACTAGATTTTCTGACAATGTTAGAGAAAAATACTCAATTAATTAGCTTCATCAAGCATAACTAAATTCTGAAAATTATTTTATGATGTAAATTATTTAAAATTAAGGCTGTTATTTACGTAAAACTGCGAACTATTTCTACACACGGATTGGAATCACCCTCGACACGTGAGTTTCGCGTACGAATCGAGGTGTTTTTTTTCTACCCAATAGAACGGGGGATGATTATTTACTATGTACCTGATTGGATAGAAAGAAAATAATTTCCCGTTCGTAATCAAACCACGCCTATTGAGGAGCACGTTTCTTTGCTGCTCAGTTCATCGGGAGCAGGCGAGTTCATAGAATGTAAAAATCTCCTCAAAAGTCTACTTGAAGCTGTTCTCCCTGTTTTTGACGAGGTCGGCTAGCTATAAGTTTATTTCTCACCCTTGGCATTTCTGTCACAGATAGTGACAGGCCTTGGTGTGGTCTGGAGTGCCAGTGAAGATGAACTCTAAAAAATATTGTTTGTAAGTATAACTTCATGACATTATTGGTTCTTTGAATTTGAACATTTTTCACACTTGGACAGAATTCTCTTTTGTCCATATTTTTAGATGTTTAAAATTAGAACACTTCAAAAGGTTGATTCACTTTTGTTGCACATGGATCTGTTGAATTGATTTTATCTTTCACACAAAATAATTTTAGGACACCGAATATTCTATTCGAATATTCTTCTGATTTTAGGTTATGCAGCACCGTACTGATAGTTTTGCTAAACATCGGAACTACAAGTGCTCAGTTCAAGCTTGAGGTAAGTTACCTTCAGCTCACTCATTAGCCATCACGATCGTGGGTAGTGCACCTTGAAAGGCCCCTCACAATTAGTAGCGCAGATCGGTTTACACGTCTTGAGTAACTGGGATTGTTCTTAGCAGAAGAGGGCAACTTAATAAACAGATATGATGTTGTAGGCCCAATTAATGGATAGCTAATGGTCCGTTAATGGTACAATAAATCAAGTTGCTCATGCTTCAGTCTTATGATTTTATGGGAGTATTTTGGTTTCTCTTGCATAGCTGAACGTATCCTTATGGCTTGTGATATAACTAGAGTAGTAACCCTTATTTTACCCTTAGCTTTTTTAGCTTCAGCTTCCTTTAATAGAACTGATAATATTCCCTTAATTTATGATTGCTCTCTCTCCCTCCCTTGCTTTATTTCTCTCCTGGCGCATAGAGATCGAGCCTGCTTTTACAGGATGGGAGCAGTCTGCCTGTTGATGCTGCTTTGATGCAAAAGCATGAAAAAACCGCTTTCACCCCCAAACTAACATCTGATAAGAACGCGACGTCGGCAGAGAAACCCGCCGCAGACATGGCGGCTGATGAGCCGTCAGCTGCGGTCTCTGGTCTGATGCGAGACCTGGATGACAGGTTCGATAGGAATGACCAAGGTCTGATTAGCGCGTACGAGAACTTGCTTAGATTTGGCGGCGACGATGCCATCACAGTCTCCACCATCAGCGAGCTGAAGGCTTCTGACGAATCCATCATGCGATACATACTGGAGGTGATTGCTCATTCCAAACCCATCATCACTCCTTCCGCTCATATAGTGTTTTATTTTTATGCAATACGTTTCTCATGAACCGCTACCATCTTCCTTTGACGTGAGCCTACCCTGCTTTTACTAACCCGTTCTCAGCGCCTGGAGAGTCAGGATGATATTGACTACTTGCTCGCCAATTGGGAAGAGACGAGTCGCAAGCTCTCTCAGAGCTACCAGTACTCACTGCGTCTCGTACCGCCGCTCTACATTGTACCTCAGCCTGATGACAGCGGTTACTATAGCAACGACGATGCAGTCAAACTACAGCGAGCAGCTACAGACTACGGCCTAGAGTGGCAGAGCGCTGTCAGGCTAGCCAGAATTGAATGGCGGAAGCAAGAGGTGTGTAGCCAAGCAGTTCTAGGCGGGCGGGGAAATGTTGTATCAAAATAACAGTCCTGTTGTTACAACAAGCAGAAGGGAAGGGACCTCTGCTTGCAGTTTAAACACGGCTGGTGCCAAATCCTTTTCCTCATGAGAGATAGTCTGCCTGATTCCCCTATTAAAGCTCTATCCAGTAATATTTTGGATGGCCATCTCGTCGTGAACTGAACAGGCTGATTTTATGTAAAAATACTCTTGGAGTGTCTTTGGCGTCATTGCCTGTGTCGTACAAATGTTTACGTACGTATGTCGGGGCGTACGCGCATCAGGGTCAAGGAATCCTGACATGATTTCTCTTTTTGAGTGCCGCCCCAGAATTGACATTTAACAGTTGCTGCAGGCTGTGTTCTATGCAATGCGATACAGCAGCCTGTCAGACTGATGTTAGTGTAACAGTCACACTGGTTATCGTATACTCCCCTCCCACCGAAACTACTGGAACGCTCATGTGAAACATAATTATTTATCATTCTATAATGTCAACCTAGTCTCAAGCGACAAGGTCGCTGCACGCAGTCTGACCCTAGCCCGGCTCTCATTGGCGCATAGATACGAATGTTTTCATTGGCTCACAGATACAAATGTTTTCATTGGTTGTTAGCTATCAGGATCGGAAGTGTCATTCATGGAAGAAGGCCACAACGCCGAAGCTCATTCGAGGGTAAAGCCTAAACCGTCATCAGCACGCAGCGCCGCTCACTTCCTGTCTGTCCGTTTGTCAGTTTGTCCTGTCCGATCACCTGGCTCATATGTTTGATCACTGAGGCTCTTTGTGTGTTAGTGTGTGCGCGTACGGACGCGCTCCTACCCCTTGCACACACATTGCTCTCGCACACTGAATCCATTCACCTTGCACCAGTGACGCCGCGTCTACACAGTCATGCACTTGTTAGTTCGTTTCTCTTCTCTATCTGTTTGTTCGTCTGTCTCTGTCTGTCTGTCCACTGCACCGCTTTGCTGCGCACTGAAATATAAATGGGTTCGCTACGACTTTCCTTTCTGGCCCGTAATTAACTCTTGCTCTTTCTTCTGATGATCTTAAGCGGATTTCAACGATAAATCTCAGCGTCAAGTAGCTGTGGAATTGACCGCAGACGTTGCTGCTCGTCTAAACACTGGCCACCCTGAAATCATAGCCGTTCCGTTTCAATTAGGCTCAGAGGCGCGCACACAAACACGTCGTGCAGCGCTTACTAGACTATCGGCATCACTTTTTACAGAAATACGTTTGTTCATTGTGTCTGTTCGTCTGCAGCTGCCGTGAGCAGTTTTATGACGACAATAAGAACCAGTCTGCCGCGAACGTTGCTATTATCCTTCTTTCCAGATGTAGACATAAGCGGCGAACGACTTGGGCTGTGAGCATGGAAACAGGTTGATGCCTGCCTCCCTGCATGCTAGACTGTAGTTGCTGCTTGATTGGTATCATATACAGCATGTGTCCTGCAGGTGTAGACGAATGGAGAGCCTATCATTGCCGCTAAGTATGATGTGAACAGTTGTCCAGAAACAACCAGTCAAGAGAGGGCAACTCCATGTATGTGAACTGCGTTGAAATTTTTTGTCACGATGGCGATTGCAGGCGTCTGAGCTGAGGAAGCTGATCGAGGAGAATGAACAGATGTACAAGGAGCTGCTGGACCAGTTCCAGAGAGGCTTCCTGTCTCAGGCCGACTACCAGGTGGCAGCTAGGAAGAACAGAGACGAGAATCAGCGGCTGAGAGACGAATTCAAAAAGGTTAATACTCCGTACGCTTACATTGGTGTGTGATTGAGGAAACCTTTGACATTAAACATGCAAGTCTATGATGCTGTTGGTAGGCCTTGCCTGATGAGCCTTGCGCTGGCGGCAATTGCGGAGGCGGCGCAGGTGGTTGCAAGTGTATAGCGGAGAAAGGCGGTCGGGTAAGTAACCCTTGTGCTTTTACATCATTGCCGCGTCATTTCACCATTTTGCTATGAAGTATATTTGGAAAGTTTGATGATTTTGTATCTCATTTCCATTTGAAGAATTTCCACCCCCACAACTATCCCGTTAATGGGAATTTCCACCACCACAACTATCCCGTTAATGGGAATTTCCACCACCACAACTATCCCGTTAATGGGAAATTTTTTGACTGATAGTTTTTAATTTCTCCTTGGATCAGAATTATCGCTAACAATTAGCGGAGTTGTGTTCTCCTACCCTGGCGGAATTTAGCTTAACTTATACACTAATTTGTCTAGTAATTTATTCTGCGGGGCTTCATTAAGTGAATGTTCTCTGACATATGGAGATGTATCTCATCAGCTTGTATAACTAGACTCCAGCGGAATCGTGTCTTAATGATAACAACTAATCCCATGTCTCCTATTTAACCCTGAAACTAAGGACTCCGAGTTTGATAATTGATTTTACTTAACTCTACATCATGGAAATTTAGGTAGAGGACGCAACTCCAACGTTTTCCCATCCAGGGTTGTTAAATTGCAAGCAATGTATTTTAGGGTTTCCCTGGACCCATTGGGCCTCAAGGTCAGAAAGGTTTGAGTGGACCACGAGGTATGGAAGGATTGCCGGGACCGAAGGGATTGAAAGGAACATCAGGAAGAGACGGGCCCCCAGGGATCAAAGGAGACCTGGTCAGTGCTCTATTCCCACACATGCCACATGCCTGTCACACGATTGTCGGAGCTTCGGGTCACGTCGCTCGATTGTCCCAAACTGTAGATAAATACACTATGATTCAACTGTATCTGAATTGGTTGCCCACGATTCTTCCTATTGGGCCGTGCTTTGAGTCTTCAGCTGCGGAGTATATAATTGATCTGGCTATACCTGTGTAGTGATAGGTTTGAGTAGTTGATTGAATTTTTATGACACAGGAATTCGTAGCTTATGCTATGGGGCCCCAGGTCAAGATGCTAGTGCCAAGTTTACTTTAGTCTGGGCCTGGCTTTCACTCACTCAGTATTGCTGTAGGGCAAGACTGGAATGCCTGGATTCCCTGGGCTGAATGGAATTCCCGGTTTGCCAGGTCCTGCGGGACCGAGAGGCCTGCCAGGAATTGATGGATGTAATGGAACTGATGGTCTCCCCGGTAAGCCTCTCCTTTCTTTCCGCTCATTTTCACAATTCTGATAAAACATATAACTGACTGCATCCTGTGTACAGGGAACTCTGGATACCCTGGCCTGCGGGGTAGGGAAGGACCGAGAGGCGCCCCGGGTGAGCGTGGACTACCAGGAACCCCTGCTTCTGGTATCAAAGGAATAAAAGGTGAACCTGGAATTGATGGACGTGATGGCTCGTCCGGCGTGCCTGGACTGCCGGGACCTGAAGGACCCAGAGGCTTGCCTGGGCAAACAGGTAAGGAAAGAGACAACTCCTTCCACTCTTTGTACCTCCTTATCTATTCTCTTCCTGTAATTATCTGGTATCTCCTAACCCAAACACTCTGTCCATGTCTTTCCTATCCCTCTTAGTACCTCCCTCCCGCTCGTATTCCCCCCCTCTATCTCTCACCTCCTCCCCTTCTCTCACCTCCTTTCTCATTATTCTCACGCATGAATACACTCAGAGCTTCAAAGGTTGAGTTTCATTGCAGGTGGACTTGGTCCAAAGGGAGAGAAAGGTTTCACTGGACCCTCTGGTATTCCTGGTGAACCCGGTGTAGGCATATATGGGCCGAGAGGAGAGAAGGGTGAGAAAGGTTTGATGGGACCACCTGGACCAGTGAACCGTTTTCTACACGCAAACTGTACCGATACCATTGCCGGACCACCTGGTCAGAAAGGAGAGCCTGGACCGATGGTATAGTCGCCTCATGAATCCTGTAAATAAAACGCTATCTGAACACTGCTTATTACCATTGATTTGTCTCTTGTAGGGCATGAATGGTGATTCTGGCCTACCAGGATCTGATGGTGTTAAAGGAGACCGTGGATTTGATGGCGTTGATGGCCAGAAAGGAGAGAAAGGCGTCCGAGGCATTGCTGGGCCAACTGTATGTATATATATACAATGGAGTCTGAAGTCATCTGGTGTAGTGTTCACTGATGACATGAATATTGGTAGGGTCCACGAGGCTACCCCGGAACTCCAGGACTGGCAGGCATGAAGGGAGACAGGGGCTTCAGGGGAGACTCTGGTAGAGATGGCTTCGATGGACCAAAGGGTCAACACGGCGAAGTTGGTCGTGATGGACCACAGGGAATACCAGGAGCACCTGGACGTCCAGGGGTGAGTAGCAGGTGTCTGCGGGTATCCCATTCGTGAGTAAAGGCCAAGAAAATGTTTAAGAAGAAGCTCTACATTAGGAATGGATTCGATATCAGAATTCGATGCCATCTCGATGTATCGAGAAGACAACTCCGAATATAGATGAATGTCAACAATTGCACTAAGAGTCCGCCCTTACTTTACATTACTAGGTTTGGTAATTGTCTATTTCCCTGCCCTGAAAGTTTTTGAAGAATTCTTCAATACTTCCTGAAGAATTCTTAAGAGTTCTTCAATAATTCTCAAGACTTCTTATTTTAAGCCATTTTAGGGCGGGGAAATAGACAACTGCCGTAGGTTTTACTATATCAATGCATTTATATAGAAATGACCACACTATAGCAGCTCATAATTAGCTACTGCCCAAACAGCAAATACCCAACTGCGCGAATAGTATTTATAACCCCACATGAGTTGAAATCTTTCTATTTGATCATCTACAGTATCAATCTTTCGTGCAAGTCTTCAGTGCACTGAAATTGTGTAAATTCAATTTCACAGTCAACCAACTCTCAGTATCAGTGAAGTCTGACTATTTTCAGTTTCTACAGCACAGCCATACATATGTAAATCCTCTATATAGTTACCCATGTATTGGCACATAGCGACCGAATTCATCTGTTTACAGGGACCAGGTAATGCAGGTCCCGAGGGTGATAAGGGAGAGAAGGGTAACCCTGGACGCACCGGACCGGGAGGCAATGATGGCCCTCCAGGTAGACCTGGATCGAGGGGTCCCCCAGGTGATTCCGGCATACCTGGTAAGAATGGCGAAGCGGGCAGAGACGGACCAAAGGGAGCAAAGGGATCAACCGGTGAATCAGGTTTCCCAGGTACGATATTGGCTCACATCCAACTATCCATGTCCCTATGACACTTCCTCTGTCAAATTGACGTCGAATATCCGATTCATTGGAGCCTGTAAGAATAATTGCATAAGAATGTTTTTCAGTGACGGTACACTTCTCTCATATTAATTAATGTTAACACCTGGATACGTATGTATAAACCATCAGTTAACATGTTAATTAATTTGTTTTATTATGTATTAATGACTGTATTAATGAACATATTAATACGTATCAATACATATGTTTTAATATGTTAATTCCTGTTAATAGGGGAATTAATATGTATTAATATTAACATGAGAGAGAGAGGAAGTGTACTGTTTCCTGTATTTCTATCATAAATAATAAATCTGAAACATTAGTGACAGTAACTAATTTAGCCTGACCCATGTGACCTACATATGAAATAGACCCACATGACCTACATATGAAATAGACCCATATGACCTACATATGAAATAGACCCACGTGACCTACATATGAAATAGACCCATCATAACGGCTTGGTTTGATCCAGGTATCCCTGGAATGGACGGACGAACAGGCAGAGATGGCCCTAAGGGAGACAAAGGAGCTGAAGGACCTAAAGGCGAGGGAGGAAGGTCGATTCCAGGAAGGAGTGGTATGGATGGCTTGGATGGACTGTCTGGTAACCAGGGAACGAAGGTTTGTCTATCAATCAACTAATCAACTTGTACCGATAACCTTACTAAACAAGGTCAACTTTATTTGACATTTGTTATTCTTCCATTGATCTGCTTGCTGCTTTGAAGTCAGTGATTTTCCGCATGGCCTAGTCAGTGCAGATACTGTAAACATAAACATTTTAGTGACCTCATAATAATAGCTAGAATAGTGACTTGAAGAAGATGATATATTTTTGATATCAGGTGCTATTATTAGAAATGCTGCTAATTTGAATAAAATGCTATATATAAGCTCGAAGGAAATCGCCAAAATTCTAGGCGTTGTTATTAGAAATACTGATGATTTGAGCAAAACGCTATAATATTCTGTCCGCTAAAATATGTGGGTTTACAGTAGTCATCGATTTTCCATCGGAGGCAGCAGCTGATTGACGGGAAAACTCTCATTGTCATTGTTTTTGGTATTATTGTTTTAGTATTATTATTATGTTTATCATCAAATTGACGTTGAATTTAGAATAGTTGAATGCGATGGAGCACCGTGACAACTACTGCCATTAGTTTATTGTTTTAGCATTATTATTATACTTATAACACTATCACCCAGGGAGATAGAGGTTTTCCCGGAGTACCAGGAGAGCCCGGAAGTCTACCACCTAGAGGTCCACCTGGACCTAAAGGAGACAAGGGAGACTACGGCCCACCAGGTGTTCCCGGAGAGCGGGGAAGAATCGGAGACAAGGGTATGTGCCACACTCCATGCCGATAATCTTAGCTGTTTTCCACTGACTAACGCTGGTCTTGTCGTTTTTCTGTAGGAGAGAAGGGCGGTGAGTGCAGAACGTGTTATCCTGGACCCCCAGGCTCCAAGGGAGAGGGAGGTCTGCCAGGCCTGGACGGTCTGAAAGGTGACCGAGGATTGCCAGGTTCTGATGGTTTCCGTGGAGAACCAGGAAATGATGGATCACCGGGCACTCCTGGAGAGACTGGTCCCAGTGTATGACCTAATTACACATAGTGTGCTCTGATTGGCTAATGCTCTCTCTGAACAGCATTGGTTTGGTATACATCTAGGGTTCATCCGGAGAAGATGGACAAACAGGTGAGAAAGGAGAGAAAGGAGAGAGACAGGTGTTCCAGCCACCGGAGCCCATCAAAGGCGCAAAGGGTGTGCTAGGAGACAAGGGCGAGAAGGGCCTCCCTGGAAGCCGCGGTTCAGCTGGTCCACAGGGACCCAATGGAATGCCGGGCGTGCCTGGAACAAAGGGAGACAGCGTAAGCTAGTCCCACAGAACTTTATTGACTGACATCACGGATGCGACGGTGCCATTGAAAGCTGCCTCATTTGTTGACAGGGCCTACCTGGTATACCTGGCAGAGACGGTCAGGCTGGACCACCAGGAGAGCCTGGCATACCTGGTCGCAAAGGAGCCCCTGGAATCGGCCTACAGGGGCCAAAGGGTGATAAAGGAATGGATGGATTGCCTGGATTTGACGGGCCGCCTGGTCTTTCTGGCCCCAAAGGAGACCCAGGACCATACCGAGTTAGTGTTCACACAACTGAGTGTCATTGTGTGTGATACCATTGTGTTTGACCTTGACATTGAATCGTGTCATGCAGGTAATAAAAGGAGACAGAGGTCTGCCTGGAATGCCTGGTATTGACGGATTGGATGGCCGCGACGGAAGGTCAGGACCGAAGGGAGACAAGGGTGAGTGAGCGCTTACCTATTGATAATGGAACGTAACTGCTCATGAAAACTTGTTAGACTGAAAGTACTGAGATTTCTGTTTTTTTCTGAGCTTCGAGAAGCCGCAGCTGAGAATGCCACAGATAGCATTCCACTACATTTGAGTTTATCCCAGAAAGATCCAAGTAATATATATAATAGAGTAATAGTAGTAAAGTAATATATATATATATATATATATATAATATATATAATATACCATAGGCTAACAGTAGGAAAGTGATAACAAGTAAATTAAATCCTAAATTTCTACAGCTAAAATACTTGAGTCTCCTAGAAAAAAACTAGAATTCAATTCTTTAACAAATCATCAAGGAATCTTCTCGCTTGTCTGTTTAGGCACCATTGGTCGAGACGGTTTGACTGGTCCGAAGGGTTACCCGGGTCTGCCGGGACAGGACGGAATTCCTGGTACAATAGGTATGAAGGGAGATGAAGGACTGAATGGTCTACCAGGCCTCAAAGGTGATAGAGGTTACACAGGATTGGATGGTCCGAAGGGAGACGAGGGTATTCCTGGACTGCCAGGCGCCCGCGGAGAGCCCGTATGTACCTCTATTACCTCATATTACCTCATATTATCCCGTATTGCAGCTACCGTCAACCGCAATCACTCATTCAATTCGTGGATGAGTAATGAGCGTTTGTGACATGTGTCATGTGACATGTGATCTGTGACATGTGACCTGTTTGTTAGGGACAACCCGGTGAAGGTAACCAAGGCGAGACTGGTGACAAAGGAGCGCCAGGTCTCCCTGGAACAGATGGACTCAATGGCCTGCCTGGGCTACGTGGTTAGTATCGCTTCACTATCGTCATCATACTTATCGTGTTTCCACTGATGTTGAACATTATAAACTCATACTGTAGAGTTGGATGTGAAATTGTTGCTATCATTAGATTGTGCTGTAGAAACAATGCCTGTTATAACTTATATAGGAGTTGTCCTTCCATATGTGGGATCGTTATCGCTAGATCGCTATCATTTTGATGTATTGATGGGTCTGAAGGAGATGTTAATGTTCCCCTTGGTATCAAATCTGGTTCTACACTAAGATATCTTCGGATTGGAAAAAATAGCGAGTCAAACAATTATTCTTTTAATTTTGTGCTGAACACCTTTAATTGCAGCTGAATACTGACTCTGACAGCAGTCGCAGTTATGATGTTTGTGATTGGCTGACTGTGGCAGTAGTATTTGTGATTGACTGACTGTAGCAGTAGTATTGATAGATTGGTTGACTATGGCCGTAGTTATAATGTTTGTGATTGGTTGACTATGGCTGTAGTTATAATGTTTGTGATTGGTTGACTATGGCTGTAGTTATAACGTTTGTGATTGGCTGACAGGTGATAAGGGCGAGGCAGGGCTGAGAGGTCTAGATGGAGAACCAGGCACTCGCGGACTCGATGGACTACCTGGACTGAAGGGCGATCGCGGTCTCGATGGTTCAGGAGGCCAGAGAGGCTACCCAGGCGGGAAAGGCGACCGAGGTATTGTCCTGCAGACTCTGAGAGAACCTCCACTCGGATGTGTACACGTGTACGTGACTTCCATCGATTTACTTAGGAATTCCTGGTCTGTCCGGAACTGATGGCGAGAAGGGTGAGCGTGGTTATCCTGGCAGAGACGGTTTACCAGGCCTGTCTGGTGAGAAGGGAGACAGAGGATTCAAAGGAGAAGGTGGAATACCTGGACGCCAGGGAGACATGGGCAACCCAGGTCTGCCTGGTCTGGATGGTCTGCCTGGAGGCAAAGGTTTGGTGATTGTTTGACTCTAGCTGTATCCTCTGAGACTTGAACTGACCAATGCTATTCCTGTATTTTAGGAGGAAAGGGTCAATCTGGTCTGGATGGCCTGCCTGGCAGGAAGGGCTCAGCTGGTCTACCTGGTCTCGATGGATTACCGGGAATGAAGGGTGACAGAGGTTACAATGGACTTCCTGGTATAGCTGGTGAAGAGGGACCCAAAGGCAAGCATGAATGAACACACCTCTAATACTTACTCAGCGACTGGATGATGATGTGGTGTGTCTGGTGTGCTTGTAGGCGACAGAGGACCTACAGGTCCAGACGGTTACCCTGGAACTAAGGGAGAGGCAGGTTTGTCAGGCCTACCTGGCCTGAGAGGTAGCGACGGAGAGCCTGGTATTCCTGGAGAGTCGGGCAAGGATGGAGAACCTGGCCTCACAGGTAGTCACAGGATATTATCGCCGTAGAAGTTCTGTTGCAGCATCACATGCCTTCACAAATTGCTATATACATACCAGGTATACGTGGAGAGAAGGGAGAAGCTGGTCTGCCTGGTATTGGCAGGGACGGCCCGAAGGGTGACGCCGGCCGACCCGGTATACCAGGCCTGGACGGACTGTCTGGTCTGAAGGGAGACCGCGGAGATGATGGCCTTCCTGGCTTACCTGGAATGAAAGGAGACAAGGTATGCTGAACACCTCAATCTATAGAGCCTCGAAATTCCGTGAAATGTGTTTTTTTCATGATCTAACTATGTGTAGGGTCTTGATGGCCTTCCTGGCACCAAAGGATCAGAAGGTATGCCCGGTCTAGACGGCGTCAAGGGCGAGTCTGGCCTCGATGGCCTACCTGGTGATGTTGGAAAGGACGGTCTGCCTGGACTGACTGGAATCAGAGGAGAGAAGGGAGACAGAGGTGAGTGCATACGCCGAGTACTTTGAGCTGTGACCATAGCTGCGATTGAATTGTGTCAAAATCAACAAGAAAGTGTTGATTCTATCTTTGAATAGTCGGAATGTGGTTGTTGTCTATTTCCCTACCCCAAAATTTCTCAAGACTCTTTGGATAATTCTTAACATTTCTTCAGGAAGTCTTATGAGTTCTTGAAGAGTTCCTCAATAAATTTTATGGCAGGGAAATAGGAAACTAGCCCAAATATTACCATGACTACAGAATGCAACGTAATGCATGTAATGTTGCTTATTTTATGCTCCTATTTGTTTATGTTTGATGTTTTCATGGAGAAATGTAATCCAATGCACCCAATCCCATTCTGTCTTCAATCTGGTATCCTCACTTCTGCAGCTGTACTATATTTTGCTTTGTTTAGGAAATAACGGACTTGATGGCGTACCTGGTCGGACAGGTACAAACGGTGAGCCAGGACTACCTGGATTGAAGGGAGAGTCTGGCTTACCAGGTAAATTCGCTAGCACACTACGCGCCATTATCTGATTGTCTATCTGGTGTATCTGGTGTATCATAGATTAGAAATGCTGTTTATAAGTTCTAATAATTCTATTGGGCGCTACAGAGGGTATGCTTGTCTGTTTGACACGGAAGTCTCAGCTCCTCAATTAAACATGCGCCAGTGTTGTACATTCCATGCTTGCTGTTGGACTTGACCCTTCAGGTCAAGTTGGCAACGACTGCTAGCTGTACAGCCTGTGTTCATCATCTCCTGTGTGTTTCCTCTCTCTCTCTCTCTCACTCACCCAAAAAAAAAAAACAAAAACACCACAAAAAAAGGAAACACGAGAGAAAAGAGAAGAGG
>ERZ1740065.671-NODE-671-length-18859-cov-13.046958_pt1 | contig 18859 bp, 14 predicted proteins | sample MGYA00581738_ERZ1740065 | MGnify/ENA primary metagenome ERZ1740065 (study PRJEB43018, sample SAMN04849749) | marine metagenome | isolation source: floating plastic debris | place: Pacific Ocean | collected 2008-09-01 | study: EMG produced TPA metagenomics...
TAACTCATAGAGTAGTCTACAATTCAGACCGGTTGGCATGACAACAAAAGTCAGTCAGCGCTGACCCTAGCTAACATATGACTATTAGAACAATCACTGAATGTTGCTTAACTATCATAGTCCCAATAGCAACAGTGAAGATAACACAAGCAAAAAGTACTGGTTTGGCGATGACAATAGCTTGTTGGTTCTGATTCAGTTGAATTTGCATGACGCAACCCAAACAGCGGGTCAGGAGTAACTAGGCTGGCATCACAGTTCACAGATCTGCTTGCATTCATATCAACCGATAACATCTGAGTACAGGCAGGAATGAACAACGTATGATGTCAGAATTTGAACCAGTTTTTACACGAGTTCCGTCTCATTTAATTTAGATTTCTATATTGCTTCCATAAACATTTCATTCTTTACAGCCGATACTTCCACTTCATGTTTACATTAACACTACACCCTACGCAATCGTACGCTACAAAGATGGCAACCAAATCCGTCACCCAAATCTAACAGCAATTCAACCATTCTCCATAAAACATTGAGCAACACAATTTTCCAAACAAACAACTGTCATGCTGGAACTTGAGCCCGTTACGTTACAAATAACATGTTTTTTACATATTAGTTCCCTCATTAATAATACAGATATCTTTAGTCAGATAGACTGGCCCACATTCATGTCTCCTGGGGCACTTTAAACCAACATGAGATTTTCCTACGTTTATTAATGCAGATATCTTATAAGTGATTTTCTTTCAAATTTTATCGTTTTAGAAAACAATTTGGATATTTTTTTGAAATGCAATATATTCTGGGTATATAGTGTATAGTATGTATATATAGTGCCTCATAGAAAGAGAGAAGTTCTTGCACCTTTAAATGCTGCATCATCAAGAATAGCTGTTTTTATTTTCATGGGTGCAATCTCTCGCATTGGCATATTCTTTGTTATTGACGAAGCTACACAATATTGAAATTCTTGTCTTTTAGGATATGTAATAAGTTACCTCGGTTAGTGGTTTATCATCAATTGCCTCAGTAACTCTAGGAAAGGCTGCTTCACAGTGTCCCATATCAAACGGGACGTGGGGGTGGAACTGTCTGCAATATGATATATGAGCGACTTGATTATCATGCTTCACGTCTCCACATGTACATCAATATCTTATTGACCTTTCAGGAAACCTCATTCCAGGACGACCTCGCATAGGCATGGGTCGGCCGCGTCCACTGGAATTGAATAAAAATTAAACGATAGAAGAGCTGGCAGGCAACAAATGTAAACACAAAACATAGCAAAGAATATACTAGTAACAATAACTTGGGAACACGATACCGATGTACTCAAGAATTTATGAATAAACTAGTTATATAACTAGATACTGGGCTGGATAAAACATTAAAATACCAAAATAAGAATAATATCTTTGTTTTTTACGTATTTATAGCAGCATATTACGAAAGTGACGCTTAACTAACCGCATGTTTGCTATTTCTTCAGAAAATTATGCACACTCTTGAAATTCCGTCTCCTCTCGTTTTACTTAACTAGTAATTGATATGAAAATTAGCTAGTGGAACCCTTGTTGTCAGTTGGCGAGGCGCAGAAGTTGAAAGTATTATTTGCAGTTTGCGTGAAGAGAAGAAAAACTTGATCTAATACCGGAAACGATGAAGCAGTGCAATGAAGTATCTTTACTTAAACCGAAAAAAATAAATATTTCTTTTTACTTCAATATTTAGTTCAGGTGGTATATTAGCAACTTTTATCCCATATTTGATGCAAATATACTCTATGTAAACAATTTACTTGATGTTAAACATGCACGCAAATGTTTATCGGCCAGCGATAAGCTATGAATTAAAGCGCTTTCCTCATCCGCTAGTTACTATGTCCATGGCGGCGAATAGTACTTGGCTGGTAGCCCATCTACTGCAAAACTGTGTGTTTGTGTAAATCGATACCAAAGGGATTAACACTCTTATTTACTGGTTTTATTTGGTTCATATGTTGATTGGTAGTATCGATTTGCTGCTATGACCTGCGTATCTTTAGTAGAAGCAAGGAGACGTGGGATGACTAGCTACCAATATCACACTACATTCTAGTACTACATCATAGAGTACGAAATATATTTTATAGGCTGAATTCTAAAAACATCACTTCCTCTTCTCTCTTAGCCAGTCTTATGGTATTATAAATGAGTACGGCACCCAAATATACTCATGGCTCATGGGTCTCGATATCGTCTAGTGTCGGTCTGCAGGGCAGACTTCATTCATAGATTATATTAAAATCCTCGTATGCAGTTCAGTGGTGTACGATCATAGTTCGTGGTGAGTCTGAAGCTGCAGATGGGAGTACATGCGTATACTTGTATGGCATATAGACACTGTCGAGCATGGATTGCGCTGTCTGCGTCTTTTCAAGCAGAATTTATGCTCAATCAAGTTTTAGTTGATGCTGCTCTATCAGCCATTTCGTAAAAATAAAGCAAGGAACTGGATATAACTTGTGTAACCAAGGCGACATATACTTACCATTGTTGCTGTCATCGTGCTAGCAATTGTGCCATTTTAATCCTGACTGGAACTGTGTCTCCGAAATTACTTAGTGAGCACCATGTCATGATTTCTATGCATGTTTGAGTCCAAACCTGATGTAAATTCGACTTGTCATGGCCAGCTCAGCTGTTGTGTCAAAATATCGGGACGCCACTTAGATTAGGCATCCCAGACTGTGTTGCAATCTGACACTGGTTTGAACGGCTTTTCCGTTCACTGAATGGGACGCAGTGCTGTAACCGTGACAAATTTCTATAAATAGCTATAACGCTAGGATACTACTTTAGCGGCAACAGGATTGCCGGGGTTACGCCTAAGCCCCGCAGTGTTTTTCTCGATCGTTCAGGAACTTTGATAAGGAATTCCCTATCGTCAGGTCTACGTTGCGCCTCGATTGCAACACATTCGCTAATGCGAATCGGATCTACGCTGCTTGCGCTAGCCAAAAAGCAATAGCTTCGCTGAATTTGGCGAAACTGATTCCGTTTTCGTATCGAGTGCCAACATCAGCCAACTGCTATGTTCATCAGATGGAAGTCTGCTAGTTACGTGCAGAATGCTATCTCTATAGCCTCATTCTCATTCTCAATCTTAACCAGGGAATTCTAGCGGCCTTTGCTGATTGTCATTTGTAGATGTATAGTCAGTCTGAAATAGGGAGAGTTCTGGTTCACATATGGCAATCAGGAAGCCAGCTGCTGCAGTTGCTACACAGTTGAAACTGTGATCAGAAATCTTGTGGCAGAGATTGGGGTGAGTGGGTTTTAAAGGGAGCTATCGTTCCCTCTAGATGTGGCTGTAATTTTCTTACAGGAACTGCATTCTCTCTAGTTCTCCCTGAATTTAAGCACTGGTCTCAACCCCAAGCCATAAACACGTACTTACGTACATATATATACGTACTTACATGCTGTCATATGATTTATTGATGTGCAGTGTAGAAAGACAGCAGCGATTTCTTGTCACTAGTGTCCCGCACATGACTATCAAGAGGGAGAAGTGTAAATGCACTAATTAGAGCAATAATGTCACGTCCACTTCAGCTGTCACCCACTGCCTTTCCTACCTACCTCCTATTTGCCCTCAATTCCTGCTCTCTTTGCAACTCTCATCCCAACACACAAATCTGCCCTTTTTCTGCCTGTTTGCCCATATAATCTGTTCTTTCTACCCAAGACCAATGCATCCATATCTATCTCTAGTGACTCTATAGTAAGTTAGCAGGTGCTGCGTTGCCAGCTGAAGCGATTACTATTGAGCGAGGCAACTTGGTTGAGGGAGTTGCGGTCGATAGTTGATCTGTATGATGGATGGGTTATGACTTGAGCTCTCATCCACATGCTGGTACCTGCACGGACAGGCTCCAGCTAGTCGAGCATAACGGCACTAGTCAGCTGTGACAAAGGGCCTGTGTGTAGTCAACTACTAGTATCTGGTACAGGGCAAGGGTCACTGTTCTCCATTGCGTGCATTGGGAACAACCGACTACTCTCAGCTCTTATCTATCCGAGTGTAAAGGTCCATAGTTCTCACCTCAATCAGCGAATTCACAACGGCCAGCTAGTATTACATGTGACGTCAATGAGTGATAACGCACACGATGGCATGTTTACCCAACCTGACCCCCAAGCTAGTCCAGCTGCGTGGAGTGCTGACCTCGGCCAGCCGGGCTGGATAGCCTGCACAGCAGTAGGGTAGTAGGAAGCCTAGCGTATGCTGAACACATCGCATCTCAATGTGCACTCATTGAGAGAGGGAGAAGTCGTCGAAATGTCAGCCTCTCAGGGAGGCTGCGTCTCGATGGTTGGATGTGTTTGATACTGCGTCATATTTTATCAGCAGCAACATGTCGCAGATGAACAGCCAGAAACCAGCAGTGACAACTTGGGGAGACTCTAGGATGTTTGAAACATTTGGTCATGGACCATGCAGTAAATGTGTGGCTAAGTTCAGCACCCATAAGTAAAACAAACATGGTGGCTTAGCTCTGTCGGTGGGCGGTATGGTACAGAAGGGTGCAAGTCCTGCAACAGGTAAGGTAGTGACTCAGAGCAGCTAGTGGTCAGCAGGGATCCATCAAAACAACAACTGAGTCATTGGTTCGTATTAGCCGTGAGTCATAGCTACAGGGCCGCTGCGGCAGCAGAACTTTACCAAAGAGCAGGCACTCAGCTCATCTGTAATTCGATCAATAGCCTATGCAATGCCCTCGAGTGTGTGGCTATGAGTGAAGCATTGCCGAGCCGACTAACTAATCAATAGCAGCTCAGCTTCTCCACCAGCCGAGTCTAGTGTATACGCGGTCGACCTGAAGCATGAAGTGGGCGGCAAGCATAAACAATGACTAATGATGTTTACTGGCTGTGCGGTACCAGGTTCTGTTGCGCAGTCACAGAAATATGTATGAGGGTACTTGTCGCTGTGCTGGCCAGCTGAGCTGGATTCACGCGGAAACCTGTGACCTCACAAACCGGTCAACCTCAACTCGTATCAGGTTGTCGAGCATACCTAGTATGTTGCACAAGAGAGATAGAGAGTTGCGCAACCTGCAGTACCTCACATACAAATGGAGTACTTACTTACGCTGAAAAACAAAAAATATTGATGAAACCTCGTCACTCCAGATGAACACTATGATATCAGCTCTCCCCAAGTAGAAAACATTATTTTGCAGCTTTACCGTTTTTTAGCTATGTTTGAGCCTGTTGCTATTGCTTGCTTTACCAGGCAAATCTAAACTTCCTGTGGACAAATCCGCCAAAACAATTTTTAACTGGGGCCGAGTTTTGTTATCCAGGCCAGCCTGTTTGTTTGCTGTTTGCCCAGGCAGCTTTGTTATGGCTTCCTGTTTTTGCCCAGCTCAACGACAACGGCTTTGTGTTGCTATTGATCACGTGAGGAATTTTCCAGCTGTTGAGCCTGTTTACTTAGTATCGGCTGTAGGCATTCTCCTTCTACTAGTATCCGGTCGTGTCTTTCGATGACGTAAATAATGTGTCTGCATTCGAGAATAAAAATAAGATTTAGATAGATTGAATTTATGATCATTCAATAAGATTTAAATTCTAATATATTTTAATTTCTTCGATGATATATTTTTAATCTTAGATTGTTTTTTGTGCAGCATATTGTTACAAGACCTACGTAATTTTATAAGCGCGATTGGGATTTCCTCTACGCAACTACCCTGTTGCTATTTTTAGAGGAATCTCCCTTCTCGTCGCTTCTCGCGCTCGGACGTATATAAGCGAGAGGGTATCCCCAGCAATTCAATATCGAGTGATTCATCGGCGAGTAAACTCAAAGCCTACTAACATGTTCTCTGCTGCTGATTCACCAGCCTTCACTGGAGATGAGTCATTTTTGACTGACGATAGTAAAAAAGGTTTCGACAGTCTCTCTTCTGATTACTATGATATGGATTCGGAAATAAACTACAGCGATATTCTTGCTACGAACATGGAAGATCAGGCTGTGGTAAGTAAGGTAAATGATTTCTTTCATTAATTTCACTGATAATGTGTATGATATATCTTTCGTTTGAAAAATTCAATTTTCTGTGGTCTGAAGTGCTGAATGTCATTCTTAACCAGCCAAAAGTGAACCTGTTAAAAAAATTGAGATCGTTCGAGAATTTTCAAGCAACTGGTAGAGAAAATCCTTTACGGTGGCTGGATAGTCACGTGACTCAAAATCGTTACCGTGATTGGGCAGAAATGATTACGTATACCCTATTCGCGACCATCTTGCGCAACTCAATACAACAACCTTATCAGGTGATGGCAGAGTCTAGTGCGCCATTTATAAATAGCTGGCTAATCGTGTTTAAGCGTAGCAAGATTGAGTCGGTCACGAGTCTGATCACACTGGATAAAACAAGTACTCTAACCTGTTTTTGTCTACTTTTAGCCGGACTTCTATATGCTGAACACCCCAGTGAGCTCGTCTGCTGGGTTCCCTGAGATGAACACCACGCACTGTATGCCACCTATGAGCACAACATCGCTGCCACCTCCACCTAGCTACTACCCACCTACAACAACTAGCTACCCAATGGCGCCATCACACATTCCAGTACAGACAAACATCCCTGAGCAACAAGACTACAGCAGGGGGGCAGTGATCATGGAGAGTACAGCTCCTGAACCAAAGCCTCGCCGTAAGGGCGGACGAAAACCAAAGAATGACCCGGTAAGCATCAGCTCCTGACCCTTTCAAGTGACAGTCACTGTATATAGAGGTGCCCTATTGTTTACCATTATATTCTTTCTTATTTAGCTCCCACCTCATCTTGAGGAGCGTCGAAGACTCAGAAGAATTCGCAACAAAGAAGCTGCTCAGAAATGTAGAGAGAGACGTCTGGCGCACACAGATACCCTCACGTCAGAGATTGAAGGCTTGGAACAGCAGACGCGGTATTATGAAGACCTCATCAACAAGATGAGAGAATACAAAGAGCAGTGCGAATTCATCCTCAACTCGCACAGGAACACGTGCCGCAAAAATAGCAAACGGACTCTCGTACAGTCTCTCCATTTCAACCAGTTCTCTAATGACTCTTGCTCACTAGCTCACCGCCGCTCCAGCAGCTCCGAAGGTGACATGCACTCTCCCACGCTCATCCTATAACCATAGCCCATACTACATGGTGATAAGAATTTATGTGGTGCTAGCAAAGTCTCTTCCGTTCCATGACTTTAACAATCAGACAGAAAGCAATGTGATGACATGTCCTTTTCTGTTACAATTGTATATTTCTTTTGAATCTCACTCTCACTGCCCGAATGGCTGGTCCTCGATGGCGTACCGTCTCCTACATTCTGTAACTAGTATAGCACCATACAATGGTCATATATCTGGTATATCTGGTATAGCAATGGTGTTATATCTGCACAAGCCTACGTCTCAATAGTCAATAAAATATTTATATTTTTATACTAATCACCTCGCTATTGATATCCACTCTCTCACGAGTATCAAGTATCAAGTTTTCTGAATGAGACTTGTAAATATGACAGGAGACAACAACTCTTAAGTAACGAATCAACAAACATTTGTTGAAATAGTGTTGACTAACAAAAACACTTCCTTACCTCATTCTAAGTGAAGACTCAGCATTCACAAAGTAGTGATGATGCAACGTATGTCATAGCATGGAGCACTTGTTGTGCACTGGCCACATCATATAGTGCAAGTTGTTTTTTGTTTATTAATTTCACTATTCTTAGCTAGAAGCTGGAAAGTCAGACATTCATGAATGCTCTCTTGCGAAACTGTAACTGTAAGACATCTACGCCTGATAATGATGATTTATCACTCAATTTGCATACCGGATGGCACGAGCAGAATTTAACGACGAACACGTGACGTGTGATTGACATAATGACACAACTTCCTACTTTGTACATCTCTGATACTGTCATTGTATACGGAAACGTTGTATACTCACGCTGGCCACCGCCGGCCACCGAGACCCTCAGCTGTACTACACCACTGCCAACAGCCTAGAGGCAGGTATGAGTGGCTTCGTAGGTCAGGATTCTAGGAATCTATCCAATTTCTATAGATGACATTATCTGGCAAGAAATCGGGCTATTTCTGAAGGAGAATCTCAGCATATAATTGATGGAGAAGTTATGAGTCTGAATGACTTGCAACACACACATCGATAAACCAAGGATTCTTATCCTTGCTATGCTCCTACACTTATTCTCCGTGCCGGGATGCTTTCAGCTATGGTTGTATTACTTCTGTACCGATGAGCGGAGAGCCTCAACGACAGTTCTGAGTCAGTTGTGCGGCACTTCTAGATTACTTGAATCTGTTATTTCTCTCCATTTGAGGAGAAGTGAACAGAACTAGTAACCTCATGGAGCTGAAAGTACAGGCGCTCCGGATCAAGTTACTCCCGTCCTCTGTAGCTAGTCAGCATACTGTAAGTGTGATATTGATTCAGCCTACAGTATAACGGTTTTAAGTGAGAGCAAAAGATACCAGTTGTAACAATAACTGATTGGGATGTGTGACATATAGGCTTACTCAGTTTCATAAAATTGAGTTGTTATAAACACTATAAATAGAGCCTCGCTATAGTTACCACGCTTGCAGTACCCTCTACTTCCTGGAATTCTATAATACTCAACCTTTTTTGACAATATCAGGAACGCCCTTGATTCTAGCCTACATATCTATTGTTTCTCTCAAGGCTGATTCTAAATGGAAACTGCCTTGTCATGGTAGTAAACAATGCTATTGTTGACGCCAGCAGTTCAAGCTGTAGCATGATTTTGAGTCAGCTCCATTACGAACCATTACTCATTAATGCTACACTGAATGTAAGTGAGAGCAAGCAGTGCTCAAGTAGATCTCTATTATTAGCTTAGGTTCCTATATTTGTAGCCCAGAGCCTGTCTTTGTGATGGTGGTAGCTATTGGACTGTCATCAACCTTTCAATATTTTGCTTTTCATGCTGAGAGTGTGACCTCATACAAAATCTCAAAGCATAAGTGCAGTTTGCGCTCTACAATACTGTCATGATGGCCTCATATGAGCGAAACAATGTGCTATACTTAGGGCCTGGGTCTGAATATCGTTTCTCTGTATCATATTATTCTGTACTGTATCATACTGTAGTGTATTGAAGTGTATTGTATTGTAGTCTATCAGCATTCACACACATATGACTAAGATCTATGAGCCAGAAATACAAATAGTCTAGGAACTTCCAGTATCGGTTAGTATTCCTCCAGCAAAGGTCTCTGCATTGACGGCTGTGTGAGCATTGAGGAGTCGAACTTTGGGCACTTCAGGCATAACTAGCTGCACACATTTATCGATGTGCCTACCTCTGTCCGTTGGCAGGTATACGCCTGTCTTTGAGCTGAACGGTAGCAGGAACTTGTTGTCTATCAAGCTGCTATTGGCTGGAATGACACGTTTCACACAGACCTTCGTCCAATACTTTATTCTATCTCGCAGCTTCTTGACCTCCTTGGCATAGTATTCTGGCTTTGTCCTGATGAGCAAATCATGGCGCCGATAGAAATGTTGATACAGGAGAGTATCCGCCCAGTTCCACCTGCTGGCTACGTGACGCAGTTTATCGCTGCTGGTGTCCTCGACCCTGACGGACCTCTCGTCATGGAGTTGGAAGTTCTTGTTGATGTATACTACGTCATCCGTAGACCAATCAAAGTAGTCTCGCATTACTATCAATGACTCATCCAGCCTCTCAAGGAGTAAGACAACTCCGAACCGTTTGTCAACATTGGAAATGGTTCGCTTTACAGCTTCAACTGTCAAATTACTGATGGTATCTAAACCAAGATCAAATATCTGACCATTTTTAAGCCACCAGTTGAAAAATTGGTTACACTGGCCTCCATTAAAGTATGGCTCCTTATCGTCAGTCATGAGGAATGTGCTATAATTCACACCAAAACAGTGATTGGCGTTGAAATAACTATAGGCTGACCGCAGCTGCTCCGATGGATCTCTGAGTGTTGTAACATAGACGGTGTCTTCGGGCATATAGGCGACCATCTCCTGCGAAAACCTACAACCAATCAATTTAGTTCAAATCTCGCGGTAGTGGTCTAAACGTGCAGGATTGGACAACTCCTAAAAGAAGGTATGAACTGCTGCTATATCTGAGGTACTCACTCACCTACTATGGTAGCAGAGTACGTCTGGTTTCAGTGGTGTAGCATCATCCTTACTGAACAGATACGGCCAGCCTAGTTTGTTGCCAGCACCTTTCGAAGGCAGAGCCAGTGTTAGGTTATAAGTTATGACGTAATCCATGAATATATTGGCCACAGTGGAGCTGCCAGTTTTGTGAGTCTTTATATAGGCAATATGGCGTGCGGAAGAGCATGGAGCACCATCGCATTTGCGGTCTAAAATACAATAATGCCGACTGTGAGTTTTACCGGTTTGGTGAGGGTTTGGCGAGGTTTTCCTCCAGCAGACAATTCAAAATTGGAGCGTTGCGCTGCAGAGATAGGAGACAGCCAAGACAAGCATTCACTGATGGGGATGCATGCCAGACTGATACCCCCAAACAAAAGGCATGGGCTCCTCTAAAAAACAGCAACACTGTTGATGTCAACAAATCCACTTTGTGGTAATTAACCACAAACATCATCACACAAACTCAACTGAATAAAAGCAAAACTACAAGAAAGGGCACAAAGACATTACTGAACGTCTAACCAGACTTACGAATTAGGTTAGCTGGAAGAGCTACTTTGTCAGCATCAGTGTCTATGTCAGCTGTGATGAAGACGTTTGGACGTATGCGCAGCAACACCAGCGCAGACACCAGGAGTAGAGATGCCGTCGCAGCAGCTAGTTTCTTCACCATCGCTCTGTCCAGATTGCCAACGCTGGATGACGTGATCAGACCCAGCAGAATGATACATATCGGCATCCCTTCACTTATCACCACTAGCAGAGATTCTGTCCACAATGTCTGCCACTAGACAGTCGTCGAGCAGACGCAGCTACGCGCTAAATCCAATCAAATGACTGACATTTTTTAGACGGATCAACCATAGAGCTAAGGCGTGAGAAGTGCATAATGATACTACCTAAAGTCCAATAGCTACAGCTTTACAAAGTCGACTTCATTACTCTGTCGCTATGTCAGCCACCTCACTCACTCTAGTACCGGCGCAACCGGGTTAGTTGACCAGCAAACAATAGCTTTACACAGGATCAATAAAGCCGTGTGAATAGATGCCCAAGCGAGAGGAAAACTAGCTAGGCTAATAACCTTAGTTACAAGTGTAGTAGCGCTGGCGTAGTCTCAGGCTGCCTACACTACTACAGGCATACTGCTTGACTATCTCCCAAACTCAAGCGCTCTCCAGCTTCGTACCCACTTCATATTACAAAATCATACATAACATGATACCTCAGCCATGACTAGATCTAGTTATGGTTGAGGTATCCAGATGTTATTTATGCTTGGTAGTCCATACAACTGCTATGTAGGTGTTGATGACATGTGTTGTCAATGGAAATAGTTGGCTGATTGACTGCCCTCAACCAGCAGCTACCCTGGCTGACTATATAGAGGCAGCCTGAGGCATAATAACGGAGTTGGTGACCCAGTATATTTTACCAAATACAGATATAGGAATGGAACAAGTACCATCTCCACCAATCCAATCAAAACTTCATGATTAGTAAAAATTGATTATCAAATGCAGATTTATATAGATAGATCTGAACATAGAGGAGCACTCTTCAGCAATCCAAACACAGTGACACAGAGGAAAGTGGTGATGGCGCCGATGAATGATCCTGCCTGGGTGGAGACTCCGAGCCAGAATAGAGCCGAGTGACCGTCAGCTATGACCAGATTGGAGATGAGAACTTTCAGATAGGAAACAGTTGCAACAAACAAAATCCACACCAGCACCTGCAAGAGAAGACAACTCTATCATATCTGGCATACCATCTGGTTCCTTCAGGTGAAAAATGATTTGCAGACATATTGTGACATAGAGAGAGGTGAGGGAAGGAGGGAGGGAGAGGGAAAGAGATGAGGGAAAGAGAGAAATGTGGGAAGAAAGATGGGGAAGGAAAAAGAGAGATGGGATATAGAGGGGGGAAAGAGATGGGAAATATAATCATGAAACAGGAGAATAAATTTTAAAACACGCATCTGTGAGGCGCATATACCATGAAACCAATCAATGCAAGCAGACTAGGGTAAGACTTGTGACAGGGTATGATAACTCTCAGTACTTCTGATATCTAGTTCTCTCTCCCTGCCATAGATATTGATAAAGGGATTTTGAGTTGCAGCTGGTAAATTAGGGGGGATCAGCAATGTAAATATCTTCTGGTAGTAAATACACTGGCTAGTGGAAAAATAATCACCATACACTATTGATGGTGATGCAGTAGCTATACATGACAGAGATGGATTAGTGGTGATAGAATAGGAAACCAGTAAATCTATAGAGATCGTGGATATCAATCTCTGATACCCAACGAATCAGTCAGAGAGATGGCAGAGTTTCCTAATGCAGTGGCATTGCGACTGACAAACAAGAACCACGAGGGTGAAAATATCTACAGCCCACTTGTTTACAGAAATCTGCAATTCAGATGAGATACTGTCACAGTCTGAGGCCCTCAAGTCTGGATGGCAGGGATACTTCTCAATGATTTAATGGCCGTCATTTGGCACAGCTTCAGTTAGTCCCAGCCGACTGTCCTGCCCTTGCTGACATCACACTGGTACAGGGACAAAATAACACGCGACATCAAACACTAAATCACACCTCGGCTTACACTGACCCCTATCAAAATTGAAACATGGCACCAACAAAGTCTCACTAAAACAATCTAGTATCACCTTTGTACACGTGAAGAACCTAGTCTTTAGCGTCATACCTGACACGACACACGATTCCAAAGCTATTGCTGCCCGGCCAGAGCTCCACCCGTTGCTCAGTGCCCACTTACCTAGACTGCTGACCCCCTCCTAACGACAACACGGTTGGCAGACAGACAGACAGACAGACTCCTACCATGAGTATTCCAGTGAACTGGCCATGAACTGGAGGCAGAGGGCTGTAGCTGGCGATGGCTATGATATAGCTCGCTGACACCGCCACTACTGCTGTCAGGCCAAATACTATGTACTTCTGCTTAGGCACAGCAGCAAAGGCGATGAAACAGGCAAGTGGATTCGCCAACGTTGACAGCTTTACTCCCAAACTACAAGCAGATAATACAGAGGAAGACTGTAAGTAAGGGGTGACATATGAGAGATATAAATAGGTACAGAGATTAAACTATCCTTGCTGCAGTACAGCATAGCCCGCGCTAACACACATACAAGCACTACAGAAGCTGTGAACTGGGAAACTGTTAACTTACTATGTGTGGGATAGTAACTGACTACTATGTGTGGGATAGTAATTGACTATTATGCGTGGGATAGTAACTGACTACCATGGGACAATAACTCCTATCAAAAAGAGCCTTTTCACTATTTTTTGCTGCAGATGTTGAGTCAGAATGTAATCGATGAACTGGAACAGAACTGGTAAAGACGTTGGTGTCTCCTGATGGTGCAATGTGGATGCAGGTGACTACCGCTTGACCCATATCAACAAATATCTATTCCACAGCCAGTCAGCTGACCGGCTCCTAGTCCTTACAGGAGCAATTAGTCTGTAAACTGCCTCATTTATTGAACAATGGCCGCTCAGTAAACAGATGGAGCTGTTGTGACTGGCTGATTGGGGTTTCCCAGCAAAATATTGACCGTAAATAGATATAATCACGTAGAGCCGACACATCCTATGAAAACAAGATTGGCAGTATGGATTCAGCTAGCAGTGACAGACCCAACTCTACCCAATACATGATCCCCCAACCAACATCGGCCTCACTACAAGAGATCTGTGTACTATCAGAGACAGTGGACGACACATCTCTGATAGTATTGGCTAGGCACAGAGGAAGATAAAGTCTTACCTGTAATAGATATGCCCATACGGCAGTAAGGAATACGTCTGTATCGAAGGCAACACCCCGTTTGACAGTGCATTGATGAATGCAATAACTACGAGCAGTATGATGAAATATGACTTGTTGAGCTGTTTTTCTTGCTGGCCCGATTCGTTGACCATGGAGAGGCGTTCTACGCTGGACGTGTTGCCGATTTGTCCCTCATCTTCATCTTTGAATACAGGCGATCTACTGTTTACCACGCTGCTGATATCGTCATCGACAACTTGGTACTCAGACTTGCAGTACGTCGAGTGTTTCAGGAACATGAACGCGCCCATCGAAAGCATGAGCATGGTGAACAAAGTGAGGAAGAAGTCTTTTACGGGGAAGAGTAGCTCGGAGTACTGCGGCTGCAATGACTCTCCTGTATTTCCGGTGGAATTGTCAGTGGCGTTAACAGTTACGCACGTGTATTCACCTGCTCCTTGTATGAACGCTACAATAGCTGGTATGAGGCCACTCAGGCCTTCTCCTATGTAAAACGCCGTCATATAGCAGGGCAGGAATTGCGACATAAATGGTAGGAACGTCACTGACGAGGTACAGTCCACCAGTGATAGGAAGAACGTTAGTACTAGCAGTACTGTACTGTGCTTGATACCTCCTATTTTGAAGCAGAGAGAAAATTGCTTCGTCAGAGTGATATATCATATTACGAAATCATGAAGACAGCAGCAGTGGAGAATGAAACAGTACCTATGTATGTTTGCACGTCCCACAGGAATGCTAGCAAGAGGAGAGAAATGGCTCCAATAGCAATCACCACATAGATAGTTGCAGATTCCAATTTGACAGAGTTTCTGCGGCTGCTAAATTTGGCAGCGAGTCCGTAGGCAAGGGGGCCGACATTAGCCAGCTGAATGATGATCGTGAAATACGCCGGCAGGTTCCATCCTTCAGGCAACCTGTCATTAAATCAGATATATTGATAATCACAAACAACAATACAATATGAAAGATGATAAGGACCCTGGGTAAAGACGAACTAGTGATCTACCGCCTCACAAATGGGTGGTGGCACTTGTAAATAAATGAAACTATTACATACCTCGGTACTAGCAGTGGCAGCTCCACCCATAGGCCATTGATGTCAATCCATGAAGACCAGCCGAACACCATAAACAGAAGCGCTACTAGAACGTTAATACCTCTCACTCTCATCTTGAGGTCGTCTGTGCACTGACGACAAGGAATGGAGGTCACGTTGCACTATCGCCAGGTCTAAATGATTATAACAGGTATTCAAACGGTGTTAAGTGGCAAATATTGATCGTGACATTCTCCTTGGGTAAATGATAACTTGTGCATACTACCAGCATTTGCTTGGTCATCACTCATTGCCCGATAACAGTATTTTAGTAAAGTTAAACGTACTATACCTTATATCACCTGGCTGGTTCGTTCTTTGAATGAGAGAGATACTCTAGTTATGTAACGCTGAATGGCCAGCGCAACACGAGCGAGCCGGTGACATGTTGCTGAAGTTCAGCTCACATGCGATCATATGATGGTTCCTATATAAAATGGTTATCGTGTACTCATGACAGATCACATCACTTCGCTACACTACCAGTAGCCTGTGGTTGGCTGTTGGCTACGTAAGCACCGACCCACCATATTTCATGATTCATGATTGGTCACTTCATTTTCTCTTACCTCTGATAATTGGTTACCTGATGACTGATAGACCTAGTGCGGGCTTTATCGCGACCCAAATTCACTCGATGCACTATCACAAATACTATGGTTTTTTACGACGCGCCTTTTGATTCGAGACGATACGATTTTGTAACTCGATTCGTATTTCTTCTGTCTCCTACTAGCTTCAGCGATCCTATATTTTGTTACTTCTGATCGTTCCCTTCGCAATCAATGGTTCTCCAGATTGCTTGACTAATTTCTTATGTCTTAGTTTGGTGAGTACACGAAATTTACCATTAGCTTCATACTTGAATCAACAGTTAAATCACTCTTAAGTGTATTTTATTGTGAAAGCATCCAACTATTCGCTATTGAGTGCTATATTGTTGACTCCTGGTCCATTAGCCGCAATAGGTTTTTTCTTACTAAAGTCACCGCGCTCTTTCTCAGTGTTATTACTATTATATGCGTAGGTTGCTTTTGAATCCCTAAGTCATCGCAATCACAATGTGTGATGCTTTATAACCTTTAAATGAATCATACTGCAAGTCCCATTCGAGTTTCTGCTCTGTACTAGCAGGGAACAATGACGACGGCAATCTGGCAGATACAATGTACCGACGGTAAAAAAGATTCCGTCACTATGGGCGTAGGGAAGACTGTGATTGGTCGTGGACATCTACTACAGGTACATATTTTCTTCATCGGCACACGTTTTATGTGTTTAATACTGACGGCATCGCGCAATGTTGTGCTCGTTGATGGAATATTGCTCAACTATATTTGTTTGTGTTCAGATCCGAGAATTGAAAGTGTCAAGGCATCATGCTGAAGTGCAGATTGATGAAGAAGGTAACTTTACCCTGAAAGCTGTAAGTACCCAGCTAGAACTGTCATGTGCAATTTAACATCGTTATTCATATTTTTCTGTGCCTGATGTTCGTTAGGAAATGCAATGCAATGGAAATACCATGAAACAGATTTCATTGCGGACATTAGGCTGGATATAGAGACTAAAGATGACTCGAATGTGTATTTTACCAAATGAGCAATTACATGTGCAGGTACGGATCCAGGAATTTTTTTGACTGAAGCTCAAGTCGTAGCTGTCCGAAGAGCAACTTGCATCTGTTGACTGCATAACCGATTGTTTAGTGATGGACTGGGGTTTTTGTGGCTGTGCGATGAGTGCAGTCGTGGCTTCTTTATCTATTTACTACTAGCTGACCAAAAATAGTTGAGGCAGAATTTTTCGACTTATGCTCGAGCGTCAGTCGCATTAGCCTGAATCCACCCTTGATTTATAATATGAATTAAAGATCTGAACTTCACTACTCTATAGTAATATAGCAGCAAAATATATAGTAATATAGCAGCAAAACATATAGAAATATAGCAGCAAAATATATAGTAATATAGCAGCAAAATATATAGTAATATAGCAGCAAAACATATAGAAATATAGCAGCAAAATATATAGTAATATAGTTGTTGACAAGAGTTCTTGCTGATGACTATGTTTCCATGCAGGACTTTGTCAAGTCATATTGTGCATCTCACACATAACACACGCCTATCTATTTCCAAGCAGCTAGCTTGTCGTGTAGTGGGTCATCTAGCTCTGTACACCGGGATGGCTGAACTACAATAAATCTACATGATCTGTAGATTTTCTCTATGTTTTTACAATGTTCTTCATGCTAACAAGCTGTGTTTTCATATCTGTCAACATGATACAATAAACACGGACACTGCATGGGACATTTATGGAGCGAATCCTGTCATTTATGATTAATGAAGTCGAAACCGATAATAACAACAATAATAATGATGACTAATAATGGTAACAGATTCCGACTGCTATCAGTGTCGACTGTAAGTCTGAATCTCGCTGCTCATCGCTCACTACAACGCAGCGCACAAACTTGTATATTTACTCTTAGCCGGTTTCAAGCACATGATATTTTATTCAGATGCATCCAGGCCTACCATGCTTCTATCACAAGAAAGGTGAAGCTCAGAGAACTGAGCTGTCTCGAGGCGCCTCAATCAAGCTGAGTGACGGTGACGTCTTTTCGTTACACGCAAACCCGGATTGTGAGTTCAAGGTCATCCGCGCCGATACTGCAGAGAATGGCTCTACCAAAGCAGATGTACCACAGGTACAGTGAATCACACTATTGAAGTAGAGCCAGAGCTAGGAACTCGAACTAGGAACTCGAACTAGGAATTTGAGACAGGAACTCGAGTGGTTTAACCTCACTCAGAGTTGTACTGGAGTCCCTAAATTGAGCACTTTGTGGCCCCTTCGGACTCGGACTGTAGTTACCACAACTTCAAAACACTTGACACTTCACGTTTGACTCATTACCTCATTCTGCACTTTACTTCATCTACTCAGCCTCAGTCCAGAGCGCTGTACAGACTACCATCTATCATTAGCTACTTTGCTGGCTCCCTGATCTTATAAGCCTGTTCTAGGTATCACTGCTAAATACGTACGCAGTTACATAGTTCTTATCAGCAGCAGCAAACATTGCTTATATATACTGCTCCATTCCAACTATAGCCTCCAATAATTTACATTGTGACTTCACTTCAACTTCAGTATTGATGACTTGAAACTTGCCTTTGACTTGAAAAAAATTCACCGGGAAAGACTTGACTTTAGACTTCAACCGCTGGCATCCGCATGCCATCCGCATGCCATTACCGATGAAGTGAGACTCCAAAGACAATAACTTCACTGTTGACTTTTGAAAATGGTGACTTTTCCTAGCTCTGCTAGAAACTGACGCCTAAGTTTCTAGGTTTTCATATTTGTCTTGCAATCAGTAGATGATAGATTCTTTACTACTCGACGGAGACTCATTCTCACTCTACTGTAGCTTCACATTCAGTAATTATATCAGTAATATCATCCGACATCCTATTATATTATATCCTATCTCTTATGTTTACAGTATATCCTATAGGGGGGGCAGTATTACTGCAATCACATAAGTTCTTCAGTGCCTACATATGAACTTGTTGCCTATTTCTCTCCCCATCAAGCAATAGAAAAGGAGGAGGGAGAAAAGAAAATAAAAGGAGTAGCACTATCATATAAAAAAAACA
>ERZ1740065.673-NODE-673-length-18854-cov-11.501197_pt1 | contig 18854 bp, 16 predicted proteins | sample MGYA00581738_ERZ1740065 | MGnify/ENA primary metagenome ERZ1740065 (study PRJEB43018, sample SAMN04849749) | marine metagenome | isolation source: floating plastic debris | place: Pacific Ocean | collected 2008-09-01 | study: EMG produced TPA metagenomics...
ACCTCCCTGCCTCCCCGCCTCCCTTCCTCCCTCCCTCCCTGCTTCCCTTCCCATTTTAACTCAGCTAAGTTTTTTTCCTGTGGGTGTCAGATGCGTATAAGTACCCACGTGTCACAGTTTACGGTATATCTGTAGACTCACGTGTGAATAGAGTATCAGGTGCCAAACCTGATCATGTTATGTTGACATAGTTTAACATTTCTCTCTCAATCTCTATCAGCCTCTCTCTATGTTCAGAGTACTGCTGAAGAGCTGGAACGTAATGAAGGACAACCAAAGACGTTGGCGGCAATGCTTGCTACTTGCCCACTGCCATCCACCCATCTGAGCGAGGAGAGCGTGGCACTGGAGGACGAGTATAGCAGCTTACTACGCCGAGCCAAAGATGGTCTGTTTTTAATGCTCTGCCTCTCACCATTACCCTCTTCTCCTTGCCATTCTCATGTTCTCCTGATCACCGCAATCACTTTGCCTCCCACTGCTCTCCTCTCCCTTTTCCTCCAACCACTTTACTTCCCCTTTCCTTCTCACCGCTCTGTTCTCTCCCTTTCACCACTTCCCCCACTGACAGACAGCAATACCAGCCCACTCTATCTCTACGCCCACTGACAGACTCTAATGCCAGCCCTGCTGTGTCATTACAGGAGCCAGCCGGTACTACAAGATGCTGGATGCCCGCTCTCAGTTTGAGAATAACCTCACGACTGTCTGTAATGACCTAAGGGAGACCAAGTTACGTCTGCAGAACGGCCAGCCAATCAGCATTATTGATACGAAGACATGTGACCAGTTGTTAAATGACCTCCAGGTTGGAATCTTGATCTTGTTGCTCCTTATGTTTTGGTGTTCACAGATAGTCCCCCACACGTCTGCCTCTACGTGAGGCTCCATATCTTCTGTCTCTCGGTATCACTTACCTACACACGTCTACACAGTCTATATTATCGCATCTATCACTTCCCTATCATCAGAGCGACGAGCGACGTCTGGCTACCCTAACCAATGACATCACTCCCAAAATCACCTCTCAGCTCCAGATCCACTCCGAGTCAGATGAGCCCGTAACCCTTGACCTCAAAGAGCTCATAGACGATTACCGCCATGCTTCTCAGGAGTTGTCTGACCTTGTATCACAGGTACGTGACTATTTCTACTCATGAGTCATTTGACTGGTCATAACTGGTGTCCGTCTGGTGAGTTATTTCAGCTAAACAGTCGAGGCAAATGTATTACAAGTCATATAGTCTAATGATTTTTTTTTACTTCTACAGAAACGAGACAAAGTTAAAATGGCGAGGGAGTTCTGTCATTACTTTACTCAGTGCGGGGACGCAGTCGACGCCTCCCTCAACCGAAGTAGTGCAGTTGCGTCAGATATAGAATCTCATAGCAGACGACACCCTGAGCAGAGTGTAGAGGACATGATTGAGGTGAGAAGCTGTTAGGAGACATGGTAACTATAGATAGCAGATAGTGACTGCCTATTACTCTCTGTTAAATTCACCTGCAATCTGAATGTACAATAGATGTCAATGTTAATTTTTGTTATCTAGATATTTAAGCTGTATTTACACTCAGTGTAACCAGTCTGGTTGATTTTCCTTGTATTTCATTGACCCGGTGTTAAAGAACACATAGCATCGACGTGTCAGACTCAAATTTTATTTTTAAATGACCGAATTTGAAATCAAAGTACACTTTTTACTACAAAAGGAAATTAAGACCATCAGATTCATTCTTTGTATTCACTGCTACCCTTCTTTCTGTTACTTCCGTTACTTCCGTTGCTTCTGTTGCATATCAAATATGTTATTTCCTTCATTAAGAAATTACGGTTTGAGAATAGTCTTGCTCATTCCCCGACCAATTTTCAGAGTTGAATTTTTGAAAGTAAGCTGTTTCAAGTGCTTTTGGTATGTTACAGAATATTATTGTATAAGTCACACCTAAATGCTACAAAGGTAAGAAGGGTAACATAATTGTGAAGGAACCATCTTATTTTGATGTGGGAAAGTCAATTTAGTACAACTAAAACAGAGATTTGACTCAACGGTCAGCCTATACATGAAGACATATGTCTTTTATTCAAGGGAATACCGTGCACTGCCTCTTCATCCTGACTTGTTTGATGCCATCAATATTCCAGAATGATCCGTCTCTCTGAGAGTGTACTATGATATCATAGCTGTGATGTTTTATACACACAGGCCTGTCAATCTGAACTGTCCGACAGCCAGCAACAGGTGGATACTATGAATAAATATCTCCATCAACTGTCCAACTCTCTCACCAAAGACGCATCTCACAGAGCCGAGCAGCGTGTCACCAATCTCAGACAGCGATTGGCTGACCGGTATGTAGGTCACATCCCCTCCAGTAATAATTTATTGGAAAACTGTCTGATCCATGGAGAAAGAGAGCGTGAGAACTCGATAGAATTATGGAAACTGTGAGTTCAGACCAATGAGGCAGCTGCTGCACAGAGTAGGCATGAAGTCCATTTGTCGAAAGCTGTGGCAAGACGAGTCCCCCCTACAAGTAGTTCTGGCAGGCAGTTAGGTTTCTATATAACCACTGCGTGCCTCACCTCTACTGCCAGAGATTATTGCAGAGCTATATAGATACCAGGCTTTACTTCGAAACTGCCTGATCCAAGATAAGATAAATTAAACTAACTCAGTTAGAATTGTTGCTGTATGGTCCACGTATAGAAGAAGCGGTTGTCCACTTTTGAGCTCATTTTCTTAGTGCTCAGAATCTAAGAGTGATTGAATTTCAGTACCGTCCAACTGGAGCAGCTTCTGGAGCAGCATGGGCAACTAGCAAAGTTGAAGGTCAAGTTTGAGCAAGATGTGAATACAGTCGAGTCTGCTGTTGGCTCGTTACTAACGGCAACCGAGAGACTGAATGACATGAAGCCAAGCAGCCTGGGTGCCTGCCGTGACAAACTGGCTAAACTTGAGGTATTTCATTGTACCTCCATCATCATTGTGTTAGTGGAGATACCACTGTGAAGTATTGATGATGGTGCTTTATAAATTATGCCCATTATACCATACTTAGGAATTGTCTCTTCATGTGCAATCACTCTTCTTAGATCTCTATTATTCTAATTCCGTGATGATTTTTAAGGAGATAACAACGTTTCCGTTATTATAAGATCTAGTTCTATAGTATCCCTATCTAGAGTATATTTTCAACCAGTCCACCATGTATTATACAACAAGCATGTGCTCACAAGTATTGTTAGCAAGTTTCTAAACTCGCCACCAAAGATCAGAACTCGCAAGTGATACTAGTCTAATATTCCCACCCTGGAACCGTAAGATTATAGTCTATGGTCTCTCGGTGCAATCTGTATGTATCACTCGATTCCTAGGCTCTCCGCGCTGACCAATCAGGGGTCATGGCAGCTGTCGATCAGCTTAACACTACCGGAGATGAATTGTTTCCTCTCCTCAAATCTGACCCTGAGCGACGGGAGGCTCAGGATCGCTGCAACCGGATATCTATGGAACTGTGGCCACAAGTCAAGGCCGCAACTGAGCTGGTAGGAACTCGGCTATTTGTAAATTGAGAGACTCGCCTCCCTCTGCTATTTCACTCACAGTAGACTATTCTGCAGACATATGAACAGACAGCTGATCTGCAGCAGCTGTTCATTGACCTGGAGTCTCAGCGTCAGGCTATAGCCAAAGATATATCGGAGACTAGGTCCCGCATCCAGGGACTCGCTGACACAGATCTGCTGTCGTGTCGTGCGTCACAACTAGAGAAGCTGGAGGCTGATGCTCAGGAGGTGTGTAACTGATTTGAAATTTGTCAACCAATCCGCTGCTTCCTTTCCACCATTCTACTCTCGAATGTTATTCTATGCCGCGACTTTAACTATTGATGGTGTGACAGCTTCTAGTGTGACAATCAGTATCGTGACTGTGAGAGATGTTAGTGTGAAAATATGTATCGTGACTGTGACGTACACTAGTGGGACAATATGTAGTGTGACTATGATGGACACCAGTGGGACGATATGTATAGTGACTGTGACAGATGCTAGTGTGCCGGTTGTTTTCTCTGACAGTCTGAAGTGTGACAATGTCGCCACATGTCGCTGAAGTAAGATATCTGACTCGTCTCTCTCATTCTTACAGTATAGCGCAGACGTCAGCAAACTCTGGCAGCAGCTGCTCGTATTCCAAGACAAAGAGTCATCCTCTCTTGCACCATTTGATGTCACTCCTGATCGCGGTCAGTTGCAGGGGCTGAGCGAACAACTGAAGAGGTCAGTGATTCTCCATTTCTGTCAGACGCACAACGTTGATATGTATCAAATATATAGCAGAATTCTACGATAATATGGAATAATCAAATCCAATGATCAGATAATATCTCGGTAATGTATTCCTGATGTGGTTATACCAGACAGGCTGACGTACGATCGCTAACATGTAAGATTGCGAATATTTTACAATATGGCTGATTGCCAAGATTTTCCAGTATCCGGTGTACAGTATTTCTGATACTACAATTTATCATATGTCTCATTGGCTGAATGTTTTTGTAGCTCCGCCTCCGACTGCCAGTCAATAGCCAATAAGATCGCGGCTCAGTTGAAGGAGAATGAGGAAACTTTGTCTCAGCTATCAACGGTCTCTGACACTTTGAAGCGGGTCCAACAGGATGTCAACGAGGTGGACGACTCGGATACCAGCCTGAGTGATAAACATTCCCAACTCAACCAGTGCAAGGTATCGCCTCCTTCTGTCATCAAGCCTACTTCTGTAATCACACCTCCGAGATTACAAAGTGATCTCACCTTATGGTAGAAACAAAGGCTAGCAGCTATGGGTCCTACTGACTGTTCCTGCGCGCAGCTTGCTTACTAAAGTAGGGCTGTGCCAGTGATAGCCACTTGCAGTTTTATGGGAAGGTAGGCACCCAATCACATTGCTGGTCAAGCCAAGCAAACCAACCAATCAGTGTCAAGTGACCAAGCGATACAAGTCGCTTCCATGAGCTAACGGGAGGTTTAGCTGACGGGGAGGTTTAGCTGACGGGGAGGTTTAGCTGACGGGGAGGTTTAGCTGACGGGTAGGTTTAGCAAAGATGCGCCTATGTCAGATTACTCACATAACATATATCAAATCATCCTATGTTTAGCTATTCGGCAAACGTTGGTTGATTTTTTGACCGCTGAATTTTTGTCTTTATAGAGCATGTAACTAGCTAAAACATCGCATAAATATACAAAAAATATTACTTGTGAAGAAAATGGAAACATTAAGTAGTGGCAGTTGATTTTATTTCATTTCTGATGTGTCGTATGAGCATACGTGAAAGTAGCTCTTCTCGCGCCAATTTGTGATCACATGATCAAATTGGCATTCACGTACCGCTTTCCCATAGCTTGCTAAGCCTCTCTATTGTCTCATATATAACCACAGCGTGAAATGGCTATCGGGGATATAGCTGAGCATCTATCAATCAGATGTCACTTGTGTGATTATCAACCAATGACTGGGAACTAGTTAGTATTGCGGCTAGAAGGTATACTATAGCGTCAAAGCTGTGTGAATCTAGGTTAAAGTTTGATTGGCTGGCTTGAGCATGACCATCAAAATGATTGGTTGTTTGAACAGCACAGCCAGTGATGAGATCAGCAGGTGTGCCTGCAGTACCATCCTGGTTGCCATAGTTTGCCAATGTTTAGACTTTGTACTTTGAAAGTATCTGTTTTAGTAGGATCACCAAGACTAGGTTGTACAGCTAACACATAGACTCTGTTTCGTACTACTAGACCATCACCTGACCCATTACTTCCCCTTCCTCCACCCTACTCTTTTGATCCCACTCTACAACGCCGACCCGACTCCTGGTAAACTGTCTCCGCTTCTTCTACTGACTCTGCCCTCGACACTGACCTACCCCCATAGACTGGTTCTGCCCTTCCTATAAACCCCACCTCGTTTCGTTGGATCCGCTTCCTGCACTGGCCTCTCCACACGCTGAGTGCAGATGACTCACGTTGACCGAGTAGTTAAAGGAAATATTTTCAGAGTTTTTGGTACAAATCAATATCTCTCAACCAGCTGTACCATTGTTCAATACAACAAATACATCGAACACATAGACTGTGTTCCATATTAATTAGACCTTACCTGACCCTATAGATTGACCCGCTGTTGTAGGGAGACATAGCCACCGCCTACCAGAGAGCATGCGAGGTTTTCCACTCTCTTCCGCAGCGGTTGTCTGCAGATATCATCGACAAGAAGGAATCAATCGATCGCCTGCACTCTACCCTCCTAGATCAGATCCAGTCTCAGCTCAGCGACACCGAACGGTAACTGGAATGTCATCGTCAATTTCATGAAAGGGCGACTCCATTTCCCATAACAAATCATGGTTCCTGCTATTTGGACTGCCATCCTCAGAAAAATGAGAGAATAATTTTATTTCCTTACAACCTTCAATTTTTCCAAAATTTACTATTATTATTTATCATTAATTGTATGGCCACTAGTGTCAACATAGAGGCTGCTTCAAATATCCTATATAATTTCAGTATTTTCAGTACTGCTGTATACATAGAAATTTTAGGGCGCTTTCGGATACTGGATGCGAGCCTCGCATCCAGCCTTGTATGTGATCATAGAGCTAGAGACGCATCGCTATTCGCTCATGCTAGAGTAGAGTGAGCTAGCACGAGCAAATAGCATTGCGTTTCTAGCTCTATGATCGCATGCAAGACTTGATGCGAGGCTCGCATCCAGTATCCGAAAGCGCCGTTAGTGTTGTCAAATTACAGCATTTTCCTCAAATTAGCAGTATTTCTAATAATAGTGTTTATAACTTTTAGCGATTTCTTTCCAGCTTGTATATACTAACTATAGAACTATCAAAAATATAGCATTTTTATTTGAGTCGCTATTATAGCTATTATTGTGAGGTCGCCAAAATTTCTATGTATACAGTATTCATATTAACCGATGCTATCTGGGTGTAATTTTCAGTGCTGTAGAACAGTGGAACGTATTGAACACCATACAGCAGGACGTACAGCAGTGGATACACAGCACTGAGGCTGCTCTCTCCGCAGACGTCGTCGATAGTAGAGTCGCGCAGCGTCAGCAGGTAATGCATGGCATACTAGTACTGGTACTAGATATCACTGCGCCGCACTACTAGTAGAACCATTCGATATCACTACTAACTATACTAACTATTCCATTCCCTGTTGAGAGCCTCATCATCCTCACCATCTCCCTCCGTCTGTCAGCTATCAGTGTTACTACTAATGATTGCTATTATTTCCATCGTTTAGGTTTTGTCATTATTCATTATTTATTATACTTATTGTCTATTGCTGTTATCTATATAATTAATCTTTGTTATTATTTTGATTGCCATGTGTGCTGTTTGCAACCAGCTGCCCTGTCTAATACAGGTCGATTTAGAGAGCGTCATGCCTCAATACCAGGAAAAAATGGATCGGCTGTCAGACCTGTCAAAGCGGTTGGAGAGAGACGCGCCAGGCGAGAGTCAGCATCTGAGGGAGACGTTTGCTAACCTGACGTCTGGCTTACACAAAGTCGAGCAAGGTCAGTCAGCCAATGGTGTTACTCGAATCCCTACGTGCAACGTTAGACACGCATGCCGATGTTCAGGAAACCTTTGCTCCATTTATTTCCACAGTGTCCATGTGATAAAGTGTATACATATATATTATAAGGCGCAGGAGGGGATCTTCTCATCTCACCTACATAAACACATGTGACACACTGTAACCCCCGCTGTGACTGAATGACCCTGCCAAATAGGGCCATTAGATAGACCGTGGGTTTTGTAGACATGAGTAAGAGGAGAGGCAGGGTGACGGAGTTTCTGTATGTGGAGGTGTAGATAGACTGTGGGTTTTATAGACATGAGCAAGAGGAGAGGCAGGGTGACAGAGCTCGTGAGGGAGGAGGAACGGTTCGAGGCGGAGTTGGAGGATCTGACAGAAAGACTGGCTGAGATGGAGGGGCTCTCGCATACCGAGATATGCGGCGTGTCCCTGGAAAAATGTCAGCAGCTTACATTCAAATATCAGGTCAGTGTGACCCAGTTATACATTGCTCCAATCATATGGCGCCACCTATAGCAGAGCACAGTAAGTTTTATATTATTCGTATGAGGGGTTTCTGACTTCAGTGACCAGATTCATCCAAATCATCTCCCCTCTATTCATTGTTTTATGAACTCCGGTGTTTTACATTACTGTAGTTATAATCCTTCCTGGTGTGTGTTACCTGGCGACTCTTGACCTTGGCCTTGCTATTCAATTTAACTGTAGAGTGTAGATCATGGTGATGTTATTTAGATGTATGGGCCGGTCACCTAGTATGATACCATCTCTGTATGATTGCTGTGTACGTAACTCTGCAACCTCGGCTTATTTTGTGATATGTTCAAAGGGAGAAAGAGGTATGGAGGGACGGGGGGGGGAGAAAGTGGGAGGGAGGAATGGATGGGGGAGGGATGGACGGATAGGGGGAGGGACGGACGGAGAGTGGGAGACAAAGAGGGATGGGCAGAGGAGGGAGGGTAGTATAATTACATGTATCTTGCATTCTGTTCCATTACACACTGTCCAGGCTGCTATCCAATGAACGAGCTCCAGCACCACTAGTGCAGATCGCTATCTTATTTGCTTTGTGTTTCACCTTATTTTAATGAACTGTATAAATCTCTCAGTATCTCAGTATTCTGATCGCTTGACGTAGGATGCGTTAAAGGATACGGGACAAGTGGACCAATCACTGGCCGATCTGGTAAAGCTCTCTATTCGATTGGGTGACTCCTCTCACCACAACTCGCCCGCCACAAAAGTCCTTGACCTTAAGAAAGAGTGGACTGCAGTCAAAGGCCAGCTGTTGAAGCAGTGCAACTCTCTAAAGGTATGGTACTGACTCAGTATGGCAGCAGCCAATAGAAACCCGTATCAGTGCAGAAGTGACCAATCAGCTGCAGCGTTAGATCTCTAGATGGGATAACTATGTGACTATCTGTTGTCCCGTGTTAGCTCACTCAGTTTTTATCATTTGATAAAGGTGAAGGTCATGTATTACTACTCTAACTTGCTATGTTACAGGACAGTACGAGGCTGCTCATGTCTGTCACCGAGGCTCCGCCTTCTCATGACTCGTGGGTGGAGACTCAGGATATCATCAAACAGGGGAACGAGGAGAAGTTGCGGGAGTTACAGCACAAGGTTGATGGCAGTCAGGTACCAACGACCCAATTCCACTTCTTTCACCAGGTCCGAACTGTATTACTGAATATGCCATCCTCAACATCTCCACTGGCTTGACATCTATTTGGGAGTTGTCTTCTCCCCAATCTCGCCCGCTCAATAATACAGAGCTTAACTCTGGTGTTTGAATAGTTGAGGTCACTCAATTGAGATGGAAATGACGCATAGAACAGCCAAAAGCCTAGATATCAGCGAGTGGAATATCTTCTGTCGCTGTCGGATCTGTGTTATCTGCATTCTGCTTCTCCTGCTTGTTGTTTCTAGCCTCAGGATTTTCTACTGAATCAAATATCGACAGCGCTCTACTGATTTCCTGTAGTTGATGCAGACGGATCCAATCATAGCTCAGCTGAGAGCTTATGAAAACGAAGAGGCAAAGCTGACTCTACTCGCCAAGAGCATTGCGCAGGCCAACCGCAGGAGAGAAAAACTCCAGACCGCTACCATGGATCCTGCAATGCTGAAGGACTGCGCCGAGGAGATAGTGGTATGCTAGGCTATATGTCATCTAATTCTGTGATTATCTGTGTATGGCTATTCTAAGGTGTGAAGCAGTCTAAATCGAGTTTACATCTTCACTATGTGTATCTGTCCCTTTCTCTACTTCTATCTCTATCTCGTATATTCTGTTTATCTTCAGTCTCTCTATGTGGGGTGTAGACATTCTATCATGATTATCCCTCCCCATTATATCTGTGCACTGTAACTACCCATTATATCTATACTCTGTATCTACCCAGTAAATATCTATGCTCTGTATCTACCTTAGAGGAATATATAAACTAGAGACGCAATGAACGGCGAATTGTGTCCCCATTAATTCGGACGCAAAACATATAGAACACAATGCAGAGGTACACCAGTTCCAACGGCCCGGCTTTACTAATAACGAGACGCAACGTCGCCCCGGTGTACAATTAACTGGGACACGATTGGCCTATAGCGCTGTATACGTGATGCGTCTCTAGTTTGTATATTCCTCTAAGGTATCTACCCAGTATGTATCTTACGCTCTGTATCTACCCAGTATATATCTATGGGATATTTGTTACCAGTTTGAGATTGGTAAAATGACGTCTCCAATATTCCTGTCCATGCTGAAAGCAGTTATCCCTCCATTCTTACTATTCATGTGATGTAATCACTGAAGACATCACTCAGTGCAATGCTGCCTGTACCAGTAGTTACTACATGTATTATTGTACTGACAATGTACTGCTGTGATACACCTACCAGAGGCTGGACGGTGAACTGAAGGTACTCTATTCCCGGTCGGAGGAGACGATTGGCAGGCAGGCCAGTCTAATAGAGAAAGCATCCCAGCTCACTGAGGACAGTCTCGGTCGACAGAAGATGTGAGTGGCCTGAATTCCTATAAAACTTGATAATATAAGCTACATTAAATCTGATCTTTCCTTAGGGAGAATCCTGTACTTCCCGTACCGGCTCAGATCTTAGATCTCAGTCTAGAGGGTGAGCAACTTAATGAGGAGTTATCTGCTCATGGATCCGGCGCTGCCTACCAGTCGCTGAGTGCGGATGAGAACTGCTCCCGACTGTTTGATGTTGAGGCAAACGCCGAGCGAGAGAAGGTATCTGTCGTCACATCCTGCCGTAACATGTCAGGAGTATTAGACTGTCACGTCTAATGTATCAGAACCAGCAGTAGAATCATAGTAATTGACAATAAGGATAGATTATTGATTTATTTATTTATTGAAAATCTTTCAAAAGCCTCAGCATCAGCAACCCCGACATCGATTTACAAAGTAGATGTAGGGAATGTGAGTCAATGATCAGAACTTTACTGCATTGATATAAGTCTCATATGGAGATATAAGCGCACCCATTACCTTCCTGCGTCACGTCAGCCATCGCAGGTTGTATGAACATGGGCAGTTCATACTCATAGCATCTGTCTGTTTGTCTGCCTCAGGCGTCTGCTGAGATGAGACGAACAGTCGAGCAGCAGGAGTCCCTCCAGCTCACGATGTCTGATCTAAATCAACAGATCAGTCAGTACCAATACGTCCTTGACCAAGGTCATTCCTCGGCCCGGCAACTGCAGGCAAACCTGACATCTGTGCAGAGCGTCAGGACTAAAATAGGTCAGTTATCTCCCCTGCCATATTAGTATGATGTGCTCAACGTTTTCCCTTAATGTGGAGGTTCTTAGCTGTTTGAAACCCTGGAATACCGTAACCAGTGGAACTTTCGTGGCATGACTTGAAATGTGTTGTTTTTGCGTGTAGTGCAGTCGCAATAACATTCGCAATTTCAATTGCGTTTTTCAATCTTATAATCACCAAATAGCTCAAATATTTTAAGTGCAAAGTTTTGTAAGTTGTAATATTTGTAGTTTTCCTCATGGATTTCCTGTCATTAGTGTGGGCAAATTGAAAAGTGCCCACTCCTCATGTTTGAGCTAAAGAGCATTGCGTTCTAGCTGAATAATATCTCTACTAATACTGTTTCCCGATAAGATGTTGTGAATGTAGGATATGAGATGGTATGCATTCTTAGTGAAGTGAATGATAAAATAATGGGCTTGATTTTTTAGCGGTGTTCCGAGTCCTCAATAATGAACAGATTTCATACCAAATATGAAGCTACTTATAAAACTGCATGTATTTTCAAAATGTTCTTTTCCACACGGCAGACGAACTGATGGAGAGGGCAGGAGGTTTGAATGAGCCATCCCTCTCAGTGCTGGCTATGGACGCCAGTGCATTAGAACTGCGCTATCTCTCCGAGTTGCAGCGTCAAGAAAGAGGCGACGCTCTCAGCCAGGAACACCAGCAGCTGTTGGAGTCTGTGGAGGAGGAACTGGTGGCCTGCAGACGCTGCATCAGTCTACTCGAGTCGCAGCCCAATGCCAAGGTTGAATAGTAAAACTGCCTCTTCTCCCTACTTGTCATTTTTTCATAATTGTACATGCTTCTTACTACTTGTTCCTACTTGCTGCTTGCAATTTGCTGCTTGTTATATGCCGCTTGTAATTTATTATGTGCTATATGTTAATTGCTACTTGCTGCTTACCACATGCCATTTGTCACTTGTTGCCATTATCATTGCCAATTCTATGGATTTCTTCTATCAGGAGGAGATACCAGTGATGGAGCATGAGGTCAGCCGTCTGCAGAGGAAATTCCAGACGTTGAAGCTGCTCAACCCCTCCCTATGCGCAACCAGCACTATAGGCGAAGCACTTACGCAGCTTGTGAATGACCTTCAACTCATGCAAGGTCGTCTGGAGGTCATACCGGAGGAAGGAGAACTTGATACTCCAAGGAGCGAGCTGTACAGATGGCAGGAAGACATGAGTGGTAGCAGAGACATGATGAGACAGGTACTTGCTCAGTGGTAGTCACTATGACTATGACAAACTTCACCTCGTTGTTGCTACCTGATGCTGAAACATACCATGGTAGTGCTCATTCTGTTGCTACTTTAATGTTAGTTTCTGTAGATTATGTTGATCTTCTCTACTACCACGCCTGTAAGTTACATCACATCGAAAATGGGCAGAGTCTGTTTGTTACAGGCTGCCGATTCGGATATGGTAAACCAGGTTCTGTTCAATCTCAACTCGTCTCTCATCTCACTGACAAAGACTCAGTCGTCGGGCAGCGACGGAGCCATCCAGCAGGTGGTGCTGTCTGTCGCCTCGTACAGAGAACTGCTGCGAGCTGTTGAGCACGGACTGAACAGCAGTTGGATAGTTGATATTGATACATGTGGACAGGTTCTGGCTAATCTGAAGGTATTTACTCCCTTGTTCTGGGTTTACTATAATTGCGTGATTTTTATTTCTATCTCGTTGACTTTTCTTCTCTCTCCCTCAAGGACCTTCTACCTTTCTTAAGTTCCCCTTTCCCTGCCTGATGATATTTTTCTCATTGCGAATGCCAGTTGCTATAATCAATGCCAATTGCCATTGACAATATTTAACTTTTTCTCATTGCCTCTTATATCGCCGCTGATATCTAGCATCTAAATACCTTGCATTGCTGACCTCTGACCCATATGTATTATGTCCATTCACCAATCATACGTGATCACTGAGTTTATTTAGATTCGTCTCCCCTTGTGTTCACAGAGCCTGTTCAGCCTGCTGGAGCTGTACTACCTAGACTTAGACTCTCTCATTCACTCCACCGCCAATCATCAGGTCAAGGTTGCAATCTCAGACGCTGTCAGAGCGACTAAGGCATTGATGCTGTCCGTGTGGCAGCAGTGCGAAAGTGCTGAAAAAATGAAGAAGGCAGCTTCGAGCCTCTCCAGAAAGACTACAGCTATGATTGACAGGCTCTCTGATGTGGAGAGAAAGTATCTCAAAGAAGACATGGGTAAGCTGTTCTGCCAAACTATTGCATTAATAATTGTAGAGTAATGACATGTCATTATATGTACTGACAGGTATAGATCATTTATAGATCTATTTCTTTATTTATCGTTTTTGATATATTCTGATAGGTTTCATACTAGGGATGGGTTCAGAGTACAGATATTAATTTATTTTTGGAGTTGTCTTCTCATTATATCGAATTACCAAACTACTCATGATGATCGTGAAAATTTTTTGATGAGAGCATCAAAGATATTTTTCCGACACAATAATTGCTTCTGTGTAAAACCAGTAATCAGTCTTCATTCTCGAAGAAATTATTTTTAGTCCAAATAATGAGATCATTTGAAAGTATATTCGTGTATTGATGCTGCATCTGAAACGATGCGATACAGTCGATATTTTGATACGTAAGTTTTCTAGGGTTTTCTAATATCAAGATGGCGAGTATCGCATACCAGTATTGGATACCAATATCGAATTCATCCCTATTTCATACTAGTTGATACATAGACACACAGCTGTGTTAAAGGCATCACAATATAACACACTGCGATGTCCACATTAGCTTATCTACTTGTCGTATCCTGTCGTAGCTGCTGTCAGATTGGAGAGAGTCCTTGGTCAGGCGGAAGTCGACTACCATGGACTCGTCTCGGAACTAACTACAGCTCTGGCATCCAAGATCAGGTGCCCCAATCTGAAAGCTCAACTCACAGAACTGACCGATGTTTGGACACGACTGAACAAATTGAGACCACACAAGAGGTTGGTACAACTTATCCATGCTGTCAGTACAGTCAACTACCCAACCTCTGGTACAGTCAACTACCCAATTGAATAGTATTGTGGTACACGGAGTTGCGCGCCCTCGCACTCATCAGCCGGAGACCATTTGCGACTATCTGAGCCATAATCAACCGTCTACATGTCACAATTTAATAGCATAGATGTGAGGGCTTCGTAACCACGGCAACCTATTGCCAATTCCGGCTTGTGGTTACGTATGCAATTACCGATGTCTAGGGTATGACCTTTAGCGAAGTGTCAAGCTCTCAGTGTATACGCCAGGGTGGAAGACATGAATAATCACATATGGTGCTTCAGTGCTAGTTATTACTCTATCGATAAAACACTAAACAATAGCAATTAAAATATTCAAGCAACAGGTATGCTTGCGGTCTGTTAAGGGTACATTAATAGTACATACAAAGCACAGTGTCTAACGACATCCATACAATACATAGATCATACAAGACTACAGCTATGTAACGTTCTATTGTTGATTGATTTGATTACGAGGGAGATAAGCTAAATTACAGTAAAGCTGAGGGCGCTAGTAGAAGGATCTGATCCTTCCGAAGGGACGGTGAAGGGAGTTGTCGCATCATGAGACCATGTTGCAGTCTTCATCTCTTTATGAAACTCTATGATTGCCATGGACACATTTAGGAGGCACTTCGTTCTAGATGGATTCCTTCCACAAACGTTAATATTTCTTCTCGCTATCATGCTTATTTTTGGCGCGAACTAAATATATTACCAGCTAATATTTTCAGTCTGACAGTACTCAGGAACAGACACTCGGTCCAGGCAGAGACTGTCTGACTGCGAGTCGAATTCAATTAACTTCGGCTCCTTCATTTCCCTTCAATCGTCGACTGTACTTTTATTTGTCTCTGTAGCATTGAGTTCGTATTCCCCTTGGTTATGTGATCATTTTTCTGCATCATTCAGTGATGACGTGGAGAAAGAAGTGAGACAACTGTTCACAGAGGCTCTGTCATTCTCGGCATCCCGTCAGCCTCACCTCAATTCCTCGCTACCTCTACCAGCCTTCATACAGCAAGCTGTGGTATACACTTCTTCTATACAGTCTGACCATATGTGTTTTACTACAGCCCTGGATTTATCCACTTGTTTGCTGTAAACTTTACTTGTTGATTTATTTTGTGGTTATTTGTTACTTTCAATGACTTGCAAACTTTTTTCTTGCTCCATTTGCCCTCTGTGCAACTGTTGGAAAAACGGCTACCGCATATTTCAGTAATCTGGGGACTAGATTACATCCACAAATAAGTCATATTTTGTGGCACATCTGCTCGAATTTAAGTCACACTAATTATTTCCTTCTCCTCTCATCTGCTCCATTTACTCCCACATTTATGTATTTCGTAATACCTTGCTGTATGTAGAAGGTTGTGGGAGTACCTTTGATTTCCTGTTTGCAGGAGGTGTTAGTAGATTTGGAAAGCTTGAACTGGATACACAAAGACCTCTACAGCGATGATGCGGATGTCGATCTCGAAGTCAAAACATCAATGCTGTCACTAAAACTCAAGATGGCTGCAATCAAGTGAGAAATAGCCAGTGACTTCTGTACCAGTTTGGGTTACATAAATGACTAGCGTAAATGCCCCTGTAGAATTAATAGCTTGTAGCAAGGTCTTTTTAAACATAGACAAGCGTGTATGTCCAGTCTGAACATCAGTTGGTGTTCCATCCTCATAGTTTGTTACCAGCCAGCGCTGTGTAAGAGAGATTACCAGCATTGGTTAGTCTGAGTGAGAGTTTTTCTCTTTCGGAGATGTTTATTCATCATCAGAGTCGGTATTGTTGTTCAACTATTCATAGACGCACTATCATGAGTATAACATATCTTCATTATGGAACTTGTCTGCCGTGATGATGAGTTTTGTTCTATCATTAGAGGCTGTAAAAGGGAGCCTCAATATTTATTATCTTATTATGTAATTTTTGAGTTCAGACGGTGATGATATAGCTATATTCATCTTGAAGTTTCAGAGTAGTTGCCTTCCCCTGCTGTTTATTTGGTCACATGACCCACTACACTCTATAATTGCTCATAATCCCCCACTGTCACACAGCTGCAGGTGTTTGACTGTTGTTGTCAGGTCGGAGCTTGTCTCTTACCTGAATGAGGTGTCGCCCGCAGCCGTCGCTGCCATATTGGAGTCTGTCTACCAGTGGCTGTCGCGAGTGCAGCCATACCGACGGGAGATCACCGGATTGAGTAGTATCCCGGAATACATGTACTACTTACTGGTATGCATAGTAAACTGTAAAGATAAGCAGAATGATAGCTGGTACAATGGCTCCAATTAACTCGCTGAATTCGATCAAAAGATAATTTGCAGACTCAATATGAAGTTCTATCATCATTCCTCCTCATCCTACAAACTGTTTTCCAGCTGTAAAGGTTAAATGTACTTTCGGCTGATATGATTGATACTGTACAATAAAATCTGCTGAACAGTGGTGCTAAACCCTCCCCAAGTCTGTGACGTTGTTCTCTTTGCAGACGTCAGCATTTCTCTGTCTGTTTGCAGCGACACCAGTGTGAGCTCAGTAACAGGACATACATCGCCGGTCTGCTCATGTCTTCCATTGCCTCCACTGATCACGACGTCATTGTGGCCTCCCAAGATTCTATCCGTCTGCTGCATGAAGCCAAGATGGCCGCCAACAAGCTAGCCAATGAAGGACACAGTCTCCGTGTTACATACAAGGTTAGGACTGACTTTGAGCCAATTTATGAGCGTGCGATTGCTTTATATGTGGTAATCCGGGTCAAAATATAATGAAAGTCTCAGAAACTGGCTATTAGTGACAGAACTCATACTGTATTTACAACACAGTTATAATTACCGCTTGTACATTGTTTCACCTACTCCGATGTTATGGTTTTCCCTTTAGGAATTCCATCAGCTGCAAGCTGAGTTTGAGGCATGGATTAATGAAACTCAACCATTGGCCCAGAACTGTCCAATAGGATCTCACAATTCTGTCTCCTGGCTCAAGGATAAGTTATCTGTAAGTAATGGCTGCTACTCATTGGTCACATCTGCCAGCGTGTAGACAATATGGCCGCCACTAATGTAGGAGCTGGTGGATCGCAGCGTCTCTCTATCCGGTCAGCGGACGTCACTCAGTGAGAGGGCGGCTAGAATCTACTACCATGACCTCAGCTCCAAAGCTCTTGACGTCGAGGTAAAGGTGATAGAGGAGACAACCCTTCACCAGCAGGTATGTATCATACAGTATTAGGCTCCTTCAGTAGGTGGAGAAAACTGATATGCTGACAGCAGATCTGAATAAAGTGAAGTTTGTGGTAGAAATCTTATTTCCGTCTGCTCACCTAAACGTTATGTGTACAGGTTGAGGGGGAAACATTTCACACTGTAGTACCTGCAATATAGCTGAGGTGATTATATGTAGCTGAGGTAAGTATGTATGGGTGGAATGAGTATGTATGGCTGAGGTAAGTATGTATCGGTGTAGTAAGTATGTATTGGTGTAGTAAGTATGTATTGGTGGGGTAAGTGTGTATCAGGGGAATAAGTATATATCAGTAGGGTATGTATGGGTGGAGTAAGTATGTATCGGTGGCGTATGTATCGGTGGACTAAGTATGTATCGGTGGACTAAGTATGTATTGCTGGGGTATGTATCGGCGGGGTAAATATGTATCGGTAGAGTAGGCAAGTCTCACATACAGATATTTTTCGGCGTCCTTTTATAGTGAGCTTATATTTATAGCATGTCAATAAATACTTTTTTTGGATTGATCTTCTATTGTACTGTTCATCCGATCTTGTTATTATTTCAACCGTTGCCTCGCTCCGCCACTCGACATAATTCTAGTTTAGGCCCTGGTAGGCAGTTTCTTACAGCGGTGGTTTGTTCTGTACTTCACAGGAGTCTCTGCTCTCCGCCCTCCAATCTAACAAGGAGAGAGTCGATTCAGCGTCTCAGATGTGGCGCGAGTTTTCTCGCCTACACGAGGCGTCATTGAGAATGCTGAAGGGCGTCGAGTATCAGTTGCAGACCGTACCCTCACTTGGCGATGTCAGTCTCAAAGTGTGTAACTCAACTCTTCTTTCGAACTTGTCTCTCTCTCTCTCTCCCTCCGTCCATCTTTCTCCTTCCCTCATCTACTCTGCCCATCAACTCCTTCCCCCCTATCTCTCTCTATCCCTCCGTCCCTCTCCATCTTTCCCTCATCTACTCTGCCCATCAACTCCTTCCCCCCTATCTCTCTCTATCCCTCCGTCCCTCTCCATCTTTCCCTCATCTACTCTGCCCATCAACTCCTTCCCCCCTATCTCTCTCTATCCCTCCGTCCCTCTCCATCTTTCCCTCATCTACTCTGCCCATCAACTCCTTCCCCCCTATCTCTCTCTATCCCTC
>ERZ1740065.675-NODE-675-length-18842-cov-12.488050_pt1 | contig 18842 bp, 10 predicted proteins | sample MGYA00581738_ERZ1740065 | MGnify/ENA primary metagenome ERZ1740065 (study PRJEB43018, sample SAMN04849749) | marine metagenome | isolation source: floating plastic debris | place: Pacific Ocean | collected 2008-09-01 | study: EMG produced TPA metagenomics...
CGGCAAATGTTGATGTAATCCGTTCTATAATCCTATGCAACAGTTAGAGTAATATCCAGTGAACACACCCATTCAGTGAATTTGTTTGTAAAGCCCTGCGAAAGCAACAGAAGATGAAGCAAACTAGCTTCATTCCAGCATCACGCCAACGAGAAAGCTCCATCGGCCATTGGTTGTATTATTACGTTAAATGATCACGTGAGTAAAACGCGGGACCGCGCCGTAATGTTCGCTGGTTCTTCGGCTATTCTCGCACTAATTCTCGCGAGAGCGTATCGCCCTTCACATTACGCCTATCCGGTACTGCCCACTGAATGCTGATTGGCTGAAAGCTTCAGCGTGTAACTATGCTGCCGGCAGCAACTTATATGGACGAAAATTTGAGCATGTACGTTTATTAGCAAGAAGCCCCTTCAAAAATACAGCTTTGACCTGTTTAGACTGACATTCATAAGCTGTGTAGCTTTTCCTTTAAGCTTACCTGGTCAGTCCTGGACTGAAGTCTTCGTGCTCGACCAGGCACGTTTAGGCTCTTTCAGGCTGTCCCGTGTCCGCATGCTGCTTAATCCAGGCTGAAGTCCTGGTCACAGTCAACATACATGTCCCAATAGCGCTCAGTTCCACTTGGTCAGGCCAGGCGGTCCTATATGTATGCAATTTTAGTCCAAACTGCTCTCCTTCGGCATGCACGCCAGCCATGTTCTTTCTAATCCTTAAGCTTTTCAGTGTCAACAAATAGCCTCGCAACTAAAGCCCTGGCAAAATTTTAATGCTCACAAAACGTAATAAACATCTATTAATTAACAATTCATAACGAATTGATTTCTTTTCCACAAATAATCACCATATTATTGTTAGCTATCTGTGATCTACGTAGCTACATTTCCGGTGTCTTTATTGCTGCCGCTATGCCTCGGAGATCCAGGACGCTTTCGGATACGGGATGCGAGCCTCGCATCCAGCCTTGGATGCAATCATCCGAACGCCACGCGTGATATGCAAGAGTTTTCGAACGGATCGCGTAAACGAAAACTCTCAGTTATCCCATATTGTATTTTCTCGGCCGAAATAAATCCCACAATGCATTATTTTCTGGATGCGAGGAGCCGCTGCATATCTAGCCTTCGAACCGCGTAGAAAATTCAGCCTAATTCCCCCACCCGCAATTCTGTTCAATAGATGTGACCCTGACACCGAGAAATGCGTCAACATACCTTAAGCTGTCCCTGACAACGATCCACGACGGGAAATATTTACACGACCGTACACGATGGAAATGAAAATTTCTTTGCGTAAAGATGCAATGGGCAGCTTCATTCATGCGATGGTACACGATCATTTACTCGACGCAGTCGCATTCAGTATCCGAAAGCGTCCCCACCGTTCAAAGTTCTTCCCAAGTTGCTTTCGACCATTGCTCTATGAGAACAATGAGTTATCCTTGCTACGCTACTATTTGTGGGAAAATAATGAGTTTGCTATGAATCCTTTGCTACTAAATTTTTATTACATTATGTAAACAAAAACAGTGGTCATACGCTTTAGTTACGAGGCTATTTGTTGACTCCGAAAAGCAAGATGGCCGGCGTGCATGCCGAATGAGAGCAGTTTGGACTAAAATTACATACATGCGGGACCGCCTGGCCTGACCAAGTGGGTCCGAGTGCTATTAGGATATGTATGTTGACAGTGACCAGGAGTTCAGCTCGGATTTAGCAGCATGCGGACACAGGACAGCCTAAAAGCGCCTGGTCGCGCACAAAGACTTCAGGACTGACCAGGTAAGCTTAAATCCACTTAAGACGACTTGAGGCCACATGAGGTATGCATGTAGGCAGACCACAGGCAGACCTGGGCCCGCCAAGGGCCAGGAGGTAAAAATATGCCAGTTACAGTAGATTACGGTAGTTACGGTAGATTACAGTATTTACGGTAAATTACAATAGTTGCGGTAGATTACGGTTGTTGGGGTAGATTACGGTAGTTGCGGTATATTACGGTAGATTACGGTAGTTACAGTAGATTACGGTAGTTGCGGTAGAATACAGTAGTTACAGTAGATTACGGTAGTTGCGGTCAATTACGGTAGCTGCGGTAGCTTATGGTATTTGCGGTAGATTACGGTAGTTGCGGTAGCATACAGTAGTTGCGGTAGATTACAGTAGTTGCGGTAGAATATGGTAGTTACAGTAGATTACGGTAGTTATGGTAGATTACAGTAGTTATAGTAGATTACGGTAGTAGTAATCATATACATCGTATACACATCCTTTGGAAAATCCCATGCACATTGAAATACTGCGATCAGCCTGGGAACCTTTTGATCAGACCTCGTACATGTTGAAATAAGTATCAACTCGGAGTGAAATTCCTCCCCTTCAATATCATATTTCACGGTTCAGTGTTATGATCTCGGAATTCTTAGCATACAAATGGCTTTTCCACATGGTAGTTCGGCATACTGAAAACAGGTAGAGCTTGAAGCCTGTCACCAAAATATCAGCATTATATTCAAGCCCTAGAATGATAGTTAGCTACCCTCCTTATCCCCATTTGCTGTTCTTGAAAGCTGCCCAACTAACACCAACGGTCTAATGGGCTATTGGCATCTAATGGGCTATTTGGCGAGGTATTGCCACTTTCAGGTCTTACGGTGATAGGTTGCCAAAAATTTGAATTCCAGTAATATCCCAATTGGCTGCTGCTCAGCTGTAGGAGCTGTGACTCAAATAGGCAAATAAAAACACTCCATGCTGGCTGATGACCATAAGCAACCCACTGCAGAGGCCATTACCCACAGCCTGAGCATCCGGTGTCCATGTGACGTCACATGGACACTATTCGCGAGAAGATGATGCCCGACCCCTGAACTTCGAAATTCAACATCTATTGGCTAGCAGCTTTTCACAACTGACCAATCATAGCATTTGTTTACCCTCAGCATGACTGAGCACATGTCTGATTATCCCAATGGCAAAGGGGCAAAAATGATCTCAGTGCTGGTTGGAACAGATATTTTTTGTGGGATAGAGGTCACAAAGATAATGGGGAAAGCCAAACACCAAAAAAATAACTGCACCAATCCATTATTCGAAGATGACATATGCGCTAAAAATGATATTCCATTTCTCACTACTTATGAAGTTCATGATTGGAAAAATCCCTGAATCAGAGTTGTCTTCTTTTTAATTTTTCCATGCGAGTGTGACAGGTATCACAAATCATAGATTCCCAAACTCCAAATCGTGAGTATGCATGTGTGTGGCGTAATTTTGGCACAGCTTTGGTGCACACACTGACGTAAGAGTAAAGATTTCCTCTTCCCGCACCATGCATAATCAACCAGGAGCTTTATAGTTGTCTATGGCAGGCACTGTCAGGGTAACATTGCTCAATACCAAAAAAGTTGCAGCTGTCATATATACATTAAATCTAATTATATTCCTATATAGTGCAACTTATTTTATTTTACTCCCTACCCACTTCAGCGTGTCAATGGTAATGTAGTGTTTTATAGCAAGAGATATAGATCACCAGAAGAAAGGGCTTGCATCTCTACTACCAGAACTTGAGTAGCTGTGTTAATAAAGAATGGATCTAAGGAATAGATAAGCCTAACTACTGTTCATGTTTCTCATCACATGTCCCACGTATAGTCAATAGCTACTTCTCATGTCTTTAAGATTCATTGCAAGCTTCACTGTTTTAGGTAGCTGAGCAGACATCAGATAGAAAACAGATGATCCTTGATACGAGCTACCTAGAAGCTGACGGCATATCTCCAACGAAGAAGCTAGTTGACAATTGGAATTGTCAACTCAGAAAGTTGGCTGTTGCAGTGAACAGGAGAACTCAAGCTTGCAGTACAGTCTTCAATAGTTCTGGTCACACAGATTTGAATTCCCCGTCATCCGATCAGCGTTCTGGTAGAATTCATGGAGGTGGTCTCTTAGATCTTGGAATGGATGTGATTAGCTATGGCAGCAGTAGGGCTACAGGTACTGATGCAAACAGAAAGAGGCCTGCTCATGGCTCTCTTCCTAGCTTCCCAGAAACGAAGCTTCACTGTCTCTCGGAGAAGAATAGCGTGACGGACAGCTCATACGTACAAAGAGCACCACTGAGTGGAAATTGTGAACAATTAGCCAAAGCTTTATGCATGTTAGCTGGCAGCATGCAAGCAAGTTCAAGGCCACATACATATGTGTCTCCTCTTGCGGATCAGCACAAATCTGTCAGTTCCAACCTAAATAACAAGAAAACACAGGAAACCAGCCGAAAGCAATCTGAGGATAAAAGATTACGTATTATCCAACAAAAAATCAAAGAAGATCGAAGTCAAAGACTGAACGCTGATCTGCTTCGCATGAATGAACAGCAGCGAAGAATCGTTGAAGGGGAAGATTTGCGTCAAATCCAACTTCAAGCGAAGAGGACTCTTGAAGCGGAGATAACAGTCAACATGGCAAAGAATATGCACTCAAAAAAGCGCGTTGAGCCTCCAAATATTGTGGAAAAGAGCACGGAACGTATCAAGAACAAGATTGCACGGGCAGAGCCGCATATCGACCATAATATTACTAACGATCCTGGTTGGAAACAACCGGTTGTACTGTTCAGTTTTTTCAATCGCCATGACCAAAGGAAGCCACTTCGAGGAATCGCTTCAAGAATTCAAAGAAGTAGACAAAGTTTAAGTGACAGCAGAAGCAGAGGCCACCAAATCTATCGTTCTGAAGATGAACCTTCTCCTTCGGCAAGGTTCTTGAGGTTGAGAGTTCAGAGGCCCGGTTATCTCATGGAGTATGAAGCTAAAGTTGCATCATACAACAATCGGCTCATGGATTTGATAATGGAATCAAATCAGTTGGTCGAGCAAGGTACCAAACTTGGCTGTCTAGTTGATTTCGATGTGGCAAGTCCAAGCAACAAAGCTAACGGTTCTCCTAACAGACCTGATGCTGAATATACAGAATCTCAGGATGCTTTCACCAAGTCAAGTATGGAAAGCAATGGATCACAAATCAAAACAGTTCTGCATGACAAATCCCATTATACAATTGACATACTTGGAAAATCCCATAAAGCAAATGGTGTCATTGGAAAATCTTCTAAACCTCGATGGGACTATTCTGATGAATCAGATGATGATGTTATTTGGGATGAAGTTGGGAGCGCTACAAACCAATGCACTGAGAAGGATGATAGGTCAGTCCTATCTATGAGGCAATCTGTGGCGGTGAAGCAAGAAGCAAATGATACTGTGGAGAGCCATGCACAGATTCACAGTAGTTCGTCACTCCCTTCCTGTGCACATAGTGACAACATCGACAGCCAGAGTTTGCTTGAGTTTGACGTTGGGTCACCAGAAGGCGCATTACCATCACCTGCCAACTGCAGAAGCAATGAGCATAGCGAAAATTTTGTTGTTATTGATGAAATCTCCTGAAGAGCTTACCAGCTGATGTTTTGTTCCTTTGACCCGTATTTAAGTATTATTTGAATTTGAATGTTGGCATGTGCCAGCATCCCTCAACTATTTTGTTCTCGCGAATTACAGAAGATATAGAAATCAGTCATCCTCAACCTTGAGTTTTTTCATATCAATTAACTAATCTCTAGTTGCCCACTTATGGGCTGCAGTCATTGCTGCAGATGCTATCTTGAAAGTACAAGGTAGTTTCACATCAGCAGTGGCTGTCCCCAAATCTGTAATCCTGGAACCAAGTGTCCAGCAGCCAGGAGACAGAGATGGTGTGCCCACAGGGTAAGGACGTCGTGGGAGTAGGGACGCGAGAAGATCACTACAGGATGCTCAGAGATGCAGGAGCAATAGCAGTAGCAACAGTCACTAGAGCTGCAACTGAAAAGCTGGACCTGTTGATGGAACTGCTGCAAAAAAAGTAGCATACGTTTTATGATTCAACCTCAGCTTTATTGCAACCTTTAGTAAGACCTGCATTGTCATTCACTAGTAGTAGCTATAGCGTCATGTTTCTGTTTTCCCACTGAAGGTATGCAAATTGCACTGCTGAGTCGGCCTCTTGTTCATTACCTAGTATGAAGTTGTGTAGCTGCACGCAGCAGCGAATATTAGCGGCAGCTCTTTTCCGTGACGGGGGTCGAGTGAATCCTGCAAGACTAGCTCAGGGTAAACCGAATGCATGCTCCACTACCATACGGTTACTGGAAAGGTTGAAATTATATGATCTTTGCCTGACGCATTGTCCTTGTAATGCGCCATTATTTTGGTGTCCGGTGTGTACACGCTGTCACCTACCAGGTGGAACCTGTCTAACACTTGGCAGGATATCATCAATACCACTCTGCTGATATACTCTCTGGTCATGAATAGACCCCAGAAAACTAATACTCTAAGAGAGGAATTTCTTGTCAGCATCTTCTATCGCAGCAATGGCAATGCTATGATGCATTTTCCTGTCAATCCAAACATCTGGCCTTATGACTCTCTGCATACAGGCCCAAAGACGTATAAGGAAAGCATTGACTACTTCGTACCCCCAACTTCTGGTGGCCATAATTGTTGCGTGAAGGCGCCCCCACGCAACGATAAACAACGATGAAAATTTCCATTTTCTAACCCCTGCAGATCACCTTCAAGTCGCATTTGCTCTACTCTGTTGAGCTGAATGGGATAAAAATGCCTGGAAAACACCACGGGTCGGTTTTACACCATAGACACTGCTAATCTCATAATTTGGGGTGCGACTGTGGCGTTCACTGAAGATTACAACATAGCCATCATGGCAGCGGTTTGGGGCCATAATTCTAGGTCACTGAACAATATGCAACCGCCTTTCATGTAATATAACACTTCTACAATAGTACTGAGCCTAATTTATTAGGATTTTGATGGTGCTATCACATTACAAAGAAGTCATGTTGCCGCTGTCCTACGGTGAGTTGTTAATTTTTATCCACCTTTTTGAGAGAGTCAAAAAAGGTGGATAAAAATTCACAACTCACCGTAGGACAGCGGCGACTTATGGCTTTTGTAATGCGAGAGAACCATCCTAATCAGAATAAATTAGGCGCAGTATTATTATAGGAGTGTTATGTTACATGAAAAGCGGTTGCATATTGTTTGGTGGCCAAGGATTACGGCCCCAAACTTGTATTGAAATTTATCTCTGCTGTCACGATGGCCACATTGCTATCCTCAGTGAACGCCACAATCGCAACCCTAGAAATGAGGTTAACAGCCTCTATGATGTAAAACCGGACCAGTGGTGTTGTCATTGTTTATCCCATTCAGCCCAACAGAGTAGAGCAAGTGTGATTTGAAGTCGATCTACAGGGGATAGAAGATAGGCATTTTCGTCATTGTTTATCATTGCGTGGGGATGTGGTCAGGCAACAATTATCGCCACCAGCAGTTGGGGGTACGAGGTAGTCGATGCTTTCCTTATACGGCTTTGTACAGGCCTAACAGTAGGAGCATAGTACTTGTGACCAGTCAAGTTCAAACTGCGTCGATTATGGCAGTTTGGCTGTGGTTGGCTGCTTTTTATATGCTTCTATGGTGTTTAAAGTTCCACCGATGATCATTCAGTAATGGTTATGTTTAGTAATACAATGCTGTTTTTCTATCAAAACAAAACAATTTCAAGTATTTGGTTGGAATCATCACTATTTGTGGCAATGACCATGACGAGCACTCAGAACTGTCTTCTCTTGTTCTTGAAACAGAGGTAAGTAAATAGTTATTCCTGCGGTTATGTGAAGTTTTGGCCAGTTGTGTTGAACTTCGGTATGTGACCGTAACTAAAATATACAACAACAATGCAATTTTTATGAATCTGTTTGTATATTGGTCAAATACAACTATTGTTTCTCCTCTTTAGATGAGCTTTGTCCCAATGTTCTAGCTCACTTAGGCCACTAGTGAAGGCTTGTTTAGGCCCACCAAAATGGGTCAAGTAAAACTGGTAGCTAGTCAAAGTTGAGCGTATTCAAAATTAAGTCTCAGGGCTGTATATTAATTCTGATTTCTTCAAGAGGGAAGGACTCAATAGTATAAGAATATTGCTGATTAGCTTTCCTGATTTTTACGGCCAGTTTGTTTACGCAAGTAAGCCTCTAGTGTGGACACTGCTGGCGGGTGCGGAAAATTGCCGCCTGCAAGTTGAAAATACTTCTAGTGTGGACCAGCCTTTAAAGGCTCAAACAGACAGGCGCAAAATTACATCCAGCGGCAGAATGAAGCACCAAAGCTACTTCTGCTTGATAGAATATTTGGTTTTTCACTATCAAGCATGTGCAGTTCTTGCTATCAAGCATGTGCAACAATGGCAACAGTCGCAATACAAATATTCGCATATGATTGGATTATAAAGTTATGCGCACGGGAAATACATATTCACCCGCCAAATATGATGCCACCATCTTGGGATGGGACCGCACTCTACGATGATCCTACTCATGCATTGGCTGATCATTGGAGCAGACAGTGACAGCTGCGAATTCTTCGCACACCATGTGTTCAAAATAATCCTATCGCTCTACCACTTTGCTCCGTCGTCCAGTCTTACTTCGCACCGTCTGTTTGGACCTTAAATGTGACTAAAAAAGCTTAATACTGGCGACATGAATATAGGCGGCATGCCAAGCTTTGTTTGCTGCTGCAATAGGGTGTTTTTGAATTCATGCTGCTCTGCAGTTTGTCTGTGTTTTGCACCATACAGACTCTCTCACGAAGGCTACCATCCAGTTTACATACCGGCTCTGAAAGATACATTTCCAATAGTCGAGAGCAAGAATGAGCGAACTATTACAGAACTGCAGCAAACTTGTGAGTAACAAAGAGCCAAGTAGCGGCAAATTTGCACACCAGTGTGCGCAATCAATTTTTATGGATATCAATAAGTTCTGTATGGTCACTGCTCCAATTGTGAACTACAATGTAACTTACTACACGGATTGTTATAGTCGACTGTTAATTGCAGATGAAGAATGTTTTGTGAAGCTTACTATGAGGACTGAGCTGGAAATTTTGTTGAATGTAGCAAAACTAGGAGGAGTGAGAGATGGAATTGCAGCCTTAATTTCGCTGATATTTGCTGATGGTGGCATCTCTTGGGGAAGGATTTCATTGGTATGTAAGCTTTGAGTGTGCTGGCGTATGATGATAGAACAAAAAGGTTGAAGCCGCAAATACAGTGATTTCGAGAGCCACGGCCCAGCCGCTTTGTCATTTTTCATAATGTGGATTTGGATTTTAACTTGTCAGTTCGCTATTCTTTCTTTCTAGCTGTTTTGCGTCGTGAGTTAGTCACTGAAGAAGTGAGGCTCGGCAACTACGAACGTGCATGCGATACAATAGAAGCATGCTCACTGAGCCTTAAGAGAAGCTATGTGGAATCGTGGATCAGTTCAGGAGGATGGATCAGAATTACTACATGTACATTTCTCATCTTTGTTTCTGCTCATGTGTGATTTCGTGAAACTCCGTTTCATTTGTGTCCTGGTTTCATGGAATCACTTGAACACAGCGACTCAAATTCTAATTGAGTTCTGTTGGTCCGCAAAAATGTAGTGCCATGAGTGTGTAGTTATTTCACAGCAAACTGGATCAAACAAATGCGGTGTTGCCCAAAAATCTATTGAGTCAGAAGCTAAGACGTTTACCACAATATCACTAGCTGATAAAAAAAAAGTTTGTTGATTAGTGAATATCTGTGAGTCATTCATCAAAATCATTGCGCTGTTCCTTGATAAAAATACTGAACTCCTTGTGACACAATTTGAGGTTTTGCCCCATTTACAGAGGTCGTCAAGCAATGATGCTGCAATGTACAACAAAGAAAAGTCAGCTAGACACGATGCAGACAGTTGCTGATGGGAGGCTGACAGCTATTCTTATTAATTGAAATGAGAGGGACTGCGCCTCAGCATGAAATCATTTAGAATGTGGTAATAAAGAACTTGAAAATGAGCTGCTTGTGGTCTCTTTGACTTGGCTGGGACAGAAAAATTCTTTAAATCAAATATGAATGGTCAACAGTATGAATGAATGGGCAAGAAAAGACACCGTGATAGAAACAAATGTATGCAGTATTGGGGTAATAGTATTTCAACAGTATGAATGAATGGATAGAGGGAGGGAAATTCATGGAAGGGAATCAAGTCTTAGTACTGATGTGACACCAGTAGTAGTATGGGGAGTATTATTTTTAACATCAGCAGTTAGCGCGCTAACAGCGCCAAGGAGCCCATGCTAACCCAGTGCCAAGGAGCTCATGGTTATATCATTAGAGACTCCATGTAGAGAAAAGAGCTAGGTCTGACCAGAAGCTATAAATTTTTTAACATTGGCCGTCAGCAGAGCTGCATCAGCTGTCACCTACATGTGTCATTAGCTGTGTCATTAGGCTACCGCTACATACCACTAGATCTAAACATGTCTACGGGTGAGACAATTTTACATTCGAGTCAGCGTAGCGCTGTTATAATACTGTCCTGAGTGTCCTGAGACCAACGCCATCAGTGTGAGGGATCACAACAAACCATGCAATTCTCAAACATACTAGGTTCTTATCATTAAAGATAAACGCTCTGCCAATTTTTATGCAGGGGAAGTTAACTCCTTGGCTCTTATCAACCAATAGAATTGCAGCAACGATTCTAGGAGAAGCAGTCATTATGGTCAGTCAGTCAGCCACAGCCTGGTTTAGTAATTAGTAGTTGATCTGGGGTTCAGGGGTGACAGTCAAATAATAACAACTGCAGGCAGTGTGGGTTGCTCTCTGTCACCTAGCCTTGAGAGAACGATTGATATCACATGACGAGCTCTACTCATAACAGCAGCCAGTGATCCTTGATAGAAGACCAGCCCAGAATCTCTGATAAGACTGGGCTTGAGCTAAGCTGTACCCTATAGTACAATGGGTGATATATAGCAAAGATGTTTAGGTACTTTACACCGTATTCGCAGCAGTATTAGTCTTATATGGGCTGTGTGGAAAAGGATGGTCTGAATTACTATGATACTGGTGAATCTATTCCGAGAAAAGTAGAGCATACCTATACCAGCTGCTTTTTGAACAACCTGTTGACACCTGAATAACTTCCCATATTGGACCATAGAGCTAACTTCATTACAGCATTGAACAGAACACCGTGAAGACATCAGTATTTATATGACAAGGGAGGGAGAGAGAGAAATATATATTGAGGGAGGGAGGGAGATATATATAGAGAGCAGGGGGTTAGAGAGAGAGAGAGAGTAACAGGTGTGTTTGTTCATCTGTATTGGCATAGGACTGGGCGCCCTACAGCAGTTGCAGGAGAGACAGTGTCATGACAGATCAGTCTGTACAGTCTGGTTACCCGCTGTCAGTCACTCACTCATTATCTTAAATTTAACATGTAATAACAATATATTTTATAGAGTGCAAGGTAATGAAATGGTAGGTCTGTTGAATGAGACATGGTACTTAAACCAAGCAAAAGCGCTGCTTCCATCATCCAACTCTGACACAGCCGATTAGTAACAACGGTATCCATACTATATACCAGACGAAAACAGACTTGAAATCAACGACTACCAGGCTATTACGTGACAACAACCAGTGAAATCATGAGAACTGATGAAGCGTTAAGTATTTAAACCTTATTATACGTACATTGGTTTTGATAGTATACTGATAGTATACTGAGCACTGAAAATGTCATGCAAATTTGTAGCATAGCCGAATTGATGAAACAACTGAGAGAAGCTAAAGAAAAGAAGGCGGTGAGTAAAAAGTCAGAGAGCAAGAAGAGGAAAGGCAGATATGTATGGCTTGATTGACCATCAGTATGGAAAAAAGAAACACTGTTGTTATCCTACTAACTTACAACCATTTTATCCTATTCAGGAAAGAAACCCATAGGAGGCAAACCAAACTGAGCTAAACATCAACATCATCAAGCCGGGATACTGTGACGGATGCAGAGCCACCATCAATTGAGTCAAAGACGATAAAGAAATGACTGACAATCGGGGATGAACAATCACTGAATGAACTTCGATGTGCCAAATAGCAACTATTCTCATTTTATGATACTTCAGAGAAATCAGAGAAAGGTGCATTTTTATCCACTCAGGATAGTTTTGATGAGAACCACTTGTCTCTGATTAATGAAGCATGTGGGTTATGAGTGGTGTCCAATTCTGACAGTCAATTTTTTTGGTATCAGACGAGATAAGAGGAAAAGTTGAAATAAGAGACTGCCATGGTAATTATGAACTCAGGGTTAAAATCAGTGATTTGATTAAAAAGTTCAGTGTCTATTGAGCAGAAATTGAGGAAAAATGTAGGCTACTATTGTAAGAACCCTTCCTTTTCATTTATATATTGCTTTGACGATGTAGAACGGTAGTAACGCACAAACGGTAGTGAGAACGGTAGTAAAATCAGGAAAATCTGAAAGATAAATATTTCAAAACTAGTTTTGGGGTGTTTTAAATTTAGTCTCCGCTCCATTCTGATCATGAGCAGTTAGCAAGAATTGTTAACGAAACAGACGACGTGTTTTAAATCGGTTTTTAAGTTGCTGAAATGACAATCTAGCTGATGAGAATGACAATTTATACTTTGCGTGTAAATAATATTTATTCTCTCTTAGGTAAAGTTGCTGTATGAGAGCCTGTCTCACGGCATTTTCAGCATGAAGTAGCCATTGCTGTGGCTGTGGCTGTGCCTGGGCTCCATCGCCAACAACCACCTCTGCCTCTACCTGTCCATCTAGAGGCACGCCATGTTTCTTGCACATGTTGTGCAAGATGAAGCAGCTCGTGATGGTGCTGCAACATTTCTCCGGCTCGAAGTATAGAGCACCACCATTTATTTGAGTAAATTTACTCACATAAAAGGTGGTGCTCTATACTATACTACCATGTTAATACTGATTGTTGTAGCATTCCACCAGATATGTTTGACACCACTGTACCTTATTTGCTCATCCACCGCCATCGTGCCTTCAGCTCACCGAATGCTCTCTCAATGACAACCCACGTCTTCTTGTTAATGGCCTCCTGCGGTGCCTTAAGACCGTTTCCCCAAAACGGTGTCAGCAGAAACGACCGCAACAAGTATCAACTGTCTCCTGGTAAATAGAAACACCATCATTCATATTGTTAAAGAGCCATGTCTACCTGCTCACAATCGCAGGCATTGCATTTCTGATTCATCACGTACCTATGAGCTACGACTTTCCTGATTTTCCACAAAATTGTCATGTAGCGCCGAGTTGCTGAAGGGCGAACGTGCAACAACATTCGTGAATGCTCTGTCCACGTCACATACTGCTTGTTGTCTCTGCCACAAGACTAAGAACATTTTTATGAATTGAAGTCGCAAAAAACAACCTTGTTTTTATAAATTACATTCACGTATCTGTTGACATTGGCGCTCATCGAGGCTTTGCTCATATACCATAAGCATCGTAATTCGTAGAAATCATGTTCTTTGTGCCATAGACCAAAAGGTCGCTTGTAACCACGTGTTTGCACTAATCCTGTGATTAGCTCGGCTCAAAGGGGTTATTTCGTGTTCGATGCTACGACACAACTCAAAGATACACTGGCGGCGTGAGTCTCGTCTTTTGTGAAAATTCCTCTCCAGTGATGTCTTGTGGCGTAGACCTTGACACGTCTATTCATATTGCTTCTGTTATGAGCTAAGTAGAGATAAACCATCTAAAACAATGCCACGATAAGAATGTTTGTAAGCAAAATTGTTCTGAAATTAATGTTATCTTTATCGTTTCATATTATTAGTCATATAATTGGCATTCTTGAGGTCACATTTGATATATTGATAGGCTTCTGATCCTTTTTGTTAATAAAATATTCAACTAGCTAATGCAGTCTTTCTAATTGTTTTGTTTGTTCTTTTTGCGTCTCCACCAGTTGTTGCAGCAGATGGTTAGTGTTTGTCTGGAGCATCACTATAGCCGTCTCTGCCGTGACCTCTCATGGCTGCTCTAGTTCACTGTAAGTTACAATAACATTGTTCCTCACTGATTTACTCAGCAAATCCAAAACAACTGTTAATTTTCAGGCTCCAATGTTGTTACAAACTGTTCATAAATTGGATGGATGATGTTGTTACTACACTGATATTGCGCTTCTACATGATAGTATCTCTTCATCTCTACAGATTTTCTTCACCACACATCTACCGGAGAGTAACACAAATCAAACACTAGTAAGTATCAAACACTGGTAATGGCATGATCTGTTTGCATTCATACCTAGAGTCGTTCTTCTTCCTCTTCTCTAGCGCTTCCCAAACAACACTTGTTGGGGAGCATGAAACAGAACGGAACACTTCCGTTCTGTTTCATGCTCCCACTGAAATTTTTTGGTCAAGATGGTCAAGATGGTGGTTATTCTGCGACACTCTCCAACTTGTGCTCACCTTTCTTGCCCTTTCAACCTTTCAAATGAGACGGCAGGCACCGTGTTCATTATCTGAAAATATTTTTCTGCCAGATCATTTGGTGTCCTGCCTCCACCAGTCTTTTCTGCTGCTCTCGTGCGCTCATTAAACTTAATTTCGGCCTTTTTTCTTACTTTTTCTTTAGTTAATACAACATCTGTTATGGTCTGCCACATGGCCTCTTTCTTTGGTCAGTGACCCAAACAGCTGTATGGCAGCTATGAGAGCAGCTACCCCCTCCTCTCCAAACCTCTTCTCTCGCGTTGTAGTCATCTAAGTGAGAAAACATGTTACATATGTTGCTTTCTGCCCTATAATTTTGTATTCAACTGTCTCAAATAAATGATATGCTGGCTACATTTCAGTATTAGGGTTCACACACTAATTAGAATGGTAAAACTTGATTACATTGTTTACAGTAAATATATGTTTTTGTGTTGCATGTCGCTGCTAGCCCTTGCTGTTGCATACATGAAAGTTAATGAAGAATGTGAGTCGTCTGCTTTCTAGTGAGGCATTCTGGTCACGTTATTAATACGAGCTCTTGCGTGTGGAAGATCAAATTGCACTCCCGATTTGGCTGTTCTAGGGCAGTTGTTAGAATTCTCCGTTGACTTGGACAATTACCGACATTGTACTAACAAACAAACAGATTTAAAACAGAATTCTTTGCTAAACTAACGCAGAGGAGAGACAACAGAGTGGAGAGAGGATTTTAAACACCCCCCTGGTCTACTACAAACTGATGCAGATAAACAGAGAAGAGTTCAAATGTATTTGATATAATACTAGTCACACCACCTCGGATAACTCAATTCATAAAAAGATAACCTCACTTCCTATGGACAAGGCATTGCATTTTGTAAAGCCTTGTAAAAGTGAATTGGAGGAAAGATGGGAGAGTCGTACACTTTTACCAATCGGTCAGCAGGGATCTAGAAATGCATCGGACAATGCTAAATGTGTCCGTGACAAACTTTGTGGGTACGTCAATTTTTCGCTTTCATTTGACTCATTGTTCAGTCCAAAGGTAGTACTCTAGAAGTTGGGAGTTGTCCTTCCTTGTTGAGCTGTCCAATTCACCTATCACAGAGTTCTACGACCTCCTATGGACACTAGGATCTACTGGAATGAGTCATGCAAGTTGATACACCTGGGATGTATCCTACAGCTATATAAATTATAGTTGTTGTCAACGCTAGTCAGAAATTCAATTTTTATAATGAAACTGATAATATTTCTTTGTCTGCTGTTATAAAAAATCTAAGGGAGACCAATAACCACCGATGAAAGGAAGTTAGCTGACCTCATTTGGAAAAATAGCTTACTCTATTGAACCTAGAGCATTAGTTGGGACTTGTAGCACCACACCATCTAGAGATGTGGTTGGATTTACCAGGTTGAGCTTCATGATGTCTCAGTTATCAGCAATAACACTTTACAGTGCTCAATGTGCGATTTCTACCTTGGTCCGAATTTATCATCGTTCTTCAGCAAAAATTGGGGCTACACTGTGCTGTCTGTCTATTCAGATACAATCGTCATCATCATTCATATTAGTTTGTTTTCAGTGCAATCTGTTCGTTTTGCTATTTTTTGGCTATTGTCATCACTCTTATTTGATAGAAAGAACAAATATTAGTGCTATCTGTTCAGGTCCCTTCAATTTGCCAAGTCATTTTGTAAAGTGCAGCATCATTGGTGACATGTAATCAATTCGATACATAGCTGTGAAGTTCAGGTATTCATCTATGAGTGGTTGTACTCTCCCTCCCTTCCCTGTTCCTTTTCTCCCTACCCCCCACAGTCAACATTCCATACTAACTCCCAAACACACACAAAAAGACAAACACACACAAAACCAAAAGAACACACAACAAAACACACCCCCTCCCTCCCCCTCTCTCTCCCTCTCTCTCTCTCTCTCTCTCTCTCTCCTCTCCTCTCCCTCTCCTCTCCCCTCTCTCTCCTCTCCACTCTCTCTCCTCTCAACTCTCTCTCCTCTCAACTCTCTCTCCTCTCAACTCTCTTCCTTGCCCTTTCTCTCCGTTTCCCTGACATCCCCTCTCCATGTCTCTCCTCTCCCTCTCTTATCGATATTTTCTCCCAAAGTCAGATATTTTAGGACATGATTTGCTCTTTCTAGTGGATGATTCTCTTCATGACTGTATTAAAAGGTGATAATAACTATTAAAAGCATCGGAGCAGCTTGTATTGTAGCAATACTAGCACTTCTGTGTACGAAGTCCCTTACTATACATAGGTGGTAAAGTTATTATTCCTAGATATGTCAGACAGAAAAGCTTAGAAAAGTATGCTTAGATAAGGATGGAAATGGCAACGTGTACACAGGTAATAAGTGTGTGTTTCGAGCACTAGTAATGAGCAGACAACTCCATCGATGTCTAGAGGCCATCACCAACCTGCTTTGTGACAGATGTTTGAAACAAGCCAATTCGGCATTTTTTACTCTTATGACGGTAGCCTATTCATGCGCGCCTGTACTAATTGCGGACTAATTGCAGACTAAATGCCGCGTAACACAGTCGGGCCTGTACTAATGCCAAAATGGCTGCTATATAATCAGACTCACCGCATTGACATCAATAGAATCTAGTTCCTCTCTCACTAGGTATCACAGCTATTGACTGCATTTTCTTCCATTGGCTCCTAAGCAGTTATCAGAACTACATGTGGCTTGGAATCACAAATTATTATCTGGATCAGTATATTGAATGTTATGAAATGAACCACTCTGTGAACAAGCTAATTTACGGGCTGAAGGATATGGACAAAGACATTCGCAAAACACTCAGTGAAGCTGTCACTATCCTGTTCAATAGCTCAGAGAAAGAAAACCATTTGGGGACAATTCTCAACAGACTAGGCTTTGACTGGAGATGGTATATTCAACACTATATATCGGACTGTACATACCATTCGGCTGTTCATCGATAATAGTGATCTGGACAAAGCAAAAATATTTATCTAAGATGTTAAGAAACAATCGACCAGACGATTTGCTAAGGCGTGTGGTGAAGAGAAAATTAACCCTTTCAATTTAATATCTATAAACAGACTTCAGTAGAGCTAGGTAAATCTTTACACAACATCTGCTTTTTATGTTATTAAACAGATTTTTTCACTCTATATAATAAATATATGTAATAGAGGAGTACCATTCACATGCTGGTTTCCTTCACATCATCATCAACATGGCTTTGGCTTTACTATATCCATTTTCAATGATTTTCGCCGCTCCATCCAACTCTGGCAAGTCAGTTCGTGGCCAAACAACTGAAACAGACATACTATGATATCACCCAGCCAAGTAAAAGTCTAGGAACTTTTTATTCTTATGTAGGCAGGGGCGCCTATTCATGCGAGCCTGCATTATGCTGCACTTAGTCCGCAATTAGTACCAGCGCCTGTGTTACCCCGACCAGAGCATTTTCGGATAGCTAATCAAAGCCATCGATTTAGGAAGCCTGCTAAATCGAGAAGCATCGATTTGGGCTGTTTATGCTAGCCCTCGATTTGCTCTCGATTTTGGCTGTACTCGTGGATTAAGGCAGTACGAAAAATAAAGGACAACTCTCTAGACAGGTAGTAAGGTCAAGGTCACATCACATCACATTGTGCACCAATATCAACACAGATTAAAATTCGTGACTTACACATATCTTGACTAGAAAGTAGTGTAGATTACAGATCACTGCTGTAAATTTTTCAGATAAGTCAAATAACTTCAATAAATTTCAAAAACTTTGACTAGTACATCGCACCAGCAATGTATGCTGGATTTTCATAACTGATCGCAACGCGATGATACCGCAAGGTGGGTTGTTGTCATTAACGGAGTGAACAAAGTTTTCACAGTTACTTTGAGTCTAAATACAGTGATTGAGCGCTGTTATTTGCCTGCTGATTACATGGTATTTCAGCAATTTGTGATGTGCTGAAATTATTTCAAGTTTATTGATAATGGTGAGCTTGAAGACTCAAGGAACTACAGAGCAGACAATAACTATGTACAAACATTAGCGGGAGCTCCAAACATGTCTCGGTATCTTTGTTTTTTTCAAATTTATGCAAGCGCAAATGAGAAGATTTGGCCGTATTTGTAAATCTGTCCCTACTCAAGGGTGGCAGAATCATGATGCCTGCGAGGTAGCAGGTGCGGTACAGGGAGACAAATGCCAGGGCGAGAAATGCCGTCTTAGCATATCTCTCAATTTCATCGACAATTTTTTCCCAAGGTCTGGCCTAAAAAATTTTGTATCGTCAATCCCCTAGCAAGGCTCAGAGGAAGTTGGGTTCTGGAGAGGACCTGTCCATGTTGATTCCATATTCGGGTCACTGGAACAATTGGGACTGAATTTGGTATGCCAGGGA
>ERZ1740065.676-NODE-676-length-18839-cov-11.687287_pt1 | contig 18839 bp, 18 predicted proteins | sample MGYA00581738_ERZ1740065 | MGnify/ENA primary metagenome ERZ1740065 (study PRJEB43018, sample SAMN04849749) | marine metagenome | isolation source: floating plastic debris | place: Pacific Ocean | collected 2008-09-01 | study: EMG produced TPA metagenomics...
GGGAGAGAGGGGAGAGAGGGTGAGGGAGAGGAGGAGGAGGGAGAGAGGGAGGGAGAGGTTGAGGGAGAGGTAGTGAGACGGAGGAAGTAACAGAAGGACAGAGAAAGTCAGTTTAGAAGTTCAGTTCAGTGGAAAATATCCTTTTTTATATCTTTGTCTTTGGGTAGACAAGATTTGAATCTACAATAAAACAACTAAAGTTTCAGACTATAATATAGTTCATATCGGATGACAGCCAACTCAAACGTGTGTTCAGAGTGTACAAAAACAAGATGGAGGAGAGGAGATATCTGGCACCGATATGTGAATCATGTGACCGAGCTTCGGTAGGGGAGACTTTCACATGGAAGGACAACTCCCTATGGGTAGCGCAGACAGTTCTGATGGGTGGGATGTTCATAGTTTCCTCAGTAATGAGAACAATAAGGATTGTCCATCTTCATCCGACAGAGAGATCATATCAGCTAAATTTATCCCCAGGTTGAGCAGCCAGGGGGCAGTGTCTACCACTAGAGGGTAGATATGAGAGCTATCTCCTCTACTTCTGCTGTCCTTGATAGTTGTAAAAGGTTTCAACAAGCAATTTTTCCCCTGCTCAGGCTGTACAAACCTACCCTAATCAAAACTAAGTTCCACATCCTCCCTGTCTATTATAATTCTCCCACAGCCGAGTAACCTGCATGGTCGAAAATACAAAACGGTACCACGGCAGGTAACGGATAAGCAAAATCTCACACACAGCAACAACACATGGTTTAAACGATATAAGGATCTATATTTGTAAAGTATTTATTCAGTCACGCGGTAAGCTTCGCAGAGCATCATACAGTTTGGAGGAGTTGAGATAAAAGAGATTTTATATATGGTTGGGCTGATTTATATGAATAGAATCAAGCTGAAATAGCGATCACAGCCAGTGTGACCTCACACAGGATTAACTGTCAATATTCAATATTCAATATTCAATATCGATACTAGGTAGGGGGTAACCTCAGGTTAAAGTGATCAACAGGCATTTCACCTTCAATCTTTTACACCTTTTACAGCAGGCAGGTTCTTCACACTCTCGCCTCTGCACAGCCAGATTATGTAGTCAATTTCTTGTCTCAGCTCTGAAATGGGCAGCAGGTAAAGAATTATCTATCGTTCTGCCACTCGTAGGTAAATAATTATCCAGCGTTACTCAACCGGCAGGAATAAGGATCATGCCTTACCGGTTTTATAGTAGTCGTAGGTGGTCACTACTGAAGGCTTTATATTCTTGACCACAAACTCTTGGTCGATATTGAAGTTGAAACATTTCTTATTCGAATCCAACTGAAATGGATGCTTAGTTGATCAATTACTGCAGCGTGACATTGGAAGGAGAAAGCATGGCAGGACAAGGCTAACCTCCTCAAAGTAAAACTCCGCCGTGCCGTCAGGGTCCACTTCATATCTTGCCACTTTCTCCTTTTTCACCAGTTCTTTTAAGGATGTCTCGTCAACCTTCCAACCTGATTCCATCTTTACCGAGATTATAGCCATGTTGCTCACACCACCCTCGCCAGTGTATCTACAGTGATACCATAACATCAATCAGCTCATTGATTCACACAGCGGGTCACGGCGTCATCAGCCTCAGTCTCCTACTTGGTGCAAATTTTCATAGTCCTCATTTTACATGGATCCGTTGAGTCACGTCTCCTGGCGATCTTAACGCTAGTGTCAAACGCCTGTCTCTTCTCATCGGTCTTATCAATGTTGTACCGCACATTCGTCTGTAAAATCAATGTAAAATCAAACCAATGGTCAAAACAATAATACTAACTGGGATGCTATTTAGTAGAGCACTGTCGACATTTTTGTCACTTACCTGCACCAGGAAGCAGCCCTTTCCGCGAGCTGTCAGCGCGATGTCCTTCACATTGGGTAGCTTCTGCGTGAACTCAACAAAGCTGTTCTCCTCAGAGATCTCAAACTGTGCAACACTGTCGCCGTCTTCATCGTTAATTCTGATGGAAGCATGCACACCGTCGACGTAGATGAGCTCGGCGAACTTGGAGAGAGCTTGCAGACCAATAACAGTGTCCTACAACAACAATAAATAACTTGATACATAACTAAACAGATATATATATATATATATATATATATATATATGTCTCAATGCCCTGTCAAGGCAATTAAATAAATCAATGAAATTGAGTAAAATATATATAACCAAGTAATGACAAGTAATAATACTGTAGACTGGAATTTGTTTGCGTGGGAAGTTTTTTGCGAATGTTTACAATTGCAAAAATTCCAACGGTGATTGTAGTAACAAATTTTCGCAAAAGTTTTTCAATTGCAAAAATATTGAATTAATACAATATAATATAATATAATATTAATTAATTCCAGTCTAGAGTAATAGGTGATAGTCTCACCTGAGTTGAACCAAATCCACCATAAGGGTTACGTTGAGTAGACAGCCATCTGACTATAGGCAGACCCTGCGATATCTTCTGATCACGCATCGTCTTCATATTCAGCATAGCCATGAGAGCATAGGCAGTTGTCTCCGTATCAGCGGAACGGGGCCTGTACCACCACCATGATGACTTTGGTTCCTCAGGCTCATTTTCATTGGCCTTCCAGAACTTCAGTCTGTCCTCTAAAATGACAGCGTGATAGTGTTGTATAAGAGCGTTATAACGTGTGACAGACTCTGATTGAAGGAAGGATGATTACTTCTTTTGGCCATATCCATGAGTTTGCTATAGGACTGCCGGGCTTCGTTTGATTCTGGTTGGTACAGCGAGTAGGCATAGGTAACAATTGCAGTTGTGTAGGCATCATCATACATCTGACCTGCGATGCATTCGAAGGCTCTGTCCAAAGACTCAGACTACAAACAAAAACATCCAGCCAGCATGAAGCAATCAGCAGCAACACGTACTGTAAGACTGGCAGTGCCGCTCACGCTTACCCGCTCCTCCTGGAAACCAGCTTCCATCATGGCGATTGCCACGAATGCTGTCAACGCTGCCTTGTTAGTCGAGTCTTGTCCGAAACCTCCCTGCATGTACTTGTTGTGTACTTTGCCAATCTAAGACGAAATCAGCGTTTTTCATTCTTTACCTTCCCGGAACAAGTTAAGGCCATGAGATGATCAGTTTCACATACCTGTGGGAAACAGCCATCTGAATTCTGCTTCTTTGTGAAGAATTTGACGCTCTTCTGCTGAATGCTCTTGTCTATGAATATATAGGGTCTGGCCAGTCCGAAACACTTCACGACGAATGCTGTCAGCCACATGCTGCCGGGCTTCTCGGGCTGTGACGTGCCAAATGAGCTGTATGACTGATCATTGTGGGCGTATGTGAGCTCCCGCATGTAACCTGAGAAACAATCACCACAACTGAAGGTCAAGGACTTCTGGGAATGACATGACCTAACTAAATGAGTGATAGGCACTAACCTGATTTCATGAATCGTTTTGCCTTTTCACCAACAGCCGGATCGTCTTTGTTGACAGCTTCAAGATATTTCATGACGAATATGTTGGGAGCAAAAGACACCATAGTCTGTTCAGCGCAGCCGTACGGCATTCTCAGAAGGTTGGCAATGTTAGACAAAGCCGGGCCCATGACGTCACCGACGACTGTGACGTAGGCGCGCTCTGATCCCTCAATGAGCTCGGATTTGGGTGGCAGAGGCAGTGAATAGTTTTCACTGGCGCTGCCATCAGTGGCATCTGAAGCAGTAAACTGACGTTCAACTAGTATTGACAAGGGAAGACGACTCCCGAAGCATGTGAGATATATACAGACCTAAGCCAGGAAGGGTCATACACACGAAGTTGCTGACTGTGTAATCTCTTGGAGCGCCCTCTGGCTCCACGATAACTGGTCTTATCACAGTGTCGCTCGTTCCAATAAGTTTGGTCATCTTGGACTTAGCGGGGCACGCCGATGGTTGGTCAATTATTTCCGCCTGCGACGGAAAAGTACAGGTGAGCTCAATACACCGGAGAGGTCAATGATGGACAGCTTGAGTAGAGTATACGTACAGATATTGACACATTGACGTCTCCGATATCGTTGGTAACTATGGTGAACTTCTGGGTGACAGTATCCTGTCCGCAGACACATTTGACGACTGATGGTTTTCCCCTGACCCTGTATCCTGACAGCGAATTCATCGATATTTGTACCTGTTAACAAAATTGAAAGATATATTTGAGTGTCACCAGTGAACTTTATGTAGTTTAGCAGGGTGACATAAGCAAGCATTGCGGTAAATTGAAGCATTAGCAAAGTGAAGGGGGTGTGAGAGAGGAGAGTCAAAGGGGATATAGTGTAAGAAGGTAGTAGAGGGTCGTAGACAGAGTGTAAGAAGCTAGGAGACAGTTAAAGGAGGGGATTCAAGACAGAGTGGATGAGCTAAAGGAGAAGAGAGTGTACACACTTACAGCCATGCATCTCGATTGGTAGTTAGACACGGTGACAGAGACAGGCAGGCGTTCCTGCCTCTTCACTGAATATGGCAGGTTCATCGATACGAAGAATGGCTGAAACGCGATCAGTGAGGCTGGTCTAGATACTCCAAGGCCATCAGTCTTAGACAGACAGACAGCATTTCCTATCCATTCGGTGATCGTATCCGGCACTGTGGTCGGTACACGAGTGTTTCCGTCAGAGCTGCATATAACATTGTAGCATAAATGCCTGCAATGCATGATGGGACATCATTGGCTGAAGTTGTTGACACTTACTTGATGGTTACCATATCCCAGAGCCAAGTCTCAGGGAAATAAGTACGCACAGTCTTGCTCACTTCATCTGGAGCGCCATTTTGAGGTGCAGATTCCTCTGTGTCAGCGCCGACTGTTTTGCTGTTTGAGGCTCCTGGAGCTCCAGGTGCTCCGTCAAAGCTCTTCGTTCTGGCTGCTTAGGAAATGAAAGAGTTGCTGATACTCAGGGTGCCTACCACCAGCAGTGAATGGGCATCAATACTTACAGAAAAATATCCGTTGATATTTCTTAAGACAGGGGCTGGTTTTTACCCTAAGGTTTGTCATAAAAGTCAGGCCACCCTTCTTAAACCCGCTGCCAGCATCCTGATACGGGACGTCCCAGTAGGCATACGATGACCGTCCGCTATTATCAAGCTCTGCAGAGAGATGTAAGAGATATGTCGGTGTGACACATACACGTGTCACGTCGCGCTGGTGAAGTATAGTAACTTACCACCTGGCCTCTCCTCATTGCATCTATCGTTACTACTCTCGTAAACCCTGTAATACAAGTAATTTCCATCAGTCCTTCACACTTGTGGAAGAGGTACTGTAGACTGGAATTTGTTTGCAAGAAAATTTTGTGCGAATTTTTGTGAATATTCACGATAAAAAAACGATTGTAAAGCATTGCAATGGTTACATAGCCGTCATAAATTTTTGCAAAAATTTTTCAATCGTAAAAAATCTAGTCAACAGTAACAGCGATGAGGGGAAAATGGCAGAGATGAGACGACAGAGGCTGGGGAGATGAGATGACAGAGGCTGAGGAGATGAACCAATGGTGAGATGAAGCAATGGACAGATGAAGCAATGCAGATGGGAGAGACGGCAATGAGATAACCGAAAGTAGTAGCCGTACCCGCTCCACTCTCTCAGGTTGAACTGCTGGATCTTGTTCAATGCCTTGTCCAGAGTCAACTGATTGTCTCCTCCCTCCAGGAAAACGCTCTTGTCAACGATTCCGTAACTGCACAGAGACCCGGCGCTGGCCTTCAACTCGATGTCCACCTCCTCGCCGGGTTTTGCCCGCTGCTTACTGAACGATATCTGCGCCTGAAAGATTGTAACCGCCAAGTCACATTTTGACCGACAAACAGTGAGGCGGATATGCGGCGTATCTGTGCAGACGTACATCATTCTTGGAGCACGTCTCCACCTGCAGCTCGATTCCATCTGCGACCACCTCGCCATCAGGCCGGACGTAGTACACGACCACAAGAGCTGCCTTGGACATTTCCGGCGTGATTGGGATTTCCAACATGAATGTGCCTACACAATACCGGATACATGTCACTATATAGTCCTAGAAACAGTACTATAGTCATGACAGGTAGGTAGATGGCTACCTTTGTGTGTGGCTGCAACTTGGTCTACTGTTTCAGACTCTTCGATAGTAGCGGTCTCGGTAGAAGGGCCCTCAACTACAAGAACTTTCTTCTTCTCCACCACCTCATCATCACCCTCAGTTGAGGATTCCACCACCTCCACTTCCGTATCTAGAGGTACAGAGGGCACATATAATACTTGTATAAAATACACCCTGACCGCTTAGAGTCAGTTCTGAGGACATGGAAGCAGGGAGGACGGGGTCCCATCTCAGCCTGACCTTTAGCTGCCAGTACTATAGGACATCTCCACCAGTAGTAGAAGCAGCTATCTCTAGGAGTTGTGTCCCACTCGTCGCCACTATCGGTCTCGTTGATCGCCGTATTCAGGTTCAGGCCTACAGCCTTGGATCCTTGAGCAATGATATCACCCATCCCCGTCACCTATGAGGAACAGGAAATGATTTTGAGCTATGATCCAACATCATCTCTTTGATGGAAATCACAGTAATATTTACCTTGTATTTAATCTCCGCGTCTAAAGCTATGCTTGTTGTGTACTGGACTTTGAAAGTGGCGGTTGAGCCGCAGGCGAGTTTCTCATTCTTTGGCTGTATCTGGAGGAAGGAACCAGTAGGCGAATACCATCCCTGCACGTACAGATAACCCTGCGGCGCGCTGTAACTCCAAAACTCAGTGGCGTAGTTCACGGCTCTCGCCTGTAAAGAGGAAGGAAAACATTGGACTAGTTTCAGACACGGTATCAGTCTATATTGCTGCTGGTGACTGGCGTACCCGTATGCTATAATTGGGGATGTCGTCCACAACAGGCGGCAGACTGAACTTGATAAGGCCGGCAGCATCGGTTGTGTAGTTCTTAGAGTACGAATTGTACGGCCCCCAGTTACTGATCTCAATGGCGATCAACTCTCCCGGAGCGGGTGTGCCATCAAGCTTCTTCACTGACACCTAAAGCATGCGTTCATAACGTATAAATACGATGGAAATAATACTAGTAATACGATATACAGAGTTGGAATTCCATGTGTCACATGATCAGATGATGTCATAAGGGAGTTGATACCAGCACATACAGAACAGCCACTGCAATGTTACAAATGGGAGATCTATGTCTCACCAGAGCGTTGTATGGCAGGCCAGGCTTGTATCTGTCAGGTCCCTCCATTTCAACATTGATGTCATATCGCTGGAATGACAGAGTCTTCTTGGTACCATTGATGTAAGTACCTATAAAAGTATAGAAAACAAATCATATGGAGGAGAGAGGGAAAGGAGGAGTGGAGAGTAGGAGGGAGAGTTGGAAGGAGAGTTGGAGGGAAAGGAGGAGTGGAGAGTAGGAGGGAGAGTTGGAGGGAGAGTCGGAGGAAACAGGAGAGACAGTAAGCTACTAACCAGAACCCTTCTCTCTGACCTTGACATCGATTTCAAGGCTGACGCCATATTGGTATGTTGTGTATCTGTCCCATCCCACGTCAGTCTTGGACACATCAATCTTGTAACATCCGTCCACAAGCTGAAAAACACAGATGGAGGAGGTGCGATAACTTCCTATGACAACAAGTGTGATTAGTGGGGTGATTTATGTCTGTATACGTACCGGCTCGTCGATAGACGTACAGTAAGTACCATCCTTTACACTATCACTATCCTCGTCTTGCCCCGGTGGACCGGCACGCTCAAAGAACCAAGGCCGGAATTTCTGTTCCTTGATGCAAACCGAGCCCTCAAGGGTGCCTTGCACTGGCAGGCCAAAGGTGTACCTGGACAACGTAACCAAACGGTGTAAAACCAGTCGAACCAGCGAGTGAAGGAAACACATGTGAAGAGAAGGAGTAGTGGACAAAGACAATGAAAGATTGAGGGTGGAGGGGGGTACTAGAACAGCAGGAGGTAACTTTGGAGGAGGGAAGGAGGGAGGGAAGGAGGGAGGAAGGGAGGGAGGGAGAGACTGAGATGGGTTGAGAGGGAGAGACTGAGATGGGTTGAAAGGGAGAGACTGAGATGGGTTGAGAGAGAGAGACTGAGATGGGTTGAGAGGGAGAGAGTGAGATGGGTTGAAAGGGATAAAGAGAGGGGTGGAGAGGGAGAGAGAAAGATAGATGGGGAAGGATGGGGAGAAGGGGGGGGAAGGCTCAGAGGGAGGGATGACACTCACTTGGCACAGACATTGGCAGTAACTCTCTCTGACTGAAATGTGATGTATTTTTGTGGTGTGACGGTCACTTCGTATTTCGGCAGTACTGAAACAGTAAACAACCTGTCAGCAGGCATGACTCACCCTCCCACCTTTCCCCCTCCGCACTCCTCGACAATATTTAAATTTTAAATAAACCTGGAAAATAACTTAGCCAACTGGTAAATGGAATACAGAGGCAAAGGGCAGCGGTGAAACGTGAATTTGCACTTGGCAGTGGCTGTGATGACGACAATGTCACCAATGAATGTGTTCGTGTGGAGACAGTTGCCATCTAGTTACCTGTCAGCTGGGCAACTGTAGATACGAACAACGAGTGCACCCATGCTGTCGCTACCCATGCATTTGCCACAAAACACGTTCGTAAAATTTCAATGCATTTTAAATTTTGCCAACAACTGTATAATTTGGCTTCAATTGCAACAGTAGCAGCGCTACGTACACCACAGCACATATGAGTAATCATTTCCTTAATCCGTCAGTTGTCGACAGGTGCTAGGGCTACGCTTGGATTACTGCTTGCGTGGATCAGTCGATGTACGTTACCATGGCAACGTGATGTCAGTGTTTCGATGCCAAGTATTTTTTTGTTGAATCACGGACAGGGAAAGCCGGTATATTTGCAGAATGAGCCAGATGAGCGGAGTGAGTGCAGTCAACTTACCGTATTCCTTGACTTCAAACTGTTCGCTGTATTTCTCGCCGTTCCGTTTCACGGTAATGGTATAGAAGCCCATAGCCGGCTCGTCGGCGAGCTGAAACTCGAATTGCTTCATACCTTCAAACAAGCATGGGAATGTTAAAATAAACCGATATGGTGGCAGTCGCCTGTTAATTGATTGCTGCTGAGACGCCAAGACAGAGCAACAGAATATACTGGTAGCGATATCGCCGTGGCAACGCCAGCTTAGGGAAATACTAGCCGGCTGATTGGATCTCTTACCTTGATCCATGCTGATGTCGTTCCATTGCTCCACTCTCACATTGTCAGGAGTCTTGATGTGCATTAGCTCTATCTACATAACAAACGAGATTTGGCGTCATCCCGGATTAGGCAACAAATTCATCGCAGTTGCAGAAGATGACCGGCTAACATATTCAGCCAAGCGGCACAGTTGGTGCTGAGCCGAACTAGGCAGCAGTGAATGCGCCGCCATGACACCACTTACCTCATCCGACGTCGGTTTTAACTGCGTATCCAGGGTGAGCACTCGGAATTGAACTGCAAGGAGAGAATTAGAAATAAGGTAAATATGGTGCCTTTGTACGTGTCGAAAGTACGGCACAAGGATAGGTGTGGCCTTGTAAGTGGTGCTTACCCAGCTGTCCCGGTTTGTAAACAGGCTTGTCCGTCTGTATGAACGTGACGTCAGTCTCTATCCACTTGGACAGCAGCTGAATCTTCATCTCGTCTTTGAACTTGTTGTCGCTACCGGCGACAGTACCGCTGGCTGACAGCAGCAGATGGTCGGGGTTGCGGTCTCTATCCACCACCGGTACGGTCATCGTAAAACATTTGCTCTCCTCTACAACAGTGACCAAAGGAGGCATGAAAATCACAAACTTCACTCAGCTCTACTGCCTTGTCATACAGCTCACACTCACCCGCCACTGTCACGTTGATGAGCGCCGTAGCCAGGGTGCTGTTGGTGGTGCCTTTGGGCAGTTTCCTCCAACTGTACTCAAGCCAGACTTCAGATAGATCGAAGTCAATCTGAGTTGTGCCGACTGCATCGAAGAGCTCAATGCATATTGTTTCTGGTCGACCAGGAATGAACCTGTTTGGAGCTGTGATGAGGTAGGTAGGCTTGCTGTAATATGAAAGACATCAGTGAAAGGTGACATCACGCCGTACTGAATGGAATTAAAGCTGCAGGACACTGCTGCCTACCTGTCCTGTGCAGAGGTAAGGGTGCTGCCAGCAGCGAACAAAACGGTACTTAGTAGCAAAAGCCGCATGGTGGTGCAGCTGAGCTGATGATCACTCGACTCGAGACCAGGCTAGTGGCTCTTTCTCTAAACTCAGGCAAAGCATAATGTATATAAAGACTGTACTCCCTTCCAGACCTGTCAGCCTTAAAGTCATAAGTCCTAAGCTGTAAAATAGTGATCAGAACTCGCTGTAGCAGAACGTTGACATATCTGTAAGTTAGTAAACAGACTGATGTGGCAACTAGTGGTTGCTATAAATAGGTGCAGAGCATAGCTGCCTTGTGATTGTAGTTGATCAGCTGTGATGTCATTCATACCAGTCTGAGGCATCCATCTCCTATAAACAGTAGCATTCCAGCAGCCTTCTGGACAACTGCTATGAGGAAGTGATAATATAGGACATTAAGCAAACAGGATGTGAGCGTAAATAAAGGCACTGGGTTTGAGGAAGTTTGAATCATAAGCTATCAGCCAACAGATGAGGCTGCACGTACACAGATTCATGGAAGGTAAATGTTTGTTGGTAACTGAATCTGTACTAAAAATGTCCAGTCACCCACATAACTCCACGATGCGTAACAACCTGTCTGACAAAGAATACTGGAGATGAGGATTGGTCCATCGAACACTGCTTTAGTACACAAATCCAGCTGGATGAGATCCTGCCTTCCGATCAAACGACAGTTAGCCTCAAGGGATTCAAAATTTATAGCGACACTGCGTCAGTGAGGGAAGGGAGTGGCAAAGTGAGCCGGGAAGGGAAAATGCAAGGTACTTCCAACTAATGGAAAAAAAGGGAATAAACTACCAATCCTTTTAATAGATATGTTGCCGTGGTGATATAAGCTACATTACAGTAAGGAGCTCAACACAGACTGAACTGAAATCCCAGTTAGCTTGGAACCCAGCTACAGATCATAGATTGAGGCCTTTGACCCGCTTTATGTCTTCTGGCTATGAGAAAACATAGAAAAATCTAATGCTGTTTTATGTCCCAAAAACAAAAAATGATAACGTACCACCTGCATCTCATTTTGACGTACACGTGAGTAAATACGAGTGCAGACCAATCAAATTTGCATTTTTGTTGCAAATTTGTGAACGCAGTCAGTTTTGGAGCCATAGATGGGTTTAATTAGTGATCTAGTTGGCAGAGTGATAGCATACCACTCCCGAAATAAGTGTATTATTAGATAGTAGTGCAGGAAACAGCCTGGCTTTTCCTTCAGCATTGCCTCACTAGATTTGCGTGGTAACTGTAACCACACCAACGCACCTATGTGGACACTCGCCAGCTCAAACCAGAGCCATCTAGCAGCTCTGGCTCGGAGGACAGAAGGGCGGCTTCCGCATAGCGTAACGCGTAACGTAACGATTGACTCACTTGGATTTCTGCCTAGTCGTTGGATTATTACTTGCCAAATCTCAATTTCCCAGCCAACTTCATTCATGTCATGCGTAAGGAATAAATTCCATGATAATTAATCACCATGGCAACCCAGAAACAAATTTTAGATGATATTGGCACAGAACACTAAGATGTGTCTCGGTTTCATATGACCGCAGTGAAACCCATCCAAGTAATCAATATACTTGAGGAAGGTATTAGAGGAGCCATAGATTTTCTGAGCATGGCATAGAACTATTCACCCATTTCCTTCCCTCACTCCAGTATTTCAGCTGTTGAAAATTAGTTGCTATCGTTGGTTTCCTGACGTTCATCTGAATTCAAATATGGCATCATTTTAGCTTCGACACCTTAACGTTCAGAGAAGCTAAGTCTTCATCGTCATGTATTGATTATATTGATTATGCCTTGTTCATACGAGCCAGTGTATAACGAGGTTATTCAGCTCGTCACACGGCTGTCTGAGGCCAATCGAATTTCATCGCCACAGTAGTCAAATTACTTGGCAACTTTCGTCAGATAATTTGACACCTCTTTGTTTCCCCATTTTAGAGGCCAAGGTCAAAGCTAGCTGCATTGGGGAAAATCTCATGCGATTACGTTTGCTACCAATCTTTTGCAACCAACTACAGAGATCAAAGTCTGATCGGCAGGTTTTATTTTTGCATTTGGAACAACCAGGTGACATGATTGGCAAATTCAACTGTTCTACGCTCCCTCGTATAAACCCTCTCCAGTTACTCAAGGCATCACCTAGCTTTCGACAGCTTTATGATAGTGCCCAATGTCCCTCAATAAGTCAGAGTGTGATCCTGACTCTCTATATCCGACTGTGAATATGTCTTCATTAACCTCCGGTGAGATACCTGATATGGAGCATAGAACGCACCATTGTCAAATCAGCCAATGATTGGGAAGCAAGATTTCCTAACATCATATTTGGTTTGCTTGGCTTTAACCAGGTCTTGAGGTACCGCATGTAAATCATTACTCTGCATGAGTTTAGTAGACAACATCCTTAATGATACACATTGATACACATTGATGATACATGTACGCTATACTGACTAAGCAGAGTAGATCCAGCACCATGATCAATGTTGGATGGTTTCATCTTAATATCAATTAGATGAGCTGACCAGGAAATATGAGCACAAAGATACATGCACTGCCCAGGTAGTAGTTTGGTATAAATTACTAAGTGCACTTACGTCCTCCCCCTACATTAATCTTCTAGATTCCTTGCTGGCATTGGATAGCCACATCAAGTTGATTTGGTGCTGGTACTAGTGGTGTGTATGTTCGATGTTTGTCTGTGCCAACAAAAACATAGAACACACCACAACACACGAATAGGGTCTCTGGTTTGGTCTGGTTTGTACAAGCTAACAGTTGTAACTGGTAAAAAAATGATGTGAACACAATAAGAGTAAAGAATAATGAGTAGCTATTGAATCGACGTCCTAGAGCAGCATGACATGTATTGGAGGATTTCCGGTAAGGGGGTCGAAGTTCACTTGCGCAACTGTCGCTAATACACTTTTCGAAATCGAAAACTACACTATGTTCGTTATTTGAGAGTATAGCTGTGACGTCCGCCTATGACCGAAGATCAAGAAACGAAGGATGCGTAGGGGGAAAAAGACGACTGATACCGAAATAAGCACACTGAAAGTGCTCGGAATGGATCTATACGTTCATATACGGCCTAAATCCATGCTAAAATGTGCCCAGACTTTCTCTATATGCGTTTAGGCAAGACCATTCGTTCCTATCATTTATGCTTGTCAATTTATCCCCAGGTCTGATTGATTGCTTCCATCTGTAGCTAGCTAGCGACAATACCTAAAGTGATAGGAAATAGGGATTGTGGTTATGTTATGGAAAACCAAGAGCCAGTGCTATCCACAGGTAGGCGTCCAGCAACATATACTGATATGATATTACTCCATTATTCTTTACATTTGGACCCTATGTCTTGTTTGACATAGCACTGACCAATAATCGTGTCATGGAGTTGGTGGACACCTGACTAGACCCTGGAGCTCCTGCACTGAATACCTTGTTTGTCTAGCATCGTTTTCACTAGTGTGAGCTTCTAGGTAAATTGCTGCTTTGGTTATGGGATGGCGCCACTATTTGCACAAACAGATGAGTGGGTTGGATCACTCAAGTACCAGATCATTTTCTAATAACTGATTGGTACAGCGTGATACACCATGGTACGTGATGTTTGAATATGTGAAGCTTGTGTGAGTGAGAAAAACAGCCTAGCAGTGTAGTATGAGAGTTAGAGACGTGAAAATATGGTACAAGATAGATTTCTAGCAATTTATTGGGTGGTCACCCGATGTAATGCTGTATGCTAATACGATGATTTTGTCAAATCGAATGGTGACCTGACCTGAAATTCAAGTATAAAACTTGTCCATTGAGTAGGTAGATGAGTAACTGCATGTCAAAGTTTAATTGCAACTGTAGGCGAGGAAAGTTTGCCACGAATATCGTGAGTCAAATCGCGTTGACTGCTAAATGATAGTTTTGTACTCTACATCATCACACATTCAAATGATTGCAAAAATTGAAGATGAATAAACCCTTTATCAACATCACATGGTGTGACCACCCTGATATCCCGGAACTAATGTTTCACAACTTTTATAGGGAGTCATATTGAGTGCTTGGTTGTAACTGTAACGGAGAATCGTCATCGTCATTTCCATGAGGAAAACTAATACTCATCAATCGAAGGTAAGCCTTTGTACATCTAAATTTATGCTCTCAATATCCCCATGAAACAATTTCTGCTGGTGACATCCTAAACAGGTAGAATGACTATTCGTCACTCGACTGATAGGATGCTGGGATGCTGGTCAGTGCTCCACTCACTTGCAAGTGACTGTCATATTGCTGTAAAAGTGGTGGAGTTGTCTTCTTGAGACATTCCGGTATGATAATCTTGCTGCCTGCCTGTCAAGAGGACTGTCAATATGCGTCAATTTCTGTGGTAGTGTCAAGCTATAATGAGAAGACAACTCCTTGAGTAAAGCGATGGCAATGCCTGAAGGGCCATTTGGAGTGAAGGTGATGAAGTTTGAGCACTGAGCCCATCAGTGGATATCTCTCTACTGAGGTGCTGTTAATCATCGCACTCATACTAGGAGAGAGAGAGAGAGAGAGAGAGAGACCAAGATACAGGTGTGACCATGTAATGGTACAGCAGATGTTTCTCACTATACGACTGCTACTGTTTCAGTACCAGGGTGAGTTGTGCTCCCTGGAATTTGATTAACTGTTCACCATAGTCATTAATTCTCAGGATGATAGCTTCCCTCTAGCCAATGTCAGTGGTTTTACAAACAGTGTGAAAGTTATTTTTGACCAGGATTGACGTTTGATGAATGCATAAGCAAGTTTAGCATCGATTCTTGGCACAGAATAGCTAACCAAACTCGGCGCCCAGTAATTTAAATGCAGCGAGAGAGCGTCACAGTCACAGTCACAGCTTCAACTTCACCACTTTCAAACGGAGTGTATTTACTAGCACATTCAATGACGTGAATCAAAGTTATCGATATCCATGTCTATGACCCTGGCTACGGTCAATGTTTGAGATGGCTTTCTCCATACTGAGTGTATGTATTGTCACTATGAGTAGTTTGTCTAGCTGAGGGATAGAGTGAGAGGGCCGCTATGTACTAGTCTGTCATCTATAAAAGTGCCGCCTTACAAACTGATCATTTCCATAGCTCGCAACCAAGGTCATAGACATTGATACTGATGACTGGGGATACGCTTTTTATTCATTTACATACTGTAGAACCGGATTTGATAGCGACAGTCTAACAGCCGCGAAAATAGCAACGAAAAATGATCGCTATTGTTGGAATTCGCTATAGAAATTATACTCATTATACCTTATATAGGAGTTGTCTTCCCATTTACGGGATCGCGATCGTTAGATTGCTATCATTTTTATTTCTTGATGGTTTTGAAGGAAACGCTAACATTTCAGTCGCTATCAAATCTGTTTCTACAGTATCAGTGTCACAATGAAATTTGCTGCTCTGAGACAGGCTAAAGCCAGGGGACTCTGTGTAAATAGATGTCACGATGTAGGTGTGCAAATCAAACATCGCTATCCTATTCGCCTCTCACGTTTGAGTTTGCTGTCTGGTCACGTGAGGCTCAAGCGGATCGTCTCATCTCAATTTCAGACGACATCACAGACAACATTGGATCGTATCCAAGCGCTATTCTGTACTGCAGGCTGACGGTTTGTTGAGGTAGGTCATCTGGAGATGTTCACGTTTCTTGCTTCTTCATTCTCATCGACACCAGTGAGTACCCTATGTGAATTCTAGTTTGATCTTCTACACTCTCAGTCTTACGCGTTTGTAGCATAGATACATACAAGTTTCAAAGGGGATGTTATTTACTCCTCACCAACTTTTTTTTTAATGTCCAAATCGTGAGGCTGTCTCGCATGCGCACTGAGAAATAACGTGCCTTAAGGGTAAGGCTGCCATATGCGGTTTCCAGGCAGGTCAGAGCACACCTGTGGTACGAGGGCCCAGCAGGAGGACTCAGTGGGATTTGAACCCACAACCTCTCAACACTTGCGTGTCTCGAGGTGCAGGTTCTATCACTGAGCTATCTCCTAATCCTGATGCGTCTAGTTTTACTGAGAGATCAGTATGGAGTGAACACCGTCCAGTTCCTGACATATCTCACAGTTGCTATTGACGACGGAATAAGCTTGGATGAAACCTTGGCATCATGCACTGCCTAAAATTTGTATGGAAATCAAGCAATTCTGTGTAGACTTTGCACCGTTTAATCTAGGATGATATCTATCCATTACTGACGCTCAGTAACCTAGTGACAAGTAACTAGACAACAAAAATACCATCGCAGTCTCTTCCAAATCAATTCGCTAAGCATCATGAAAATTCTTTGCCAAATAAAGTCATTGATCATGTCATCAGTATTATCCGCACATCGCCAGTTTTGCATTGCGACACAAACAAACACTGACAGCCATTGCTGTCGTTACGCTATTGAGTGACAGATAGTATAAGCTTATAGATCACTCTCAACGCTGACACCGCGCTGAATTCCATTCGACGGGTGACACCGCACACAACACTAGCATCTTCACTCCATTCATATTCCGTTAGGTTGTATTGGTTTTGTTTTAGACTAAACTGGTTGCAGACGATGATGAGTGGGGAACGAGGTATACTAATACCATTTCTGCTGCTTGCTATTCTCTCGCTGACTCAATGTCAAGGTTTGTAGTACATTGTATCCATGGTAACGTACTGGCACTGGGAGATTTTCGCCATTCAAAGGGTTGATACGCTGTTTTCTGTAATTCATAGTTTGTCAACAAGCCGTTTCCATCGTTAGTCACATGATCCATGTTTATCTCCTAGCGATTCTGGTGTTTCCAGATTGTAAGATTCCAGAGGACCCGCTGTGTAATGGTAGAGGACTGAGTCTAGGGAACGGAACCTGTGAATGCTTCGATAGTTACAGCGGAACTAACTGCTCAGGTTAGAGAGACACGAGATGATATGTGCACTACATATAGACAAAATCCGTACGCCTAGACACAATATGTACATGTAGACACAATACGTTTATGTACATACGATATGTACATGGACACAATACGTACATGTAAACAAATGGGTATATCAATGTAAATATCCTTGCATGAGGTTAGGGGATGGACAGGCTTCAAATTAAAGCCCTGAAATAAAACTGCCATGCAGCTGTGACATTACTGAATCAGCTACACCCACACGTTTGATAAAACCATAGACATATGGATTCATAGATATGGATTCATAGACATGTGAGATGTGAATGTTACGCTCATTTATCATTTGTAGACATGCGTGTATATGGAACTGATGATCAGTTCTGTTGATAAGATTTTATGCTATCGAATACACAACGATTATAACTTTGTCTTTGATGCCTGGACAACGATCACACTGATATCTTCAACTGAGGCAACCCGTGATCTCATATAGGCTGGTTACATACTGTAAACAGACCTACACTCGATTATTTATTCCCCTTGACCCTTGACCGCGGTGTTCTTCGATTACAGAATGTTTGACAAATGATGAATGCGGTAACCGTGGTAACTGTTCAGAAGGAATATGCCAGTGCCAGCAGGGCTACACTGGCCTCTATTGCAGCGGTAAGTTGAACTCACTCAGCTGTCAGTCATACTCTCAGTCTAATCGATAAATCAATAACCAATGATTGAAAGTTGACAATTTATTTCACAGTTTCTTTACTGCTTACCATGTTGTTACAAGAGTTTTGGATTTTTGTCTGTTCGAAAGCTTTTAGCCACACCCACTTTAAAATAGATCAAACACACATAATACTCAAATATTGGCTGAACTGTGCAATGTTTGAAGTAGATTTAAACCTCATAAGCTGCTTTAATAGCTGTTCATATGTATGCAGACAGCAGTTCCATTTGTTCTCATTCTAGTCCATTCTGATTCTATTTTCCTCTGAAGGTGTGAGAACATCCATCCAGTACAAGTAGTTAACTGATAGCGAATAATAGCGAGTTTAACTTTCTTTCTCCCACACTTGAATATGGAGCATGAACTATTGCATTCTGGGAGCTGCTAATAGCCAATGAATGCAAAGCTTAGAGCAATAATTTTCAATTAATTACTCCACTATGTCACCTCCTCATAGCGCGTCAGGACCTTGACCTTGTCATGTGGGCGTTCCCCTCCTCATGTATTGTTATAGGTAGAACAAGGCGTCATTTGTGCACAAGGACTTGTATAGCCTCAATACCATCCACCATCCCATTGCTCATAGGGCAATGATCTCATAGGACACAATGGCCTTGTAGGGCAACGACCTTTCCTATGATAAATGCATGATATTTGGCTCTCCTTGTCATTCTAGTTCTTTTCCAAGGGAATAAATTTCATCATTTCTTTGATTTTTATGATTCTGTAATCGTTCAGTAATTTTCTGTCAGCGATCGGTCAGCTCAGCATCGCCAGCTAACATGCATGACAAGTCTCCCGTATTTACCGGGAGCCTCTCGTATTTTTTTAGTCAGATTTTGGAGTTAAAATTCCTATTATTGGTTTCCTAACATTTTAATGTGACTTATTACTCAGATCTCGCTGAGCTGAGCTC
>ERZ1740065.677-NODE-677-length-18838-cov-12.728584_pt1 | contig 18838 bp, 18 predicted proteins | sample MGYA00581738_ERZ1740065 | MGnify/ENA primary metagenome ERZ1740065 (study PRJEB43018, sample SAMN04849749) | marine metagenome | isolation source: floating plastic debris | place: Pacific Ocean | collected 2008-09-01 | study: EMG produced TPA metagenomics...
GTGTGTTTTTTTGTTTTTTTCTTTGGGTTTCGCTTCTGTTTTTTTGTCTTGTTTTTGTGTTTTTTTTTTGTGTGTTTTTTGTTTTTATAGAGGGGAGGGGTAGGGAGACTAATGGACAGAGAAAGGGAGATAAGAATGACAGGAAGAAGGCAGACAGGAAATAATGCGTCACCTTGAAGAATTCATGCTGCTTGATATCCTGAGAGCTCCTGGAGCCAAGCCTTGTCTCTGGGTTCTTGTCCAGCAGCGCAAGAATAAATGAACGTGATTCAGTGGTGAAGGTCGCAGGTATTGGAGGCTTGCAAGTCAAAATTCTTCTGCAAAAATAAATAAGAGCGTCTAGCCATGCAAAGGTGAAGGAACAAAAACAAACAAAAAAACGAAAAGGCAGCAGAAAAACAAAAACAGTGGTTGCATAAAAAGCCTGAGAAAAACAAAGCTAGAAATTTTAGTGTAGCGACTACAGGGCAGGAGATTGGAGATCTAATGATTTAAAACGCTGTCGTCAGCCGAATTTCTCCTAATGTAATATGATATCTCAACATATGTCAATGATGTCACAGGAAAAAACTAAAAGAGATCAGCAATGATTAATGGAATAGTTTGACCTTCTTAACAAACCAATCATGTAACAAGTTATGTTTGACCTGATTCTCCTCTATGCATCTATTCACTGAGAGTCTAAACGGACTAGCGGTGATTTGAGAACATGATGACAGTGCGCCAGAGGTGTAAAACGTCAATTACTGACATATTTCCTGTAATTAGATGAGGGATTTCACTGACTGCACTCTCATCAGGAGGCATAAAGAGTAGAAACATGCGCCCATTACAATGACTGTAGGACATTAATCGAGCATAAGCTCTTAGAGATAGTTCACTAAGCTTAGTTAGCACACACAATCATCAGGGAGCACAGGTCAGTAGCTGCCAGCCTCAGGAGTGGACAAATACCAGGCACAATTAACCTCCTATACACCCCTGAACATGGTAGGCGCTAGGTCTAAACCGTTAGCACAGTTCAATACACGGATCAAATCTCACAGAACTGTTGACGTACAAGAAAACGCCCTAAAAGTAGTAAATATGTTCCCCTCAACGCAAGAACCTGTCTACGACCCTGGAACAGTAGCTGCCAGAAAACGGATGGATAATCCAATGGATAATCCATGAGGAGACAAAGCTACTGATGAGGCATGGAGTGTATATAAAACCAGCGAGCGCTGTCAGCACATGTTACTTGGTAAACAAGTCGTCGTTGTCGAAGCACCACGTCACTTAGACTGCTGGGCGGTCTGATCCATCGCCATGAAGAAGGTACTCCTGGATTTATCAATCACATCATGAAGTTGACATAACATGGTGACAGCGGTATGTAAAATTTGCAGCAACACTTTCGCTCAAGAACACATTTTATATATTTAGCAGGTGATATTCGTCGCCTTCGCTTTATTGGGCGTGTACATGACGCAAGGACAAGATAGTGATGAGCCAACGCCAGCCAGCAAGGTACCTGTCTACCCGATCTTCACAGCTGACGACCTACGCCGCACCAAACAAATCATCAAGTGAGTTCTCGTTCATTCTACACTTCTCCCAACGCCTGCTACTGAGCGTTAAGTCGAGACTGGGGGTGCATTGGTCCTGGAAATACCAGAATGAGATAGCTTCAACGAATGATATCGATGAGTTGGACCAATTTCTACGATGAGAAACCCAATTTCAGTGATAAGCATGAAATTTGTGATTCTCACAAAAGCGAAACATGTCCGGATGAAATCGCTAGTGATTATGGAATAAAACTTTCAACTCCTGTACACTCCAACATTCAATCGCGATAGTGAGCATCGCTACAGTGGCCTGTCGGGAGGATGTTTAACACAAGTCACATAGCAAGACTATGACTACAATATACATCTCAATTAGTCTTTAATCATAGTTTTCACAATGCGTTTCAGGGAACTGATAACTGATAAAGCAGAGGATGGTGTCCCAGTTTTCAACGCAGGATTTCTTCGTATGACGTTCCACGACTGCTGGGGAGGATGTGACGGCTGCATTGACTTCTCCAATGGTGGCAATGGAGGTAAGAAACGTTAAATGTTGACTCAATCAGAATTTAAATTTAGGAGCCCAATAACCTTACTAGCATCTCACCTCACTAGCAACGTACACATGATTGTAAGCGAACGTTTCATGACTGTTGGAAGGCGAGGGAGCACCGCTCTCTAGTCTGTGAGAATAGCACTCACATCTAGGCTGGTAATACTCCTCTATATACTGTAAAATGGAATCATTTTCATAAATTGAAAATTTTCATGATCGAGCTGTCAGTCGTTAACACGCAAATTATATCATGCACATTTGGTTTGGATGTGATCATAGTCGTAGTGAGCTCCCAAATATGTAAGAGCACAGATATCCTACAATATGCCCAATCTGAAAAATTTCAAATGCAAACAGTTCCATTTTACAGCACCATACACCAAGTATCCATCCATGACGAACCACAATTAATGATTATAATTATAGGAATACAGAAGTTCTTTGATCCGCTCTTCAAGGAATGGAATACTAAGACTGTTGGAGGTGCAAAACTGAACGAGAAGATGTCATTCTCAGATCTGGTGACATTGGCTGGAGTAGTGGCCATCGAAAACGCAGTGTCGTTTCAAAAAGGTTTGTACTCACACTCATCCGACCTTGACACATGTTGGAATGCATAGACAACATAGACATAGACAACATCACATTGTCAATAACTACAGGCTGCAGGAATGCCAGATGCATGCCACCGATCAAGTACAGGGTGGGACGTGTCGACTGCCCCAACAGGGAGTCTCCACCCAACAGGAAGGAGTTCTTCTTTCCTGGACCTCACCAGCACAACGCACCACTTCTCGGCAAGGAGTTCGACCTGACTATGGACCAGCACACCGCCATCTTGGGTGGGTGAAGAAATTATCTATTATTATTGTGTAGGTGTTTGAACTCAACAAAATAAAAACTATGTGCCCACAGGTGCCCATGGAATTGGAAAGATGGTGAAGAAGAATGCAGCATTTGAGGGTCAATGGACCAAAAACAACCAGATCCTAAACAACGAATACTACCGCCTTCTCCTTGACACTTCCCTGGACTACCACCAGGAGAAGAATGTAGCGAGCCAGTAAGTACGTTAAGCCCGCTCCAAGAGGTTACACTATTCAATTCTACCACATTTTCCTGATTTTATAGCATGTTTTGGGCTACAAACAACAAGTCACTGTTGATGCTTGGAGTTGATGCCGCACTGGCACACAAGATCCCAGTGACTCCGAAAACTAAGGGTACAGCTACTTGCAGCTTATTCAAAGAGAAAGGAGACCTGCCAGAATGCGAGCCTGCGGATGAGCGACCAATCGTACGTGAACAGTCGCAAATCATAGGCTGCTATTCTTACAATGCATGATACCAGTGCTAAACTTTATGCCATATTCCCAAAGGTGGAGAAGTTTGCAAGAAGCAACAGGGAGTTCCTGAAGGCCTTCAGTGAGGCCATGAACAAAGTGATTGAGAATACCAAAGGAGTAGACTTGTATGAAGTTGGAGGTAAAACGTCTTTCTAAATACGAGCCGTGGCTTAGCTGCTTACCTATGGAATGTTAACTAAAAATGAAGAGTTTAAAACGTGAACCCTGCCTATTTTGCAGAAGCTCCTCCCACAGATAGAAATGTAGTTCCCAATAGGAAGGAGAAAGGTACTGTGAAGGGAGAGAACCTTTCACCACAAAAACCTTCCAAGAACAAGAAAAAGAACAAAAAGAAAAACTCTCTGACTAAAGAAGAGCGACAGGAGAAGAAGAGACAGAAGAAGGCAGAAAAAGAGATGAAGAAACTAGAGAAAGCTCAGGCTGGTAAGTAGAAATCAAACACATTTCATCTGATTATAAATAACTTCGAATGCACCTCATGCACATGGGTTTTGCAGGAAACGAGCCTCCCGTGCCCTCTGTCAATGAGAACATTGTGCCACCATTCAACAGTTTCTTAAATCCGGGGCCATCTGTCCACAGCCCATTTGCAAGAGGCTCAGTCTTGAGGCTTGTTAGAAACAAGAGAGGAGTACTGAAAGCGGCAGCAATGAAAGCAGCAACCATGAAACATCTTGGAGCAGTACGGAAGTGAGTATCCCGGTAAGAAAGCAATAAAAATGTTCAGACAGCAATAACTACGATGGGATATATCGCTTGCTAGATCAATGAAGAAAGTGGACTATACCACGACAACAGATCCAGTGACATCGACGGAGCCAGTCTCATACACTCCAACTGATCACGGAGATCACGAAGCTACGTACACAGATCATCCCTCATCATACACACCACCCACAAGTGATAGCATGTCAGAGTTTGAGTACACACCAACCACCACCGAGTCCAGCACCAGCTCCTCGACCACTAGTTCTACCACTTCATCAACAAGCAGTACTTCAACAACTAGGCTTCCCATGGTTAGAGGTAGGTCATAAATATAGAGATTGAGCTTCAACTAAAAGTAATTTAACATGATTGAAGCATGGTTGTCTTTAAAGGACACCCCCATGGTACTGTTCTGGTGGCGCAGGAGCACCTTGTTTATAAGAGGTCAGCAAGAGCACCTGGAAGCCATATCATATCAAAGCGAAATGTGAAGAAACATCTCAGACGAAAGCTCAAGAAGAAGAAAGCAGAGCCTGTGTAAGTATTCAAACAGGTTTCTCAACAAAAATATTTACAGCCATCAAGAAAAAAAATTGACATTTGACGGTATTGTAGCGCCATGAATAGCTCAGAATTGCCATTTTATTATCATAATTTTTCTAGCCTTTCAACAAAAAACTGGCTTTTAGTTCATTTCGGGGAGACTTGGAAAAATTGCTTACTTATGGCATCATTCTACCAAAAAGGAGGGGGGGTGGGCGTTAGCATCCAAAATCCAAATTGCAAGGCAAAAATCCGAGTGAGTCAATGAAAATTCTTATGCAACATGAAATCTAGCCTTTTGTCCTTACGCGAGCTGAAACTATGAACAGTAAGGATTAAATAAAAGTAGTTGATTCAAGTCAGATATTGTGTAAAGCTCATGCTTAATTGATTACCATGAAAAATTTTCAACTGTAAGTAATACTCATGAGATCCTAAACTTCATTTCAGGACTTACACTCCATCGACGTCATCATCAACCTCTAGCTCAACCACGAGCCCCACAACATCAAGTTCAACAACAAGCGCAACATCTTCATCATCCACAAGCAGCACAACGACAAACCCAACAACATCTTCGTCTACTACCGGTTCCACAACCAGTTACTCAACATCAACCCCATCAACGACCACAACCGACAGCGACAGGGTCAAAGCAACGGATGTAACCTATACACCATCGACTTCCTCTAGCAGTTCCACAAGCAGCACAAGTACCACATCAGCACCATTGGTTGTTGGCGGTAGGCATTGGACCGGTTGCTTTATATCATAGCATTGTATGGAAAAAGTAAATTATTTGAGAATAATCTTTAGGTGCATACTCACATGGCACAATGCTTATGGGAAGGAAGAAACGATCGATCGATGCTGAGACGCATGCGATTTCCAAAAGAAATGCCAAGAAGAGACTGAGGAAGAAATCAATGAAGAAACATAAAGCTGATGTGTGAGTAAAACGCTACGCTTGAGCAGTGAAGCTTTGAAATCGAAATGATGAGGAAAGTAAAGGAGCATTTAAGCTAAAGAATACGATGACCTTTCATCCATCTTTATTTCAGGACATACACCCCCTCAACATCATCATCGACATCGTCAACAAGTTCGACGACAAGCGCAACATCTTCATCATCCACAAGCAGCACAACAACGAACCCAACAACATCTTCGTCTACTACCAGTTCCACAACCAGCTACTCAACATCAACCCCATCAACGACCACAACCGACAGCGACAGGGTCAAGGCCACGGACGTGACCTACACACCATCCACTTCTTCTAGCAGCACATCCTCTACCAGTTCCACAAGCAGCACAAGTACCACATCAGCACCATTGGTTGTTGGCGGTAGGCATTGGACCGGTTGCTTTATATCATAGCATTGTATGGAAAAAGTAAATTATTTGAGAATAATCTTTAGGTGCATACTCACATGGCACAATGCTTATGGGAAGGAAGAAACGATCGATCGATGCTGAGACGCATGCGATTTCCAAAAGAAATGCCAAGAAGAGACTGAGGAAGAAATCAATGAAGAAACATAAAGCTGATGTGTGAGTAAAACGCTACGCTTGAGCAGTGAAGCTTTGAAATCGAAATGATGAGGAAAGTAAAGGAGCATTTAAGCTAAAGAATACGATGACCTTTCATCCATCTTTATTTCAGGACATACACCCCCTCAACATCATCATCGACATCGTCAACAAGTTCGACGACAAGCGCAACATCTTCATCATCCACAAGCAGCACAACAACGAACCCAACAACATCTTCGTCTACTACCAGTTCCACAACCAGCTACTCAACATCAACCCCATCAACGACCACAACCGACAGCGACAGGGTCAAGGCCACGGACGTGACCTACACACCATCCACTTCTTCTAGCAGCACATCCTCTACCAGTTCCACAAGCAGCACAAGTACCACATCAAGGGCATACATGGATGTGGCTGGTAAGATAACTATGCCACACAAAGGCTTGACCACACTAGACACATTGGTAGTTGTCTATTTCCCCACCATAAAATCGCTTAAAATAAGAGGTCTTGAGAAGTCTTAGGAATTCTTGAAAAATTTTTTAAGAACTTTCGGGCGGGAAATAGACAATTACCGATATATTTTCACTTGCCGGAAAGACCAGCAGTGTCCACCCTGGATCATACTGGCTATGCCATTTCTGTTGCATCTTGATTGCACTGCACTCCGTATTTTAGGTGGTTTCAAAGAAGGTACAATGCTGTTAGCGAGGAGCTAGTGAACGTGGAACCAGTAAGCAACATAAGATCGTTGAACAACGGAGAAGGATGAAAGATATAAGTACCAAAAATATTTTCCATTATAGATGGTACAGTGGGAGAAATATCCTCCATCAATACAAGTCTCTCACTCAGCTGAGACGTACCAACAGTTGATACCGAATCACACATATCAAGCCAGCTTGACAAAAATGGCTGCCAGTTTCTGTGGTGGTCCATAGAAACAATATTTTCTTGTTTCACAGACATTCTTGATGTGACCTAACTTATTGCCATTTCCTATTGAGTTTTTAAGATTATATTTTACTAATTATCTCGTAATAAACTACTATGTTATCGGCCACTATACTCCAGACGAATATAAAATGAATGGGAGATGATTAATGACAATTGAAGTTGAAGCATTACAGCATGGCTAGATGTGTACCTATCAAAGATGGTTGCGCATAAAACCATTTGCATTTAGAAATAAAACCATTCGTTGCATTCCAGGTTATTCTCATTCAGGATAAATGATCACCTGATACTGGATTTGATCCAGTATTCAGTACTCAGAGTCATCTGACACCAAAGGCGTAGCACCATTTTCCCGTTACATAACTCGCTCAAGTTTAACTCGCTCAAGTTTAACTGGGTCATTTAGTTGTGAGAAATGCAGCAAAGACATCAAAGACATCAAAGACATTGACCCTGTCAGTCCATGATGGTGAAATCTGCAGTATTTTAGGTACTGGAATTGAAGTCTGATATTTTTCATCATTGGTTTACTCGTGTCCACCTTGCTGAGATGGAATCCAATATGACAAAATAGGGATAAAGGTTCTTAGAAGATATGGCTTCTCAGAGTTCAGGAATACTAAACCTGCTGTATCTTTGTCAAACGATTGTCATACAAAATAGAATTTCTTCAAGTAATTGTTTACTAAAAGGATAATATTAATCTTTGCATTATCAAACTGATACAGATACTCTATAGCCATGGGCACTGAGGTCAAACAACAAATGACTTCAGCGGTTAAGAGGAAATAGTAATGGATTGTAATAGCTCACAGCTCCTCCACATTTTAGCGATGATGTTAGCATCAGTGTAGCTTTATAGAAAATTTGAGCTCAGCCAAAACTAGTTTGAACGCAGCTTTTTGGAAATTCATATTCATCTGGTGCAAGAGAACATAAAGGCATATCACTACAATGAATAATGAAACAAAGAATAGATACATGGGAAGTATGCAGAGGGAGAGATAGGGGAAGGAAAAGAGCAGAGAGATGGGAAGTATGCAGAAGAAGGGAGGGCGTGGAGAGATGGGAAGTATGCAGAAGAAGGGAGAGTGTGGAGGTATGGGAAGTGAAATAGTTATGGACAGTAGACATACAAAGTGAGGGATGTAGGTGAATAGTGTCAAAGGAGATATGGTAACAGATGATACAGAGGGGGTATGGGAGATGGATGGGAAGATAGAGGGACATATGGGAAATGGAAAAAGAAGAAAAGAGAAACCAGTGTTATAAGCATAGATACACGGTCAGCAGACGAAATGACAGCAGATAGCCTTAAGTAGGAGGCAGTTTGCTTCATTAACTCATACTGCACTAAGCCAACTAATCAGCATGATAATCCATGACTACTGTAATAAAGGGAAAGCCAAACTCCATCCTGTTCACAGTGATTCAAGTGCAGCAGCGTGGCGGCTGACAGAGACATGGCTAAGGTGCGGTGGGCTTACTTTACAACACACTCTGTCTATGTCTCTACCTCTGATGGATTATTTGATGTCTTCGCAGGTTTCTGAAACAGTGGGCCTCATGCTGACGCTGCTCATAGCATCTACTGCAGGTAAGTCAGTAACTACTAAGATGGAGAACCACATGACGGAGGCGATAACAAGAATGATCGACAACATGACTGACAGCAATGGCATGAGGTTCATGGTATCAGGCATTGTACGCCTGTGCTTCCATGATTGCGTTGTCAAGTGCGACGGATGCATTGATATGAGACGGAAGTTCCAGCCGGGGAATAATGGTGAGAGCAAGTTTAAAGGGAACATTGTCACTATGATGTCAGAGGGAACAATTGAATCATGACATCACAGGCCTGGAACTCGTCATGAAGTCGCTGCGTAAACTGCATGGGACAAGGTTCAAGGACTTCTGTTCCCTGGCAGACTTTATCAGCCTATCCTGTGTAGTGGCAACAGACTACGCAGCTGAGAAAGCTGAGGAGGAAGGGGGTAAGCATTCAAAGATAGCTGGACTTACTAGATATGCTACCCTGCCATGGTAACTTGTCTGAGAGGTCCGTAACCTTATTGCAGTCTGCACAAAGGGCTTCTTCTCATTCGACAATGACTGCCGGCCAAAAATCAAAATGGTTTGGGGACGGAGAACTTGCGAGCATGCTCAAAAGGTAGAGCCGTTCCGGGAGCCTCCTGATGCAAACCAAAACCCATATGAGTGGTTCGAGGAACATTTCAACTTCACTGCAAAACATGCTGCGTGTTTGATGGGTAGCGATTGAGATTCATCTAATGATCCATACATGCTTTGTGAGAGTCGCATATACATTCCCTCCATCGATCGTAGGCTCACATAGTTTGGGCATGCTGAGAGGAAATGAGACAGGCTTCAACGGCAGTTACTCGATGAAACCAGAAACGTTGTCCAACAACTATTACAAGGAGATGCTCAATTCGCTCAACACTTGGAAACAGGTCCGCTTGCAGAGTGAGATAGACAACCAGACAAAGACAAGGTACTGGTCAATCATATAGAAGTAGATATCGAAGTGATCCTTGGAAACAGAAGCATTGATGTTAATCAGATACATGTGACTGTCACAGATTTCAGTGGGAGGCAGGAGCTGATGATGTGGTGCGAGTCAACTCTGATATGATGCTGATCTACAAAATGAGGCCAACAGACTCGGGACGGGTGACCTGTCAGCTTCCACCAAAAGATGGAAAACCCAGTCTATGCAGAAACCATGACAACTTGAGCATAGTGCGTCTGCTATGAACGGGTAACTCATAAAAACAGAGGATAACCAGTATTCTCATTAAATATAGATTGAAGAATTGGCGAATGACAACAAGGTATTCCTGCAATGCTTTGGCGAGGCAATGACAGAAATGTTACACATCGGATACGAGAAAGGAGAACTTGTACCAACGAATGAGGTAATAACAAACGCAACAACATTTCACGCTGCTAGCGTACGGGCGGTGGACAAACAGACTTACAATCGTTGCTAGGAAATACCAGAGCCTCCGCAGGTCACTACAACACCCGCAGGCAGAGATAAAGACAAGGCGAAGAAACGGAAGGAGAGAAGGCAGAAGAAGAAGGAGCGACGACAAAAGTCAAAAGTGAAACAACAGCGAAATCGTTCAACAAATACTCGCAACACGTTCAACAGCATCTTCAACAGGTTCATACCAAACAGGACAGTTCTTAGATTAATGTAAAGGTGAAAAACTGGTTTCACGACCATAAAAACTGAAAAAGTTCTTTGGTCTATTGTTTATATGGCACTACTATTGTAAGACCTTACATAAGAAGCTAAAAACAGCGTTAATCCACTCCGGGATTATCTAGAGAGGATGGAAGAGCAAGACAGTACCATCTAGAATCTTGGATTAACGGCATTGAACCAATGATCCGTAACGCAACTCTATAATTACAGCGCGAGACGATTGTAAAAAAACAAATCATCAACTGCAAATCTCCTATTAAGTGATCCGCAGCGATGATTTTGCGATCATCCGTGGCTACACTCGACTCGCCAGTAAAGTTATCTCGGTCTGTGGAAGAACGAGAGATGAGTGAACGCGAAAGCGGGTCAGTATCCCGCCGGTGTTGTATATCCTGAGAGGGGGTATAAGTGACTTGAGCACTGGAAATCTTTGGTGGAAATAAATCTGAAATTTACATATAGCATAATCCGCCATTTTATTTGGCTGTAACAATATAGTGATACAAATGTTGATTGAAAACAAAATGGCCTCTTGACGCCAATCGGTTATACTCTCTCAATATGAGACTCTATGTCTGACATGACAAAGCATTTCTTTCGCCCAGAGTTGCCATCAACGACACAAATTAAGCACAGATTAAGATTATCACACAAGGAAATTCCTTTCGAATCGCCCAGGTGAGACGTGACGTAAGCAGACGCACAGATTTATACAACACGCCATCATACGCTCGGTCAGCTGCAATGCTGCATCTCTACCAAGTATCTGCTGGGCACGTGCTGCGCCTTCATACACAACATCATCTATCGCAGTTAACTTTCTGATAAAGCAATAATGACATATAGCTGATGCCATAAGCAAATCTGCTCAATTTGACAGATCACAATGTCTCCAAAAGGGAAGACTTGGCAGGGATTTTAGCTCCTTGCCGATGAACACAACGCTGGAACTCACATCTAGCATTGTGAGTAGAAGATCTATCAAACTAATCTTGGAGAAAATCGGACACAGGTCCAATTTTTGTCATCACAAATTAGAGGTCAAAACTGCAGCAAAGGGCAGACGAATCCTGACATACCTAGCCTACCTAAAAGTATTGCTCTACACTAGCAAGCGCGGTATGTCAAAATATCACACATGATGATGAATTGGCAGCCTTAGACAATAGTGCGAATTGTAAGCCTCCATGGAGCTCAGCCCCTAGACCTTAGCCACAGGATGGATGGATGAAGAAGGAAAGCCATGTTGGATGAGATGCACACTAGCCACTCTGCTGCGTTAGTAACACCAGCAGGTTAGTAAGAAGAATAACTGGATCAGGATTTTTAACTACAAGAACTTTTAGTAAATATATAATATTTACAGTAATTGTGTGGAAATAGATCATTGACTAGCAATGCAGGATAGCAATGCTAGACATGGGCAATTCTTCTGTAATCGTTCCTATTTCGTAGTTGAATTTTATGTTGCTGTTCCTCATGAGACATAACGGGACTAGTTTTGATCAAATGTATAGAGAAGATAACTCTCAATTCAAGTATTGTACTATTAGTGGGTTCAAGGCAGGCAATCGTGGTGGCATTGTATTATTGTAGGGAGATTTTGGGCAGGCAAATGCTGCAGCGTGACACAGTGTAAGGATGTCATTGACCGATTGAGGAGATGGCTGGACAGCTGGCATGTCAGCGAACGTAGGAGGGCGGAGTAACAAGCTTCCTTTCTTGCAGACACTCGCATGATGAATAACTTTTCTTATGCCTAACTAACTGCTGGCTATTGCACTGTTGAACAGACATGGGAATTGTGGTAATTGAGAGAGGGAGAGAGGCGAAGAGGGGAAGGGAGGGAGGGAGGAGGGAGGGAGGGAGGGGGAGAGTGGGAGAGAGGGAGGGAGGAGAGAGGGGAGGGAGCTAGGAGAGAGGGGAGGGAGCTAGGAGAGAGTGGAAGGAGCTAGGAGAGAGGGAAGGGAAATAGGAGAGGGGAGGGAGATAGGAGAGAGTGGAAGGAGCTAGGAGAGATTGAAAGAAGCTAGAAGGGATGGAGCAAGGAGGGGATGGAAGCCTTGTGCGGTACGAGTCACCACGCTTGCCTGGCTAAGATTAACAAGAGAGAGAGGGAGCTGTGATTAACCTACACAGATAGCTCCACTTGATGGACCAGAAATGATTGATTGCCAGAGGGTAACAGACATGCGTATAGATAAAAGGGCAATTACTGTCAGTAAAATCACTCCTACACATTTACAAGCAGACGGAGGACAGTGATGGCGACAGTTATGCGTCTGCAACCCTGCTGATGTAACGGTAACGGCAAAACTGAGTTAATTTTATATTCAGATGCTTCCAGATAGATCCAGGCTATGAATGTAAGATGCTATAAGGAGATACAGGCACTGTCTCTATCTCAAACTCCTATCTCACTGCTTTGGTAACAGAAACTACCCTCTGATGACCCTACTTCTTTGTTAGGGCCATAGACACGCATTGCATATAGAGCCCTACAAGCGGACTGTGTCCTCAGCAATCTTACAGCGGCGTAACATTGTGCTTCAATATTAGTAGAGTGGAGAGACGAGACGGTCATGTTTGATGGTTCCCCATACGCTTTGCGGTCAAATTTTCAGGGATGGAATTAGCTGGCCATTGCACCTCTAGTTCCTATATTACTCTACGGTTGGGACACATAATGGGAACCTACTTGGATATCTCCGATTGGCTGTTCTTCTCTCCCTCCACTGTAAAAGGCGAGGCACCAGTGAGCAGCTCAAAGGTCAGCACTCCAAGCGACCACCAATCAACAGCCTGATAACGGGAAGGTGCGAGCTGATGCAAATCAAAGAACCAGCAAGTGTTAGGGAATAAAAGTGAATAAAATCTCTCAAATTAAGAAAAAGCACATTTTTATAATGATTCGCGTTGAGCTTGTGATGCAATTGACGACTGAGAGCAAGTTGACACGTTACAGCAAGTGTGAATATCAACTCACAAAGTTATGGCCGACTTTCCCAGCTTTGACAATCTCCGGCGCCATGTACTCCACAGTTCCACAGTACGAGTAGGCTTTCTTGTTCTGACAAAAATACTAACGTCATGCTAACAGGACTGCTCTTTATATCCCAATACACCAGCTGTAGTTGAATAGCCAAGGTTTATGAAGAACAGAAAGGAAGGCGAGAACTTAATTGCAAAATGGAATTTTTATGGATAGAAAATATTTACGATCTTACAATGCTTGCAATCTTACTTCCACCTTGTTCTCATATTATAATAGTATCAGAAACAAATGTGCCATTATTTGTGAATTAGCAACCGGCAGCTTTATCGCAAAAACTTCTAAATTCACAAAGTAATTCAGTTTTACAGTATCATTTTCATTCACAACGACAATGAGGGAGATAGTTAACAATGAGGGGACAAGTATACCTCATCATCGGAGACAAACTCTTTACTGAGACCAAAGTCAGTAAGTACGACGTGACCATTGCTGTCCAGTAGAACATTCTCCAACTTGATGTCTCGGTATATGATGCCAAGCTGTAACACAGACACTGCTGTCAGGCACACGCAACGCCATCGACAGACGGACGTGACACGACTCACATTGTGCAGGGTCTCCAGGGCCAGCGTGATCTCAGCAATGTAAAACCTTACGTCATTCTCTGAGAACTTACTCTGCAGGTACAGGTGAGTGAACAGCTCTCCGCCATTGACAAAATCTGGAGGACACAAAATGGGAGTATGATGACAGTGATGTAAGAGAGGACAAATCCAAATTTTGATGTCAAGCCATAGGTATGGAGATATGTATGCAAAATTATTCAGTCTAGGCAGTCACGATTCGTCTTCATGAACATAATATATCATTGGCCTAGGATGCTTGGTCGGGTCTGGGTTATGATATATGAGCTGATTAAATCATATTTCATTCCTCGAATATGAAATTGTCTGTGGTAGAGAGAATGCAGCACATCCCAGTACGGTGGACATGTATACATCTAGATGTACCTACCGAGAATCAAGTGCAGCTTTGCATCAGTTTGAAATGCATAATGAAGTTTGACAAGAAAGGGACAATTTCGAATAGCTTCAAGCACTTGACGTTCTGTCCTCGTGTGTTCTAAAAATTATCAGCCAGTCAAATATCGTGGACGGATGGTTTATAAAACCTATACCAAACACGGACATCAGTGTTTCTGCTTGCCGTCACTACAGTCAATTCAGAAGATCCTACCTGTAGTTTTAGTCTTAGTTACTATGCTTGCTTTCTTCAACACTTTCATGGCATACAGTGTGCCATTGTCGCGACCTCCCAGTTTTCGAACCAAGAAAACTTTGCCATATGCTGAAATCACATGAGTTTTGAATTCAAGAAGAAATTGAGGATAAAAATATGAACAAAATCAGACTTGCAGACCGATCCATACATATATCATACATCATGTTATGTTATTTACGCCCTAAAGGACATTATTCCTGTTGTAAATGCTAATAGAGAAGCTAAACTGATGCAATATGTTTTATAGGATGTCTGGGAAGACAGAAATGACTTGAAAGTGGCAAATATAATAACATAGAGTGGATATGGACACAGTACAAATTACTTGAAATTCCTTCAACAATGCGATACAAGAGTTCATATATATTTCTGGGTGAAGGATTATTGATAGAGAACGATAGCTGCGACAAGTGAAATATGTTTCAATTGCGAGCAATGTTTTAGGAGGTCACCTCCGGTCCCCAGCACTTTCAGCAGTTCAAAGTTTCTCAAAGCAACCTTTCCTTCATTGAAAGTGTTATCTAAAATGAAACACGAAATAGTTTCATGTGATAAGTATGCAATCCAAAGTAGTTCAAAAAAGAATTGTACAGAACGATGATGATGAAGATGAACATAGCTTACAATTTTGTAGCTCAAGATAATGTTGTTCCGTCGATGTATTCATCATATCAGCGACGCAAATATGATACAAACATATACAACACTACTAAAGAACTGATAGACAAGTATTCCTCTGTTCTACTACTGAGTTGACATACATTTTTAGGCCTAAATGACACGATATGGATTACCAACACCAATGACTTATGTATTTCACTGGTTTCGCTTTTGCCAACTGCCTATGACCTTGATGACCTTAACGATCTATAATCTAAGCGCAGTTTCGTACAGATCTTTCTGATTTTGGCTTCTTGTCATGACTTAAGTGTTGTCTGCCCTTGTCAAATTCAGGCTTCTAATAGTATCATCCCATTTGACCGATGGACGAGCATAATTGTGGTTGGGTGATAATGTACGGGGCGAGTAGGTAGATCATTTGGTCGATTCATCTCATGTCTGGCAGGTTCAGTTTCCATTCAACTTCACTGGTGGAGAACTTTACAGCAAATAGATGATATACATCAATGATCAAAACATCGCAATACCTGAAGGTTGATAGTTCAATTACTATAGTAAAGGCAGCATTCTTGCCAATCTCACCCACACATGCATTGGTAGGACATCTCGGATAATGATGTGTCATCTGTAGGTCAGCCTCCACCACAAGGGTTGGAAGTAGTAGCTACTACTACCACTACTACCACTACTGTCACCACTACTACTACTACTGCCACTAGTTGTATATACATAACAGCACACACCGTCGAAGGAATTGCTCCAATAGTGGACATGAAGACCACGAAGAGATGGTTACACTATTGATCTGATCCGTGAGTGTGAATGAGAAATGGGAGTGATGACACTATGGCTAATCAGCGGTAATGTCTCTCTGTCTGTCTATATTGTAGCTGGAATGTACAAATCATATGCAAGGAGCGAGCAGAGTCAATGAAGAGTATCTTGTTACTATATGGTCATATTCTTGAGAAGCTACAAACGTAACATGTAAACAGTGGTGAAATGAACATCGATATGACCTTCAATCATCCTTGAAAATGGTCAATCTCACCTCCTTTGTGCTCCTTTTAGGCAAACACAGACGCAATACAGAAATCAAACTAAACTAATGCACTGCTGAGTGTGTAACTTGAAAGTACTAGAACTTTACAGCTTGACTATCCATACCCCCCTGAGAACCAGCCTCCAGGAAAGCTATAGCCACCCCAAGACACGTATCAAAGCTCCCAGCTGATAGCCAGGCTACGAAGCTGCCGAAGACCCATAGCCAGGCAGGAGGCGCCAGCCACTGTACCCCAGATACAATTGCAGCTACATTCATGTTGAATGAAGACTTTCACAGCCACATCCAGGATTAATAGCATTGGTTATTTACTGAGATCTACTGTTCATGTTAGTAGGATCCACATTGCGCTGAGCACTCACACAATTGCCAACAGCTACAGACTGAAGCTATTTCCAACAGTTTCCACTACATGTACACAACTCTCACCGCATAAACCAGTGAAGGAGACACACCATAAATCTTCAGTGTCACTTTTGGCAGCCAATAATCAGGAATATACTGTCATAAGTTTAATTTCTGTTGTGATGTCATCAACAATGAGCACAATGATATCAATTGTTGCGTTGGTAAACATTACGAAGGAGGCCATCTTTACTTTCATTTCTAACTCAGACCAGAACAGTTCTCCTTAAACATGGTGAAGGCTAGAGATCTCCAGAGACCAAAAAGGTACGTGCAAATATAGAGTCAGGAAAAATAATAAAACATATATAATATATAAACAAAAATATTCAGATTATTATTCAGATTGTAATCTCTCCATCTCTTTACAGGTTCATGTCCGCGTTTTTCTTGTTCCTAAATGATTTCCGGAAGAAGAATCAACCGAGAGGATTCTCGAACGTAGAGATGGTTCAGAAGGGAGCAGCAGTGTGGCGAACGCTGAATGCTAGGGAGAAGCAGTCATATGAAGGCCGATCAGGACGGCTGAGGGAGAGATACATAAGAGACATGAAGAAATACAGAGTAAAATCAACAGATAAAATCTCAGTTCATAGATAACCAGCATGCTGTTTGATCCAATTTCAGTCAGCTTGCTTTTCGTATGCAGGATAATTTGAAACTTAAAGGGAAGAAGATGGGAGATGAAAATGCGCATGGTTCGAAAGTACAAAAGCGAAATGCAAACCGACCGAAGAGGGCGCTGTCTGCCTACTTGCTCTTCATGCAAGATTTCCGTAAGAAGAACATAAAACAGAACTGGGACGTGACGGATGTGGTGAAAAAAGGTGAAACTCTCTGCCTGAACTATGCGCAGTTACTGTCAGCTCTCCACTACTCCATAATCTTATTGGAAATCCCATTCCAAATACAGGAGCTTCAGTATGGAGAACTCTGACCTCGAGAGAGAAATATCCATATGAAAAGGTGGCACGAAAACATCACGAAAAATATCATAAGAAAATGGAACGTTTCAGGGTAAGCTTATATTGAGTCCCTTCTATTTATATAGCAGGCTCACTTCCATAGCCATCAGTTTGCTGAGGTTTCGGAAGCTTCAATGGATACAGTGACTGTGCAGTTATAGGCTAGTTGATTGACCAATCAAATTCTTACAGATGAACCAGAAGAAGCAAGCGGCAGCGCAGAAGTTGCTCTCATCCAAGAAGAAAATCAGATCTGTACCAAAGAAGACTACCAAGCGCCGCAATCAAGGGAGAGCTAGTACCAGTCGCAGCAGGCCAAAGAGCACGACTACCAAGCGCCGCAATCAAGGGAGAGCTAGTACCAGTCGCAGCAGGCCAAAGAGCAAGACTAGCAAACGCACTCGGTCTAGACGATAACCTTGAACCTCGAACTTCAGCCATAGACATCTCAATTTAGCAGCAGCTGCATGGGTCTATGATAATGGCTGTATTAAACGAAATCTATTATCACTACATCACACATAAGTATCTGCCAATCGTCATGTACAAAATTCGAAATAAATTATACCAACTATCACAGTGGGAGATTGTCAGCAGGCTGTCTGCAGAGCTTCCAGACCTCTACCTCCTCTTCTATTGCGTCATTGATTCTCTCTCGACTGAGCTAAAATATGAATGGATGAGAGATAGACACACTGATGCTGCGGACCGGCCAATAAGAATGCGCACTTGTAAAGGGAAAGAATAAGGGCGTTTTTGGATAGCTAATCGAGGCCGTTGATTTAGCAAGCCCGCTAAATCGACAAGCGTCGATTTGGGCTGTTTATGCTAGCCCTCGATTTGCTCTCGATTTTGGCTGCGCACGTAGATTAGGGCAGTACGGAAAATAGAGGACAACTCTCTAGTCAGGTAGTAAGGTCAAGGTCATATCGCATTGTGCACCAATATCAACACACAGATAAAAATACGTGATTTATACATATTTTGACTAGAAAGTAGTGTAGATTACAGATCACTGCTGTTTATTTTTCGGATGAGTCAAATAACTTCAAT